>JGI24422J19971_10002199_pt1 | contig 12072 bp, 13 predicted proteins | sample DeeMarSWOR152_54_FD_19971 | JGI IMG/M metagenome (IMG submission 19971) | reverse complement strand
TTTAATCCATATCGATAAAATACAGCCTGTTACTGTTCAACCAAGCCGTGTTTGAGTAAATACTCACGGGCGGCTTCATCCGGTTCCAGCTTATCGTTATCCACCCTGGAATTTAATCCCTGCCAGACATTTTGACCCTGGCCTACTAATGCGGGAGTAGCAGACCTACCTCCACCCGGGAAGGTAGCTACCAGATTATTGAGAATATCCTCGATTTCGGGATATTTGTCAAGGGTTTCCTTGCGGACATATGGTGTCAGGTCATAGGGTGGCCAGAAGGCCTGATCGTCCTGATACACATGCCAGCCATATTTAGCGATAATAGCATCGGTACCGAAAGCCATGGCTACATCACACTCATGGTTTTCCAAACCTAACAGTGAAGCTCCCGGAGCTCCGGTCAAGAGTGACTCCTCCGGGACTTTAAAGTCATAGAACTTCTCTAAAGCAGGCAGGCCATCAGGGCGAGTAGAGAATTCAAAACCAACAAAGGTTTTTATCTCCACCTCTCCGGCATTATAGAGCGCTGCCAGATCGGAGATACTGGTTAGGTTATGTTCGTCAGCAAATTCAGACCAGGAGACCAGAACATAGGTATTGTTGTTCCAAATTGGCTCAAGCCAGATGAAATCGTTGCCTTCTTCCTCTTCCTTCACCATTTCGTAAATNTCGTTGTTATCAACGCCCGGGGTATACTCGTGACCGAGATGAGTCATCCAGGCCGTACCAGTATAGTCGGCACAAATATCGATATCGTCAGCTTCCATTCCCTCCCTGAGGGCCATAGTAGAAAGGTCTGACACCAATGTAACATTGAAGCCCTCCTCCTCTAAAAGCTGCTTCATCATCTCACCGATAATGTACTCTTCCGTGAAGTTCTTATTGCCGACAGTTACCTCCTTCTCCCCTTCCCCACACCCACCAAGGATCAGGACAAGACTTATCACCGCTGCTAAAACAGCTACAATCAACTTACGCATTTTCTTCCTCCTTAAAGATTAGTCACTCAATTTTGTCACTCAAGCTGACATTTGTCAACAATTTATCTCATTTAGTACCCCCTTTCACGATATTTCAGACTTGATTTTAAGGCCACGTGGGGTCATCCAGCTCTCTATTTGCTCCAAAATGAAACCTAGGCTGATAGCCAGAAATGCAGTTGGCGCCGCCCCCTGCAGAATGAGCAAGGGCTCCATGGCAAATACCCCGGTGAATGTGATTGTGCCTAAGCCCTTACCACCAACCAGTACAGCCAGCTCTGCTGTCCCCACTGTCACTACTGTAGAGATTCTTATGCCGGTCATAATTATTGGTCTGGCCAAAGGTAGCTCAATCTTCCGAATAATCTGCCATCTCGTCATTCCCATACCTTTAGCAGCTTCGACCATAGCAGGGTCAACATTTCTCATACCAGCATAGGAGTTACGCAGAATTGGTAGCAGTCCATAAATGAATAGGGCGATAATTGCTGTTTTAAAATTAAAACCAAAATCGATGATAAGCAGACTGATTGGTATAATAGCCATTAGGGCAATTATGGCCAGGCTTGGTATACTCTGCCCTATATTAGCTATCCCTAATACTAGTGGCGAAAGCTTGTTAAAACCTGGTCGTGTAACGAGGGTTCCAAGAGGTACACCAACGGCCACAGCAATCAATATCGCCCAAAATACCATGATAAGGTGGTCTTTTGAATGATGTAGTATATTACCGTAGGTAAAGGTACTGAATATACCTATCTGACCCATGTTGGTAATCCAGACGGTTAGACCAATAAGAATGATTATAAGAATGAAGAGAACGAGCCAACGCCTCACTACGAGCCTCCAGTTTGAACAGCTTTGTGTAGCTCCTCCTGGATAGCATCGAAGGTTAAAATTCCTTCTAATTTGTTATTTTCATCAACTATGGGTAAGGTCTTCAGTCCGCTACTGAGCATAAGGGAGAGGGCTTCATTCAAAACTGCATTTACTGTTAATGTTATCGTCAAAGGACTTATGACATCACCTATCTCTTTCCCTTTTTTCAAATCTGAAATACGAATCCATCCAATAAAACTATTGTCACTTTCAATTACTGGCAATTCATCAATTCCAACGTGCTCCATCCGCCTCCGAACAACCTCCAATGTATCCTTTGCCTGGATAGTAGGCGGGGAAGTAGTCATAACATCCTTCACCCGAAGTAACTGTAAACCTTTAAGGGCTCGATCAGCACCAACGAAACCTTCCACAAATTCATCCTTTGGTCTGTAGAGAAGATTGGCCGGGGTATCATACTGCACTAAACGTCCTTCCTTCATTAACGCTATCCTGTCCCCCATCTTGATTGCTTCATAAATATCATGAGTCACAAATATGATAGTCTTCCTTATCTTTTGTTGTATTTTCAGGAATTCGCTCTGCAATTCCACCCTGTTTATTGGATCGATAGCACCAAAGGGCTCGTCCATCAACAGTATTGGGGGGTCAGCTCCTAATGATCGAGCCACACCTACGCGCTGGCGCTGACCACCGGAAAGCTCATTTGGATATTTATCAATAAACTCGCTGGGATTCATTCTCACCAGTTCCAGGAGTTCCTCTGCCCTCTTCCTCCGTTTGGCTTTATCCCAGCCTTTTAGTGCAGGAACCGTCTCTATGTTTTGTGCAACGGTCATGTGTGTGAAGAGTCCTATCTCCTGGATGGCGTAGCCTATGTTTCGCCGCAGTTCCGTCTCATCTATCTTGGTATTGTCCATACCATCTATATATATCTTTCCCCGGGTAATAGGGATAAGGCGATTTATCATTTTCATAGTTGTGGTCTTACCACATCCGGAGGGACCCAGAAACACGCAGAGTTCGCCTTTCTGGACCTCAAAGCTAATATCCTTTACTGCTTCTGTCCCATCAGGGTAGACCTTGGTCACATTCTCCAGTTTTATCATTGCTTTAACCTATTCTTAAGCCTTTCGGTGTAATCCGTCGTTCTACTAATGCCATTAAGCCGTCTACCAGCAGAGCTAGAATGGAGACAGATACTCCTCCAACGATGATTAAATCCATTCGAGCATTTCTTATTCCTCGAAATATGGGTACCCCAAGTCCGTTGGCACCAATAAAAGCAGCAATTGTGGCGATGCCAATAATCAGCACAATAGCATTCCTCAAGCCGGCCATAATAACCGGAATCGCCAGGGGTAGTTTAACTCTAAAAAGTAGCTGTGTTTCACTCATCCCCATCCCCCTCCCAGCTTCAATCATCGCCGGGTCAACAGCCCGAATGGCAGTATAGGTATTACGAAGGATGGGTAGCTGCCCATAGATAACTAATGCGATCACTGCAGGAAGGAAACCAATGGTGGGCAACCAGATGGTACCAAGAAGAAGTATTATCAGCCCAAATAGGGCTAGACTGGGAATAGTCATGGCTATTTCTGCCAGGTAGAGCAGGATATCGGCTATGTTCTCCCTACCTTTGCCGGTGATATAGACTCCCAAGGATACGCCGAGGATAATTGCTATTCCAACAGCCACGAAGGTTATATGAAGGTGGGCCAGTGTCCACTCTACCAGCAGTTCCGGTCGTCGGACTACGAATTCCCAAGCTTCTACCATCTCACATACTCATTCCCTTTAACTTTCCCGCATACTAACTGTTATATCTGCTTCGAATCTCTAATAGCTTCTGGGAGTATCGTATATCGCAACCATAATAATCTCTAACAGCAATAATTGTCAATCGTTGTGAAGTGGCAATAGATGGAATAACCTGTAAGTCAGTATGGAATTCATTTGCAGGTTTCTTTTGAGTTATATCAAGGCGTTATGATCCTGGTACTTTGGTGAATATATCAAAATAATGACCCGAACACTTACTTGATAAAAGGGGGAACAATAACGGTAAGTTTAGCCTTTAATTGACCAGGTATATTAATAACGTTTACAATACTCTCTAATAACTGTCATCGAGGTAAAACATTGTATCAGAAGACAACACTAGATAACGGGCTGCGGCTTATTACCTCCAGTATGCCCCATACACGCTCGGTATCTATCTGCTTTTTTATTGGAGCCGGCTCCCGATACGAGACTGAAGAACAGGCCGGTATCTCGCACTTCATTGAGCACCTGTGCTTTAAGGGTACACCAAAGCGGATGACCTCCAACGAAATATCCACAGCAATAGAAGGAGTAGGCGGTATCCTTAATGGGGGTACTGATAAGGAACTGACCATTTACTGGTCTAAGGTAGCTCAACCCCACTTCCCCCTGGCTCTAGATGTAATCACAGATATGCTACTCAATTCCAAGTTTGACCCTGTAGACATAGAGCGAGAACGCCAGATCATTATTGAAGAGATTAACATGAGTAAAGACTTGCCATCACAGCGGGTCAACATACTCATTGATGAACTTCTATGGCCTGGACATCCCTTGGGTCGCTATACCGCTGGCAGTAAGGAATCAATGGCTGCTATTACCAGAAATATGATTCTTGATTACCTCAAAAGTCACTATCTGCCTGACAATACCGTAGTTACCATTGCCGGTAATATCCAGCACCAAGAGGCAGTAGCTGCGTTGAGCCAGGTCATAGGTAACTGGACTAAACGGCAGTCACACCCTGGATATTTAGCTTATGAGGAGCAACAGAACCCGCGGCTGCGGGTTGAGAGAAGGGATACCGAGCAAGCTCACTTGTGCCTTGGTTTACCGGGACTACCACTACTTCACCCCAATCGTTTTACCCTTGACCTACTTAATATCATCCTGGGGGAGGGGATGAGCAGCCGTTTGTTTACCGAAATACGGGACAAATTGGGGCTTGCCTACAGCATTCACAGTTATATCGACTATTGTCTCGATACCGGTGCCATCACCATCTATGCCGGAGTAGAACCCAGAAATCTATTAGTGGCCGTCCAGGCTATCGCCGAGCAATTGGTCAAGCTCAAGGAACCAATCGATGAATCTGAGCTGTCCAAGGCAAAGGAATTAGTAAAAGGACGTATGCTACTACGCATGGAGGATACCCGTGCTGTTGCTGGCTGGTTGGGAGGACAGGAGATTCTCACCGATAAAATCCTTACCGTTGATGACGTAGTTTCCATTATTGACGCCATAACTGCTAATGAGCTCGGGGATTTAGCCAAGGAGTTATTTATTGGTGAGCGCCTACGCCTGGCAGTAGTTGGCCCTGTTGATGAGGATGAGCCCATCGAGGAACTTCTAAGGCTGTGATACACTCCTTATATTTTATTCTAGCGCCTGATTATTTTATCCCATGATTTAGAGGACCTATCGTGATATATGATGAATGGAAAGAACTTGTTACATATTATGATGAGCTTTATGTAAAACCTGAACAATACCAGAAGGAAGCTCAACAAATTATAAGCTTCAGTCAAAATTATCTACAAAGTGGTGGCCAAACACTGCTTGACGTGGCTTGTGGCACCGGTGGACATATAACCTATCTTAAAGACTATTTTCAGGTATCGGGAATTGATTTAAGTGAGTCCATGCTAGGAGTCGCCCGTAAGAAGTTTCCCCACCTGCCNTTCTACCAGGGAAACATGATTGATTTTTCCCTAGATGCACAATTTGACATCATTATCTGCATGTATGGTTCTATTGGGTTTGTCAGAACATACGATAAACTCAAGCTTACAATAAAAAATCTGGCCAGGCATTTACTGCCGGGAGGACTGGCCATTATTACGCCGTGGTCTACAACTGAGGCTTTCCAGGAAAAAATCGTGGTGGATGCCGTCAAGCATCCCCATGTCAGAATCGCCCGAATGGAAAACCTCAAACGGAAGGCAATAGATTGCGTCGAGGTTACATTTCACCATCTAATTGGACAGAACGGACAGGTGAAATACCATACCCAGCGTATGGAAATGGGACTTTTTTCACACAATGAGTATATCTCAGCAATAGAAGAGGCCAGACTGCAACTGGTAGAAATCTACGAGGGACGGAATATCAGAATGGGAGCATTTGTTGGGAGACTCACCAAATAATAGCTCTCCTGATTAGTGTTATCCACCAACTATTATAGACTATGATTGGTATCAACCGAGGTTTCAACCCTTTTACTACTTAATGTAAATAAAAAGGAATAGCCGTGGTTTAAAGGCCACGGCTATTCTTAAACTATTCAGTCTAGAGCTGATTAATACATCCCCTCCATGCCACCAGCTGGCATTGCTGGAGCCTTTTCCTTTTCAGGTATATCGGATACCAGCGATTCGGTAATCAGAACCATGGCGGCGATACTGGCTGCGTTTTGCAGGGCTGACCTTACTACTTTGGTGGGGTCAATAATACCCTTCTTCACCATATCGCCGTAATCGCCAGCCTCAGCGTCGTAGCCAACACCGGTTGCGCTCTTCTTGACTGCATCAACCACCACCGAGCCATCCCTGCCAGAGTTTTCAGCAATCCAGCGGATTGGCTCCTCTACAGATTTTCTGATAATATCAACGCCGGTAGCCTCATCTCCGTCGACCTTAAGATTGTCCAGAGCTGGCAATGCATTGAGTAAAGCAACACCACCACCAGGCAGAATGCCCTCTTCTACTGCCGCCCGGGTAGCTGAAAGTGCATCCTCAACGCGGTGCTTCCTCTCCTTCAACTCAACCTCAGTAGCTGCGCCAACTTTGATGACAGCTACTCCCCCCGCCAGCTTTGCCTGTCTTTCCTGAAGTTTCTCCCGGTCAAAATCAGAAGTCGTTTCCTCTATCTGCATCTTGATTTGCTTGATTCTAGCCTTAATTTCTTCTTCTGAGCCTTTACCTTCAACAATAGTGGTATTATCCTTATCTGCAGTTACCCGTCGAGCCCGACCCAGGTCCTCTACAGTAACCGAGTCTAGCTTACGCCCCACCTCCTCCGAAATCACCTTACCACCGGTAAGAATAGCCATATCCTCCAGCATTGCCTTGCGTCGGTCACCAAAACCGGGGGCTTTAACCGCCAGAACATTTACGGTACCCCGTAACTTATTGACCACCAGGGTAGCCAGGGCTTCGCCATCAATATCCTCGGCAACAACAAGCAGGTTCTTGGAAACCTGCAGTATCTTCTCCAGAGCTGGTAGCAGGTCTGATATGGCTGAGATTTTCTTATCGGTAATGAGAATATATGGGTCTTCTATCTCCGCCACCATTTTCTCGGCATTGGTGATGAAGTAGGGGCTGATATAGCCACGGTCAAATTGCATACCTTCTACATACTCAGTTTCATACTTGATGCCTTTCGACTCCTCAACGGTGATGACACCATCTTTACCTACTTTTTCCATCACTTCAGCGATAAGATTACCAATCTCTGTATCCTTAGCCGTAATAGTGCCTACCTGGGCAATCTGCTCCTTACCCTTTACCTCTGTAGATGCCTTTTTTAGCTCATCAATAATGGCCTCAGTCGCCTTCTCAATCCCCCTCTTTAGATCCATTGGTTCGGCGCCAGCAGCTACGTTCTTGAAACCAGCTGATATAATGGCGTGAGCCAGAATAGTTGATGTCGTTGTGCCATCACCACAAGCGTCATTGGTCTTGGTTGCTGCTTCCTTAACCATTTGGACCCCCATGTTCTCAAAGGGGTCAGGAAGCTCAATATCTTTAGCTATGGTAACGCCATCATCAATTACTGATGGTGACCCCCATTTTTTATCCAAGGCGACACAATGCCCTTTTGGTCCCAAAGTCACTTTTACTGCATCAACCAGGGTATCTATCCCTCGCTTCAGGGCATGTCTTACTTCCTCGTCAAATACAATCTGTTTTGCCATTTTTCCCTCCTCACATAAATTAATCTGGATTTGTTACTTGGTCTTTTTGGCTAGAATATCGCTCTCACGTAAAATGATTAACTCTTCATCGTCAATTTTAATTTCGGTACCCCCATACTTGGCATAAATGATAACATCTCCCACCTTAACATCCATAGCTATCCGTTTTCCATCGTCAGATAATCTGCCGGGTCCAACAGCCAGAACTTCGCCTTCCTGGGGTTTTTCTTTAACGGTATCAGGTAATACAATACCTCCCTTGGTCACCTCCTCCCTTTCTATAGGCTTGACCACCAGACGGTCAGCCAATGGTTCAAGTTTTACTGCCATTCCTGTCCTCCTTAATCAAATAAACTCTTTAGATTAGAAAATTAAAATCATTAGCAGTCTCGCACTTAGACTGCTAATTTTATAATACTAAAGTTAGAATGTATGGCGCAACCTAAAAATTATTAATCTACAGTAAATTATAACAGTTGAGAAGAATTTAAGAATATGAAAATCCTATTATTCTCTACAGTACAACCATTTTTAATTATACATCACTTTAGATGTTTAGACAATTAATTTACACCCTCAAGAATAGGGATCGCTTAGCAACCCATCCTCCTTTACCCTCTTCCCTTAAATGGCAAGTGGGAGTTAAGAATAGAGGGGCGAAGCCCCTCTACATATAGTCTCCTCCTTCCCCTTGGTAAGGGGAAGGAGGAGAAAGGGAGATGGGTTACCAAATATCAATTTAAGGGGTCAGGTTAATAAACAACCTTGAGTCCGCAAATTTGAAGTGATGCTGAATATTCTGCTATAATTTTATGGTGATTATTGACTTCCATACCCATATCTTTCCTCCCCAGATAAAGAAAAACCGAAGTAAGTATATTGATATTGACGCCTGCTTTGCTATTCTGTACTCCTCGCCTGATGCCAAGATGTCTACGGCTGACGAACTCATCGATAATATGGACAAAGAGGGGATTGATATTTCGGTTGTGCTCAATTACGGCTGGACTACGCACGAGCTGTGTGTAGAGACCAACGACTACATCCTGGAATCAATTACCCGCTACCCGAAGCGTCTGGTAGGTTTCTGCTCTGTTCAACCACGGTCTCTTAAGGCTGCCCTAGATGAAATTGAACGCTGCGCCAAAGGGGGGATAAAGGGAGTCGGCGAAATGAGACCGGATATGCAGTTGCTTGACCTTATGGATGAGGAGATAATGCAGCCCTTTATTGAGACAATTACCCAGCACAATCTAATTCTGCTCACCCACGCTTCTGAGCCGGTAGGTCATGATTATCCGGGCAAGGGAAGTATTACCCCAGAAATACTATATCCNCTTATTACCAGCTTCCCCAATTTAACTCTGGTCTGCGCTCACTGGGGCGGTGGCCTGCCCTTCTATGCTTTAATGCCTGAGGTCAAGGAAGCAATGAGCAATATCTTTTTTGATTCGGCGGCTTCGCCTTTCCTGTATCGAACCCAGGTATATAGCCAGGTTATCCAGCTCATTGGTGCTGACAAGATTCTCTTCGGCAGTGACTACCCCCTGCTGGCACCGGGTCAATTGCTGAAAGAAATCAAGTCTCTGGATCTACCCAGCGAAACAGAGCACCTGATACTGGCTGGTAATGCCCAGAAGTTGCTGGGACTGCTGGGGATTACTTAAGCCGCCGAATGTTTAAAGCTAACACCTGACGCACTGCGTTATTGATTGAAATCGGGTAGGCTATCTCTGGGAAGGTTTGAGAAATGGAGCAAATCCGCTCTTTCATTGCTATAGAACTGCCTGATGAGTTGAAACTGGAGCTTGACCAGCTTGAGACTCGGTTGAAATCAGTTCAGCAGTCATGGGTAAAATGGGTTGACCCCGACAGTATTCATCTAACACTGAAGTTCCTGGGGAATATTGCTTTAGACAGGACCGGTGAAATAACCAGGGCGATGGAAGAGGCCGCTCAGGGAATATCGCCCTTCCAGCTGCAGGTTAGTGGTCTGGGAGTTTTTCCCAATTTGAGGCGAGTACAGGTAGCCTGGGTAGGAATGAGCGGTGAGATAGATAAGCTAGGACAGCTTCAGCAACGTATTGAGTCTAATATGGCCAACCTAGGTTTTGCCCCTGAATCACGAAGATTCACACCCCATTTGACAATAGCCCGCCTTCGCAACCAGGCATCTTTAAACGAGCGACAAAGATTCGGTAAGCTTATAGCCGACACCCAATTTAAAACAGCAACAATTGAGGTAGACGCTATTAGTCTGATGAAGAGTCAACTTACCCGAGAAGGCGCTATATATAGCCGAATTAGTTTGGTAAAATTAAAAAAAACCTTGCCAACATCTACTGGTTAGTGTATACTGTAGTAAATTTAATTTAGGCTGGGAGGTGGCCTCGTGGAACAAATAAGTTTCCCTAAATGTCAGAAATGTAAGACTGGAGACCTGGTCCCCTTATCCGATTTCGGTAGTCAAGGGGCAAATATTCATTATAAAGCCTGGGTCTGCACCAATCCTGATTGTGGCTTTAACTTAAAAATTAGAAATGGGGATGTCTATATTGACGAGCCCATAATGAGTGGAGCACTACACAGTAGTCGTTCACGCTAAAGGACTCAATAGCTCACTCCAAGTTAAAAAAGTCACGGATGGTGAATGTGCTTCCTCAAGTAACCAAATTGGGGGGAATAGCACTTAACCTTCTATTTCCGCAGCAGTGTATAGGGTGTGGTCGGGAAGGGGAGCTTATCTGCTACTCCTGCCGTAGTTCGCTTCCCCAAGTTACACCACCACTCTGTCCTAAGTGTGGCAGACCTCAACTCAGTGGTATATTGTGTCCGAGCTGTATCAGCTGGCAAGCCCATATCGATGGTATCCGCTCACCCTTCCGCTTTGAGGGAGTAATACGCCAGGCTATACATCAACTGAAGTACCAGAATCTTAGGGCACTGGCTTTGCCTCTGGCTAAGCTATTGGATGACTATCTGAAAGCTAACCCTATAACTGGAGATATTCTGGTACCAGTACCGCTACATCGGAAAAGATTGAGGGAGCGTGGTTATAATCAATCCCTTCTGTTAGCCAGAAAGCTTGGTAAGCTTATCAGCCTGCCAGTAGTGGATAACTGCCTAATCCGACAGCGACCTGCTCCCCCTCAGGCCAGGACAGCAAATGTAGAGGAAAGACAGAGAAACGTAGCCGATGCTTTTATTTGCCGTGACCAGAGGTTACGGGACAGGCAGGTGCTGCTTATTGATGATGTCGCCACCTCCGGAGCTACCCTTGACGCCGGTGCGGCCGCTCTTAAAGCAGCCGGCTCAAAATCAGTGTGGGGAATAACCCTAGCCAGAGAGATATGAAATTACGAGAACACACTATTAAATTGCACGGAGAAAGGGTGGTCCTTCATCCTATGACCGAGGATGACTGGAATATACTGTTAAAGTGGAATAATAATCCCGATGTTCTATACTATGCCGAGGGTGACGATGTCAGTTCACGAAGTCTAGAGCAAATACAGCAAATCTACCGTGGGGTCAGCCAGAATGCTTTCTGCTTCANCATCGAAGTTGATAATGTCCCGGTTGGCGAATGCTGGCTGCAGCAGATGAACCTCAAGAGAATTCTTGNGAAATACCCGGAGAAGGATTGCCGGCGTATTGACCTTATGATAGGAGAAAAGAGACTATGGGGACAGGGTATTGGCACTGATGTTATTGGCACTTTGACACGATTCGGATTCGAGGTTGAACAGGCGGATTTCATCTTCGGATGTGATATTGCCGAGAATAACCGCCTCAGCCTCAGGGCTTTTGAGAAGAATGGCTATCATATTGCGACGAAGATAGAAGAGCCACCTGGAAATAAAGCTAGATTGAGTTACGACCTGGTAATCAGCAGGGAGGAATTTGAAAATAAAACATTGGGGAGATACACCCGTGTCTCATAACACGACCAATATGTACGACATCGAACCGCATATAGCCGAGATTTACGATAAAGAAGAGAATTATACCGATGACGTGGAACTTATCCGGACTTTGATAGGAGACCAAGGCCTGTTACGTATCCTGGAACCGTTTTGCGGAACAGGGCGAATTTTCATCCCCTTTGCTCTTGATGGTCACCAAATTGTTGGACTTGACCAGGCAAAAGGCATGATAGACCATGCCCGCCGTAAAATCAGGCAATTACCTGATGAAGTACAACGCAGAATAACCCTGGTTGAAGCCGATGTCACCAGCGAAGAGTGGTCGCAGGGTTTCGACCTGGTTATACTTGGGGGTAACTGCTTT
>JGI24422J19971_10002196_pt1 | contig 12074 bp, 10 predicted proteins | sample DeeMarSWOR152_54_FD_19971 | JGI IMG/M metagenome (IMG submission 19971) | reverse complement strand
AAGGACGATCGTGATCTGGTCTGTGATCCCAAGGGGAATACCGTAGATCTGGGCGATGAACACAGCCGCCACTCCCTGATAGAGGGCGGTTCCGTCCATGTTGATCGTTGCTCCCAACGGGATGACGAAGCTCGAATACTCACGGGATACGCCGATATGCTCGACACATTCCAGGCTGACCGGCAAGGCGGCGTTGGAACTCGAGGTGCTGAAAGCGATGATCATGGCTTCTTTGACAGCCTTGTAAAAGCGGAGAGGGTTCACTCTTCCCAGCAAACCAACGGTCAGGCTGTTAATGGTGAAGGTGTAGAGCACCAGGCCTCCGACAACCACAAGGGAATATTTGAGAAGGGTGACCAGGATATTTACACCGTACTGGCCGATGACAGCCGCGATCAGAGCCAAAACGCCGTACGGAGCCAGCTTCATGGCGATATGAACGACTTGAATGATCACATCATTCACGCCATCGAAAAATTGGATGAGAAACTCGGCTTTTTCCTTTTTGATCAGAGTCAGGATAAGACCGAACAGAAGCCCCAGGAAAATCACTTGAAGCATGTTTCCTTCTATAAGGGCTTTCACGGGATTGGTGGGAACGATATCGACTAGGATATCCTTGAGTGACGGCTTCTCTTCCATCCTCTCGATGCCGACCTGAGCTCTGGACTCATAGCTCTTATAGAGCTCGGCCTTTACTTCTTCATTCAGGCCGGTACCGGGCTTGACGATGTTGGCCAGAACGAGACCTATGGAGATGGCGATCATGGTGGTCAGGGTGAAGTAAACGACTGTCTTAATTCCGATTCGTCCCAGCTTGCGGATGTCGCCCAGGCTGGCTGTTCCCAGCATGAGGGAGACGAGGACCAGGGGAACGACGATCATGGTGATCAAGCGGAGAAATATTGTTCCCACAGGTTCGATGATGGTGGCTTTTTCGCCGAAGACAAGCCCCACCACCACTCCGAGGATCAATCCGATGAAGATCTTGGTGTGCAGCGGGATCTTTTTCAACCTCAACACAGCCTGTATTCCTTCTTTCTCATCTGACCTTCATTCCAAATAGTAAGGTTCATGATAATAGCTCGCATGTATTAAGTCAACAAGGCTCAGCCTTGGCTATCCGCGGCTGATATCCCGATCGTCAATTTTATTTGGCAGTTTTTTTGGGGGAGGATCAGAATAAGCCCAGAAGCTTCAGGGCCATCAGGAGGATGGCCGCGACCAGGACTATCCGGATGAATCTCTCTCCTTTTTTCACAGAGATCTTGGCAGCCCACCAGCCCCCGAGCCCCATGCCTAGTGCCAGGATCAGCCCATACTTCCATTCCACTTTTCCGGAAAAGACAAAGATAAAGAAGGCCGGGATGGTGTAGACAAATATGATAAAGACCTTGTGCATGTTGACGCGGATGAGGTCAAGCTTCATCAGGTGAAAGAGCGAGGCCATGAACAGGAAGCCTACTCCAACCTGCATAAAACCTCCGTAAAATCCGATACCGAGCATGACTGGATAGATCCACCAGCTCTGTTTTCCTTGCCTCTCTAAGGTTCTATTCTTGCTCGTCTTCCTCAATAGCATAGAGGCGGTCACAGCGATGAGTACATAGGCAAGGATCTTTTGGAATAGCTCATTGCTTATCCTGGTGGCGATGACAGCCCCGGCAATAGCTCCTGGCAGGGCGAAGGCGGTCAGTTTAAGGCTCAGTTTGAAATCATGGTATTTTTCCTGACGGAAGGAGACGACGGCAGAGAGAGTCTGGGCGATTATCCCCAGCCGGTTGGTGCCGTTGGCCAGGGTGGGTTCGAGGCCGAGAAAGATGAGGATGGGAAGGGTGATCGTGGAGCCGCCTCCGGCCATGACGTTGAGGACTCCGGCTATTGAGCCGACCCCAAACAACAGAAGGAGCTTGAGGAATTCATCCATGATTTACCTGCTCAAGAATAACATGAGTCAGGATATTTTACCATCCAGAGATGAGGATGCAATAGGTTGGGATTGTCTGTTTTCTAGAGAATGATTATGTTTTCGGTGAGATGATCTGTGTGAATGCCGGCCGTTGCAGGGATTAGAATTTAATGCTCAACCCGAACCTGTACTTGGAGTCTGTTCGAGATTCTAGGGGATAAATAGCTTCGGTGAAAAAGACCCAGAAATTCGTGCCGACAGTCGCATAAGGATACTGGAATCCTTCATTTTTGGAGAATTGATAGCCTCCTCCAGCGTACAGTTTAAAAATCAGGATTTTGACAGGAAACATGTAGACCGCTCCAGCCTGCAGCTCAAGGTCATCGATCGACTTTCTGTAATCCAGGTTTCCTGTAGCATACACGTTGCTGAACAGCCGTGTTTTGATCCCCAGGCTTGCGGGTCTGAGAAACCAGGAGAAGTTGAGATAATTTTGGGTCGGATAACTCCTGGGAGAGCGAGCAAAAAGTTCGTTTGAGCTGAGTAAAGTGGCCAATAAGATAAGCATTATGATTAAGAACAGCTTTTTCATTTTTTTCTCCTTATCAGTTACCAGATTCAGGCTAGAATATCTGCAAATAACGTGCCATTTATCATTCCCAGGAAGTGCTTTATCAGGTGACCTAAAAAGTGGACAGATGTTAGACTATTGGAGGTCGTTTGCCTGCTCCTGCTTTTTTTAGAGAAATATCTTGAGCTTTTTTATCATGAACGCCATGATTTCCCCTGTTTATTTTTTTGTTCCGGACGGAAGTCTTGTCTTTGAGCCTGATTTCAATTATCTTGTAGAGAATGCGAGAGCCGGTGGTTAAAGTCGAAAAGCTGACAAAGGTCTTCAAGTCGCTGAAGGCTGTGGACGATGTTTCTTTCCGTATCTTTCCTGGCGAGATACTCGGCCTCCTGGGCCCAAACGGGGCGGGAAAAACTACTATCATTCACATGCTTCTCGGTCTGACCACCCCTACCTCAGGCGACATTCAGGTCTTCGGTCTGGACCTGAGAAAACACAGGAAAGAGATCGTTCAAAATGTCAATTTTTCCTCTTCCTACGTTTCCATGCCCAATTCCCTAAGCGTGAATGAGAGCCTGAAAGTTTTTGCCCGGCTCTATAAGACAAAAAAGAGAGAAAAAAGAATCCAGGAGCTTCTTGAGGCTTTTGAAATAGCGGGAATCAGGGATAAGCTGGTGAGGCATCTTTCCTCCGGGCAGCAGACTCGGCTGAACCTGGCCAAAGCGCTGATCAATGACCCGAAAGTCCTTTTTCTCGATGAACCCACGGCGAGTCTGGATCCGGATATAGCCGATAAGACCAGGACTCATTTGAGGTCGATAAAAAAGGACAGGAATATATCCATTCTCTACACTTCTCACAACATGAAGGAGATGGAGCAGATGTCTGACCGAATAATCTTCCTTCACAGGGGGCAGATTATCGCCCAAGGCGAGCCGGGAGAAGTCATCCGCAGCTTTGGAAGGTCGAACCTGGAGGAGGTCTTTTTGAAGGTGGCAAGGGAGGAAGAAGCTTGAGTTTCCACAGGATCGCTGCCCTGTTCATGCGGCATATGTACCTTTATAGAAGGAGCCTCCCCCGGCTGATGGAGGTCGTTTACTGGCCCTTGCTCGACCTCCTTGTCTGGGGGTTTATCACCGTTTATTTGGCTCAGTACAGGCAGAACCTGCCCGGGTTTGTCACCTTCTTCATCGGAGCCCTGATCCTCTGGGATATCCTTTTCCGCTCCCATCAGGGTATTTCTGTCTCTTTTCTCGAAGATGTGTGGGCAAAAAACCTGCTCAATCTTTTTACCAGTCCTCTATCTCCTGCTGAATACATTTTTGCGCTCATGCTGGTCAGCGTGGTCAAACTGGTTACAGTGGCCGCGATCATGGCAGTGCTGGCCTGGATCATTTATTCATTCAACATCTTCTTGATAGGCGTTTCCCTTGTTCCTTTTGTGCTCAACCTCGTAGTCATGGGCTGGGCCATCGGAATCATCACCACGGCGCTCATCCTGAGGTTCGGCCAGGAAGCGGAGGTTCTGGCATGGGCTCTCGGCTTTCTCTTTATGCCCGTCTCTGCGGTCTTCTATCCTGTCTCTGTCCTTCCCCAATTTCTGCAGACCATAGCCCATTACGTACCGGCATCACACGTGTTTGAAGGGATGAGGGGTGTTATCTCCAGCGGCGTGTTTCCCCTAAGCCAACTGATGTGGTCTTCTGGCCTTAACGCCATTTACATCCTGGCGGCCTTCCTGTTTTTCTACTGGAATTTTAGCGTGGTCAAACGCAAAGGGCTTCTGGTCAGGATCGGCGAGTAAAGAATAAGGACTGTTTTGAATACAAAGAAATTTTTATTTTCCTCAAGGAGGCTGGAGATGGATTTCAAGGATCTTTCTTTTCCAGAAGCGCCTTTGATCAAGATTCCTCCGCCCGGCCCGAAATCGAAGGAGTACCTCCACTATCAAGCCGCACACGAGGGTTCGGCAGTGTCCTATCCCAAGGGAATGCCCATGGCCATCCGTCGAGCCAGGGGAGCCACGGTTGAGGACGTGGACGGCAACATCTACATTGATTTTTTTGGTGGTGCCGGGGTGATGAATGTCGGACATGCCAATCCTGTGGTTTCAGAAGCAGCTTCGAAGCAGCTCTCCGAGCTGACCCACTCCCTTGATATTCCCAACCCGGCACGGAAAGCGCTGGTTGAAAACCTGCTGGCCCTGTTGCCGGGAGAATTGAACAAGATCTTTTTCGGCGGTCCCACGGGCTCGGATGCCGTAGAAGCTGCCCTCAAGCTTGCCAGGTATAACAGCAAGCGCTATCCCCTGATCGCTTTCGAAGGGGGATATCACGGGATGAGCGCTGGGGCTCTTTCCCTCTCCAGCGGCCTGGTTTTCAAAGAAGATTTCCTTCCGCTTCTGCCTGAGGTTCACTTTGTCCCTTACGCTTACTGCTACCGCTGTGCCTTTGGCAGAGAGCCTGAAACCTGCGGAATGGAGTGCGCCCGATATCTGGAGCATATTGTCGAGGATCCCCATTCCGGTGTGGGAAAGCCGGCAGCGATTATCGTTGAGGCGATTCAGGGAGAAGGGGGTTCGATCGTTCCTCCGGATGAGTTTATTCCCCGGGTGAGGGCCGTATGCGATAAATATGAGATTCTGATGGTGGTTGACGAGATTCAGGCTGGATTCTGCCGGACAGGAAAGATGTTTTCCTTCGAGCATACGGGCACTGTGCCCGACATCGTAACCATGAGCAAGGCTCTTGGCGGGATAGGTTTCCCGATTTCGGGTATCGCTTACAGGGGAAACCTGGATACATGGCCCGGAGGCAAGCATATCGGTACTTTTCGAGGGAATGTACTGGCTTATGCCGCCGGATGCGAAGCCCTGAATTTCATGGTCCGGAATAGCCTGGCTGGCCACGCCTTGAACCTGGGCGGGGTGATGCTCGCCTGGCTCAAGGAGCTAGAGAGGGAATCGAAGGTCGTAGGAGAGGCCCGGGGGAAAGGATTGATGCTGGGAGTGGAACTGGTGAAAGACAAGGCGACCAAAGAGCCTGCTCCTGAGCTGGCCAGTGAGGTGAGGGCCATTTGCCACCGCCATGGTCTTTTGATCGAGATCGGCGGTCACTACGGGAACGTGGCCAGGTTCCTGCCTCCTCTTGTCCTGACCGAAAAAATGGCCAGGAAAGGAATAGAGCTATTCTTCGAAGCGGTGAAAAAGGCCGAAAAGTCATTGAAATAAAAGACCGAACAGGACCTCGAGTTTCGATCCCGAAGAGCGAAAGGAGGAACTTGGGTATGAAAAAAATACGTGTTTTTAAGGTCATCGTTACGGCTGTCCTGGTTCTCAGCCTTTTCTCTCCCCTCGTTGCTGATGAAAAGACCGCTCAAGTGGACCAGNTCTTCGCCCGGTGGGGAAAGCCGAATTCGCCGGGATGTGCCTTGGCCGTCATTCAAAATGGCAGGCTCATCTACAAGCAGGGCTATGGAATAGCCAGCCTGGAGCACAGTATCCCTATCACGCCAGGATCGGTTTTTTACATCGGTTCTTGTTCTAAGCAGTTCGTGGCCATGTGCATCGCCTTGCTCTCAACAGAAGGGAAGCTCTCCCTGGATGATGACATCCGCAGGTACATACCGGAGATGCCGGATTATGGGACTCCGATAACCATCAGTCATCTTATCCATCACACCAGCGGGCTCAGAGATTACCTCGCTCTCCTCGGAATCGCTGGGATAGACTTCGGAACTTATCATGAAGATGATGTCCTGGAGCTTATCACCCGCCAGAAGGAGTTGAATTTCGAGCCCGGGGAGGAATACCTTTACAGCAATTCCGGGTATTTTTTATTGGCTGTCATCGTGGAGAGGGCCAGCCGTAAGAGCCTTCGGGAATATGCGGAGGAGCACATCTTCAGGCCACTGGGAATGAGGAATTCCCGTTTTCACGACGATTACGCCGAGCTTATTCAAAACAGGGCTTTTGGCTATTTCCCCGGAGTCAAGGGTACATACAGAAATTTCATTTCCACTTTTGACTGCGTCGGGTCTGGGGGATTGTTTTCCTCAGTCGAGGATCTTTTCCTCTGGGACCAGAATTTTTACCACCACGGAGTGGGCGGAAAGAAAGCGATCGAGCTCATGCACACCAAGGGGAAACTGAATAACGGCCATGAGTTGGATTATGCTTTTGCCCTGAGAATCAGCAGTTATAAGGGATTGAAGACAGTCGAGCACAGCGGTGCCCTGGGAGGCTACAGGTCTTACATGGTGCGTTTTCCGCAGCAGAGTTTCTCCGTTATCTGTCTTGCCAACCTCAGCTCCATCAACCCCACAGGACTTTCCCGGCAGGTTGCTGAAATCTATCTTGCCGATGATTTTGAAAAGGCGAAACACGAAATTCAACTTGTGGAAAAAGATAGAGCTGGAACTGCCGGGGAAATTGAAATTTCCAGAGCAAAGCTCAAGGAAAAAGCGGGAGACTATATCGAACCTCAGTCCGGGGAGGTGGTCAGGATGTTTTTAAAAGATAACCGATTGAATGTGCTGATGTCCGGGCAGAGTTATGCTTTGGCCGCCAGGAGCGAGGCTGAATTCCATCTGCTGGATGCCCCTGTTGAAGTCGTTCTCAACTTTGAAAGAAAAGAAAAAGGGAGGCCTTTTTCTCTTCATGTCTTGCAGGAAAGAGAGCCACCCAGGATCTTCCAGTCTTTCCAGCCGGTCAAACTTAGCCCCGAACGACTTGAAGAGTATGAAGGTGAATTTTTCAGCGAGGAGCTTCTGGTGACATTTAAAGTTAGCCTCAGCGAGGGCAGGCTGTATTTTTCCCATAAAAATGCGCCCAGAGGCTTTTTAAACCCGACACTCCGGGATATGTTTACTCTCAGGAATTTGATGATCCGATTCATCAGGGATGAAGAAAAGATAGCCGCTTTCACTCTGGATGCCGGACGGGTCAAAAACCTGAGATTTGAGAAAAAAAGTTCGGATTGACTCCTGATCTGATGGAGAGAGACGTGGAAGAGACGATCAATGAGCTAAAACATAACGGTGGAAAGCCATGGCAGAAGATATGCGTTTAGGGGATGCTCTGGAAGTCTAGTCTAGATAAAAGTGTTGTGAGGCGTCAAATCAGACGGAGGGATACGTTAAGAAAGATATTTTTTCATCTGCGGATATTATTCCCGTCTATCCCCTTTTCTCCTCCGATCCCCTTTACGACGGTCGATGAGTCTCCGCCGGTCAGTTCCGGAACGGCGCTCAGGGCCGTCGTATTTCAAGCGCCCCTTTTTTTCTTCCCTATTCATTCGGCTTTCCTCCGCTTGTTGATGACTCCCCTTCTGTGTTTCTGGAGAGCATCAATTCCCACAAAAAAGACTAGGTCATGAGAGAGACTTTTTTTCAATATTTCTACTTATAGGAGCTAATCCAGCCCCTGAAGACTTACTTAGGAATTATTCCTGCCATTAAAGTGAACAGAGACGCGATAGTGTTTATAATATTTTAAAATTTAAGTCAAGGGTGAAATCGGACCTTTTGCCAGAGAATTTCCGGTTTCCTGAAAAAATGCATTTTCGGCCTCAAGATTTTGACCCTCATAATCACCTGTTTCCGTTAACTTATCTCGATACATGGCCTTTTTTGCTGAGGATCGAGGATTAAATACTCTAAAAGCGCAGATCAAACCAGGGAATGGTATCAGCTCTCCTGGGCTAAGAAGTAATCTGCCGCTTGGATGTTGTACTGGCGAGGATCCAGGGATTTGACAATCGACCTTATATACTCACCTTTGGTTGGGTCCATTTCCGTCAGGTCGATGATTTCTCCATCGATCTTCTTGCCATTTTTGTCTGTGATGAGTTTCACCTTAGGCCTGAGCATGAGTGCGATTTCAGGATTGGCTTCCACCACGATTCCCAGCTCTTCGGTGTTGAGGGCGACGAGGGAACCGATAGGATAGACACCGACCATGCTGGCAAAGACTTTGAGCAGAACAGGATCGAATTCCGTGCCGCTCTTTTCCAGCATCAAGCTCAATGCCTGATCTCGGGTAAGGACATAATCTCTGTAAGGCCTTTCCGTGGTTACAGAGTCAAAGAAGTCGCATATCTTGACGATCTTGCTGAAGAGATTTATCTTATTCCTTTTCCAGTACTTGGGATATCCGGAGAGATTGGACCAGAGATGGTGCTCCAGGGCAACGTAGAGAGTTTTAACCGGAAGATAGCTCGATTCTTTCAGGCTCAAAAGTTTTTCGACTCCCTGGAAAGTATGTTTTTCCATTATTTTTCTTTCTTCTTCGCTCAGCTTATCTTTTTTATCCAGAATTTCCTTGGGGATATCAAGTTTTCCGACGTCATGGAAAAAGGCACTCAATCCCAGCTCTGTTAATTCCTCTTTTTCTAGTCCCAATCTTCTGCCAAAGCAAAGCGAGAGGACAGCCACATTCGTGGAGTGATTGACTGTATACTCATCATAATTTTTTATGTTGGTCATGCCGATCATAAAGGACTCATCCCGACTGATAAGATTGACTATGGCCTGGATTAACCTGCGGGTCTTTCTCAACTGGAGCTTTTGGTTTTCCTCGTTTCTCTCAAAGGATTCCTTCAGATGATTCATACTTTTGAAAAAGACTTTCTTTGCGGCTGTTTTGACCTTTTCTGCCTTCAGGCGAGCTGCGGCATCATAAGGATGGATTCTTTCAATACAAATATGGTAGATTCCCTTGGATTTGAGAGGGGTGCTGATATCTTCGAATGAGTCCTCTTTTTCTTCTGGGGGATTAGCGAGAAGAACGATAAACTCTGACAGCTCCCTGTCACTCAGTCCCGGTTCGAAGCCGACCGTTCCGATGTCTTTTTCCCTGAATTCCTGAGCCAGGAATTTGAAATTGTTGTAGCTGATAAGGTCGAACTTGATTCTGTTGTTGTTAAAAAATAATGTGTTTTCCTGAAACTGGAATAGAGCGCTTCCTTCCTGAGAGAGGATATTTTCCAGCAGAGAGAAAAGCGACTGGGTATGTCCGATGAAAGTCTGGTTATTGGGCTCATAAATCTGAGCGGTCCTTAAAGCCGCCGAAAAACGGATGAAAATATCATCGATTGTTTTGAAAAGTGCTTTGGAGGACACTGCTGAGGAGGATTTTTTTTCTTGGTTGCTTTCCCCTCTGAAATTATCCACTTTGCTCGCCTGCAAGGTTTTGACTGGGTTTAAAATTTTGGGCAATTTTTCTCAAAGCAAGCTTGCAGGCCATCTGGATAGCCTTGTTCCTGAACTTTGCCCCTTTCTCGAGTATTTTTTGAGCTTCATGGTTTCCCATTTTTTGTAGTGCCGGGACTGCGCACAGCCGGGTTTCATTCTGTTTTGATTTTCCAAAAATTCTCCACTTTTTCAAGATAGAACAGAGGAGTGTGCTGACTTCTTCCGATTTGGCATCAGCCAGATATTCGAGAAGCGCTTTTTTCTCCTGTTTGAGCCTGTTCCTGAAATCTTTTTGTTCAGCTATCTGGATAATGAGGGCAATCGTATCCAGGTCTTCACAGGATTTAAGGCTCATAGCAGCCTGGGTGCGGAGTTCTCCATCTCGATCAGAAAGAAATCCAATCAGGATAGGATTAATGCTGGCATCATCGATTTTTGATAGTGCTTTTATCAAGGCTAGCCGGACTTCTTTGTTTTGATGGTCTGTGAATTTTTTGAGATGAGGCAAGACCTGTTTGTCAGCGATTTTTCCCGCTATCTCAATAATTTTCTGAGTCAGAGCTGCCCTGTGGTCTTTGGCTATGTTAAAGAGCAAAGCGGGATCCTCCTTGCCGACTTCATACAGGAAGTCCGAGGCGGCTAGCCTGACATGTGAATCTTTGGTCTCTTCCCAGACATCACCTGCCAAGGGGATGGCCTCAGGACCGAGAGCTTTCAAATAAAGAAAGAATGAATCGAAGTCTTCTATCTGGCCGTTCATGAACAGTTTTTTCAGGTAGGCCAGAGAGCTTTCCCCTTTAAAATGCCGCAGGGTCTTCTCAAGCATTTGTGCTTTTTCCTCCTGCTGGCCGGAGCACAGCTCTTCCAGCTCCTGGAGCCGGTGGAGGATGAGAGAGGCCAATGTGAACAGGGATTTATAGACGGCTTCCTTGTAGAATTGTTTAAGGATGTTTAAGATAAACGCAATGGCTTGGGCTCTCTCCTCTAAATGCAGGATTTCGAAGAGCAGGATGATCATCTCGGTCAGCGGAGGCAGGGTACGGAGCTCTTCAAGCATGGATTGGAGCTTGGGGGAATCCTCCGTGCCTATGGCTGCTGTTTGAAAAGGAAGAGGGATATCTTCTAGGGTAATTTCTTGGCCTTCTTCTTTTTTGGTTTCGCTAGACGGGGCGCCCAGAGCGACGCTTCTTTTTCGAATTTCTGTCAAGTCGGCTGCGGAAAGTATTATCTCTCCCTTTATGAGCTCTTTCTTAGCCCCATGGGAAAGGTTCTCTTCAGAATCTTCCCCGGTCTCCGTATCCAGGAATTCATCGATGGCAAAATAGCGGATATGAGGAAAGTCCTTTGTCCAGAGAGAGTTGACAATGTCGCTGTCCTCAAGAGGAAGGTCCGCGTTGTCTTTGATGATCTGCAGAAAATCCTGAAGTTCTTCTTTATCCAGGCCATTGCTGAAAGCCAGCTCTCGCATCCCGTCCTTGAAGAAAAGAAAGGGAAGGCTGGCCTTTTTTTGTTCTTCCTCAAAGACAGTGTCTTCTTTGAAAACGAAGCTGAATTCGTGAACGATGAGCTTCAACTCTCCATATTCCCGGAGGAACTCTTGTGTTTTTTCGCAGAAAGATTCTATAAAATTTTCAACTGCTGGATTCTCTGTCGGGTAAATTCTCATGGCGGTGAATGTTTTAGCGAAGAGGCTGAGAACCTCTTTGACCTTTTTGGTTTCCACGGTTTCCGGAAGGAACTCCTTCCAGTTCGAGAGATTATTTTTTTCTGGATTAAGAAAAGTATTCAACCCTTCTCTCATTTCTGAATAAGTGTTTATGCGAGATGACATTGGCGTTTTTTCCGGTCATTCAGCGGGGATCTTGGCGTAAGTCATTCTGCTTGTTCCGAAAGAGGCCTGTAGAACGGGGTAAAATCCAAGCCAGAATAGCGAGGCGTTCGGGGTGAATTTCATCGAATCGCTTCTTCCCTCAAGCATTTTTTCTTCGGTCATCGAAGAGATTTTCTTTTTACAGTCTGAGCCCTGATTTGCGGGGAAAGAGTTTAGTCGTTCCAGGATAGCAAAAATGGAAAAATGAAGTCTGGCTTTAAAGAATATCTGCGATATTATGGCATCATAAAGCTCAGAGAAGAGTATTTTCATCTGGTGCCGTCCACTCAGTCTCTCTTGTTACAGAGAGACCATACCTTCCTTTTAGTTTAAGGGGGTAAAAAGGTGTAAATATATTTAATAAAATGAGATAATGATTGAAATAACCTTTTGGGGTGAATTTCAGGATGATTTTTATGTTTTTTTCTCACCCCCCTTATCACCCTCTCCCCTAATAATCCAACAATCACCTTGGAGGGGGAACTGACTTCCCCCTTCCAACGCTCGCTTATTTCAGGCTTACAACGAGACTG
>JGI24422J19971_10002195_pt1 | contig 12076 bp, 1 predicted proteins | sample DeeMarSWOR152_54_FD_19971 | JGI IMG/M metagenome (IMG submission 19971) | reverse complement strand
CTGGTCGGGCGGATCCGTGTCCATCGGTCTAAACTGGGTCCAGGTGCAGAAGAGAAAGACCGAATCGGGATGATACTCTGGGGGTTTGGCCGAAATGGCAAACTTGGAGATGTTTCGATTCCAGGAACCACAGCCATAGGTTAAATCATCCCAGTAACCAGGAACTGCTATACTGGCGTTGTTGATCCCGGGGGGATCGGTATTGACCCAGTGCATCAAATTGGCATCAAAGGTTTGTGGCGTGCCAGTGGCTGGGTCGTATTGGCAAGAGGTCCAGACGATGTGCAAGTTATCCTCGTAGTCATAGCAAGCTTGCACTTCGGTGTAGGCACGCTCCGGATAATCAGGTGGATACTGGGTGACGTTGACCACCATTCCATTGGCTACCAAGGGAGGCCAGGTTCCACCATATTGGGGGAACCACTCATAACCGTTGCTGTCGCTTTCGGTGTAGAAAACGTCATTGTCCCACTGAGCATCGCCGGTTACCTTCTTGTTGAGGAAAACCAGAGCCACCTTTTTGGAGACCGGGGAGCTGACAGCCACTATGGCTATGTCGTTCGGATAATCATCTGGCCCGCAAGTAGGGCAAAAAGATGGTTCACCCACGCCAAAATAGGCAACGTTACAGAATGATCCACATCCATCCAGACCTGCAATAACGGTAACAGGCGTAGTCACACCCTGTGCCCCATTATCCGGTGTCTCACAGATCATATTGGTATTGTTGACCGCCGGATCCACTAAGTAGCAGCGCTGGTAAGCTAAGTATTGATTACCACCTGTGGTCTTTCCTTCCGTCGACACGATATGCATGTAATCCACGTCACCCACAGGACATACACACATCTTGGGCCACATGCCCTGCTCGGTCCGTCCGCTGAGGTAGTCCGGAAGATCATAGGGAAGGCTGAAATAGGGCGTGCAGATATCACCTGGGCTTTGCACCCTCAAGGTGTTATACCAGATAGGGTCACCCTGCTCACAGGGAGCGGTATGATGGTAAAGCACCAGCGCCCTGCCATCACGCAACATGTCAATGTTAGCATATCCTGCATTACAGCTTCCATCGAAACACTCTGGAGCACAACACCAAACATCGAACGGGTCCTTGCAGTTGTAACAGACATATCTGGGACCAGGAGGATAAAGGCCATCGCTCCGATGAAAATCCATATGTCTGTGACCGGCTGCATCTGCCGCAATCATCCGACCCACAGAGCCGTTCTTCTGGAAATCATACCAGGTGGTGCCATGGTGATAATGCTGGATCACATACTCCCCATATGGCAGATCTGGATTGATGTCCTCACAGTCGGGCTGTTTGGAACCTTCATACATTACAGGTGAACGTGGCCCAAAGGCCTCCGCAGATCCAGCTCCATCCACATGAGGAAGAATAAGAGGAACTCTGGATTTCTTTGCGGCCAAGGCTCCACCTGCAAAGATGAAGAGAGTAAACAGAGAGATAAGAATTACAATTGTGATTCTCTTTCCCATTTTTTACTCCTTTCAAGTAAGTTTAAAAATTAAACCAAAACAATGAACAATTGACCAAAAGCCCCTCAGAATATGAGTCCTCTGCGATCTTTTGATCAATTCACCTCCTTTCCTGGTAAGGAAAGAACAATAGCTACTTTTAAGAATTCGTTTTTTCATTTGAATCCAAAAAAGCACACACCTCACTCGTTGCTTTAAAGGATCCTTTTTCACCCCCTTCCAGTCCCAAAATCCCACCACCCAGGTGGGAGGAAGATTTAAAGGTTTACGTTTAAGTTTAACCTCCATTTAAGACTACATTCGAATTCCTCTGCCCAGTGAGAAACCTGATTAGGTATCTTGAAGAAAATTCAGTCCTTCCTGAAGGAAAGACTTTCTACCTTTAGGACCTAAAGGTGGAGGAATGACTACTCTCCGCCCTTTAGGCTACTAACCATGTAACCATCATATAATAAACACACAAATTCAATTTTGTCAAGTATTTTTTTCAATTTTTCAACTTTTTTTCTTTTTTGGGCTTACCCCCAGCTCCCTTCTCCAAAACCGGCTTTTGCCCGACTGAGAGTAAATCACTCTTCCGTTATGACCGCTACCAAATGGATGAAATCCGCCATACTGGCCTGAACCCCATCGTGGGTCACATCAGAATTAGCCTTCTGACGTGGCGTAAGTCTTTGTCTCCCAGCAAGAAAGTTTAAAAAGAATATGGCATCGGCGACAGTATGGGGATAACCGTCATCATTTATATCTCCGTATAATGGATGTCTGATAAAGACGCCTCCAGGAGTCAATTCCAAATTCGGCCCCTCTATGAAACTGCTGTCTGGAGCTACTAATCTATTGTCAGGATAAGGAGTTTCGGGGTCCTCTAAGAATTCGACAGGCGTTTCTACGTCAAACAAAAGATCTTGAGAAGTAATGCTCACCAAAAAATACCCCAAAGTATCCCTGCCCTCCGGCAGAGGGGGAAGATAGGTTGAATCCGGAACATGTCTTCTGGCTATAACTCTCACCTCTCCCTGAGGGGAAAAATCGTAATCAAAGAGCTGAAAGTGGTGAGTTGGTTCCACTCGGGCAGGAGTCAGAAGCTCTGGATTGAATTTCAATAACACCTCAAATCCAGCCACGGAATCTATACTGGATAAAACCAAATAGAGGCGCACATCTTCTTCTCCCGGATCAGCCAGAACGCTTTGACTTAAGGAGAGCGAATAGTCTGCTTGAGCCCAGGTGACAGGGATTGCCCAAGCCAAACTCAAAATCCCCCAAGTCAATATCGTCAAAAACCATTTCCACCTAAACATTTTTGGACTACCTGTAAATATTGTAATTTATTGGACCAAGAAGCTCACTTCCAGGATGAATTGAGAATTACCCCTTTCGAGCTTCGACTGACCAAAAATTTGAAATGTTCTCTACTCCTTTTTTTCAACACATCCAAATCGAGGCGAAGGTCCCCCTTTGAACAGATAGTCTGTTAAATAAACAATATCCGACGAGTTGATGTCGCAATCCCCAGTTGGATCTGCTGCATTTAGCACAGGGGGAGATGGTCCCTCGCGGAAAAGATAGTCAATCAAGAAGACGATATCTGCCGAATTGACTGCTCCATCGCCGTTGACATCACCAGGAATATAGCTATATACTCGCATGGTCACCATCTGGCTATCAGCTAACAAGCCATCAGAGACAATGAATGTCACATGATATATCGAGTCCTCCTGCGTGCTGACTGGATAGAACCTGAACAAACCGCCTCCGTTTCCGCTATCATGGAAGTCTGAATTAGTGGGCAGGATATCTGTACTCAAGGTCAGGCTCGGACCATCTGGATCGGTCGCATGGATGTGTAAAATGAGGGTATCACCCACAGCCACACCTACGCTATCAATCAAGGAATCCAAAACCGGAGGCTGATTTCCCGCCTCAATAACCACTATCTCCACCTCTCCCGAATCCTCTCCTCCCAGCGTATCTTTAGCAATAAAGTCTACATAATAGATGTCCGCCTGATTAAAGTCAGGAGTAAAGGTGAATGAACCTGATCCATTGCCCGAATCAATGAAGGTAGCATTCAAAGGAACATTTGTAGTGTCCAATATGATTGAATCCAAATCCGGATCTGTGGCATGGATCCTGAACTCTAAAGTCTCACCTTCCATCACACTCTTGGGCTCAATGGAATCCAATACCGGGGGCCGATTGACGTTAAGCACCACTATCTCCACTTGTTCCATATCATTCAACCATAGCGTATCCCAGGCATAGAAGCTAACATTATAGGTGTGCGCCTGGAAGAAGTTTGGAGTGAAGGTAAATGAACCTGCTCCATTGCCTGAATCAACTAAGAAAGAATTGGGAGGATTTTCGAGAACAGCCAAGATAATGGAGTCTCCATCCGGATCCGTAGCGTGAATTCTGAACTCTAAAGTGTCTCCTTCCATTACACTCTTGGGACCAATGGAGTCCAAAACCGGAGCTTGACCCACCTCTATCACCGTGATCTGAACCATCTCAGTGTCAGCCAGTCCTCTACTCTGGGCGATGAAGGATACTTCGTATACGGAGTTACCTTGAGTATAATCCGGAGTGAATTTAAACCCTCCTCGGCCGTTCCCACTATCGTCAAAGGTGGAATTATCTGGCTGATTTACAGCCTGTAAAGCGGGGATGTCCGCAATCGAATTCGTAACCACGTGGAGGTTTAAGGTATTTCCTTCCGCTACACTGGTGTCATTCATCGGCTCTATCACCGGCGGCTCAGGAACATCCCACACCCGCAATGTGCGAGTTAAGCTCCATACGGTATCCTCAGGATACCATCCGTCTATCACATATGGGTAAACGCTATAATCTACTGGTGGAAACGCACCCTGAGTATAGTCTGGGCGGAAGACGAATACCCCGATTCCATTCCCGCTATCTTCCAAGGTGGCATTTTCTGGCATCGAGCCGACGTGGACCGATGGAATAACGCTGTCCGGATCAGTTCCAATAATTAAAAACATGATACTATCCCCTTCATCCACCTGGAACACGGATAAATCGGGGTCAACGGCGACCTCAGGATGTTGATTCGAATCAATCACTGTGATTTCAACCACCTCTGCATCTACGAGAGTTGTATCCTCAGAATCGAGAGCTTCAAATATAGTATAATATACCCCTTGCTCCCAGAAAGAGGGACGATAGAGAAAACTGCCGGTTCCGTCACCATTATCGGTGAAGGAGGCGCTGGGTGGCATATCTCTTGCCCTTAAAGTCGGAATGGTGCTGTCTGGATCTGACGCTGTCACCGGAAAGCCTAACCATTCTCTCTCCTTGACTTCCTTGGGACCTATGGAATCAAGATCGGGAGACTGATTTCCAGCTTCGATAACCGTTATCTCAACCGTCTCACTGTCTGCCAATTCCTCGTCAGATGCGGAGAAAGTGAGATAATAAACGCCTGATTGGAAATAGGCGGGATAGAATTCGAACACCCCTGTCCCATTCAAACTATCAGTGAAGGTGGCTCCAATGGGCAGTGTATCCACATCCAAGGCTGGAATGGTGCTATCTGGATCAACCGCACTTACTATGACTATGAGAGTCTCTCCTTCTGTCACGATCTGGGGTCCGATAGAATCCAAAACAGGCCATTGATTGCCTGCCTCTATCACTTGTATGATCACCTGCTCATAATCGTCCAAGTCACCGTCGCTGGCATAGAATGTCACCTCGCATAAACCCGATTGAGCATAATCCGGGGTAAAGGTGAAGCTGCCGGCGCCATTGGCGCTATCTATGAACTCGGCATTTCTAGGAAGAGGAAGACTGGTATAAAGAATAGGAATGGTTCCATCAGGATCTGTGGCATGTACCCTGAATTGCAAGGTGTCCGCTTCCGTAACTATCTGATAACCAATAGTATCTAAAACTGGCGGACGATTGGCTCCTTCAGTCACCGTGATTACTACCTCTTCAAAACCGCTCATGGGTGGAATGCCCTCGTCGGTGCAGAAAAAGGTTATAGTATCTACTCCTACTTGTGAATAATCGGGGGTGAAGATGAATCCAGCAACCCCACCACCACTATCCTCAAAAGTCGAATTCTCAGGTAAACCCACAGCAGTCATATACAGAGGACCACCATCCGGATCCGTGGGATCAGTCCCTACCACTCGAATCTCAAGTGTAGTTCCAGCCTGCACATTTTGTGGTCCAATCGAGTCGATTTGAGGTGGCTGATTAATTTCGACTATGGTTATCTCCACGTTCTCAAAATCTGACAAGGGTGGCGGAAAACTCATGTCTATCGCCGTAAATGTCACTGTTTCTATGCCTGCTTGATAAAAATCGGGATAGAAAGTGAAAAGTCCATGACCATTCCCGCTATCCTCGAAAGTAGCATTATCAGGCAGATTGCTGACATCTAATATGGGAACGGTTCCATCAGAATCAGAGGCAGTAACTGTGAATATCAAACTGTCCCCTTCAAACACGGCTTGCGGGCCAATGGAATCCAACACCGGTGGTCGATTCTGCCACTCCACAACGGTTATGGTCACTATTTCGGTATCTGCCAAAGAAATGTCTTTGGCAATAAAGGTCACATAATAGGTATCTGCCTGAGTGGAGTCAGGAGTAAAGGTAAATGAGCCTGCTCCATTGCCAGAATCTACAATCACAGAATTGGTTGGCAGGTCCTCCCCTGATAATATGATCGAATCTAAATCCTCATCTGTAGCATGAACCCGGAATTCTAAAGTATCCCCCTCCATCACCATCTTAGGACCGATAGAATCCAACTCCGGTGCATGATTGCCAAACTCGGTCACTGCTATTTCCACCACTTCTGAATCAGCTGCCCCCACCGTATCTGTAGCAATGAAAGTCACATAATAAGTGTCCGCCTGAGTAAAGTCAGGAGTGAAGGTAAATGATCCTGCTCCATTACCTGAATCCACAAAAGTGGCATTCAATGGAACATCCAGAGTGTCCAGGATGATCAAGTCCCCATCCACATCCGTGGCATGGATTCGGAACTCTAAAGTATCTCCCTCCACCACCTCCTGAGGTCCTATCGAATCCAACTCAGGTGCCTGGTTACCAGCCTCTGTAACTACTATCTCTATCACCTCTGAGTCTGCCTCCCCTACCATATCTGTGGCAATGAAAGTCACGTAATAAGTGTCCGCCTGAGTAAAGTCCGGAGTGAAGGTGAACGAACCAGCTCCATTGCCCGAATCCATAAAAACAGAATTGGTGGGCTGATTCTCCGCTTTTAAGATGATCGAATCTAAATCTGAATCCGTAGCATGAATCCTAAACTCCAAAGTGTCTCCCTCCACCACTGTCTGAGGTCCAATCGAATCCAGCTCCGGTGCATGATTGCCAAACTCGGTTACCACTATCTCCACCACCTCTGAATCCGCATCCCCTACTATGTCTGTAGCAATGAAGGTCACATAATAAGTGTCCGCCTGGGTAAAGTCCGGAGTGAAGGTGAACGAACCCGCTCCATTGCCAGAATCTACAATGACAGAATTGGCTGGCAGGTCCTCCGCTGATAATATGAGCGAATCTAAATCTAAATCCGTAGCATGTAGCCGGAACTCTAAAGTATTCCCTTCCACTACCGTCTTAGGACCTATAGAATCCAGCTCCGGTGCATGATTGCCAAACTCAGTTACCACTATCTCAACCACCTCCGAGTCCGCCTCACCTACTATATCTGTAGCAATGAAGGTCACATAATAGGTATCCGCCTGGGTAAAGTCCGGAGTAAAGGTAAATGAACCTGAGCCATTGCCCGAATCCATAAAAACAGAATTAGTGGGCAGGTTCTCCGCTGATAAGATGATCGAATCCAAATCTGAATCCCTAGCATGAATCCTAAACTCCAAACTATCTCCCTCCACCACCGTCTGAGGACCTATCGAATCCAGCTCCGGTGAATGATTGCCAAACTCGGTCACAACTATCTCCACTACCTCCGAGTCCGCTGCTCCTCCTACATCTGTAGCAATAAAGGTCACATAATAAGTGTCTGCCTGAGTAAAGTCCGGAGTGAAGGTGAATGAACCCCCTCCATTGCCCGAATCCATAAAGACAGAATTAGTGGGCGGATTCACCACTGATAAGATGATCGAATCTAAATCCAAATCTGTAGCATGGATACGGAACTCCAGAGTATCACCTTCCATCACCGTCTTGGGTCCTATCGAATCCAACTCGGGTGCCTGATTACCAGCCTCTGTAACCACTATCTCCACTACCTCTGAATCCGCTTCCCCTACTATGTCTGTAGCAATGAAGGTCACATAATAAGTGTCCGCCTGGGTAAAATCAGGAGTGAAGGTGAACGAACCCGCTCCATTGCCCGAATCTACAATGACAGAATTGGTGGGCAGGTCCTCCGCTGATAATATGAGCGAGTCTAAATCTAAATCCGTGGCATGTAGCCGGAACTCTAAGGTATCTCCCTCAACCACTGTCTTAGGTCCAATCGAATCCAACTCCGGTGCATGATTGCCAAACTCGGTCACTACTATCTCTACAACCTCTGAGTCCGCATCCCCTACTGTATCTGTGGCAATGAAGGTCACATAATAAGTGTCCGCCTGAGTAAAGTCAGGAGTGAAGGTGAACGAACCCCCTCCATTGCCCGAATCCATAAAGACAGAATTAGTGGGCGGATTCTCCACTGATAGGATAATCGAATCCAAATCCAAATCCGTAGCATGGATCCTGAACTCTAAAGTGTCACCTTCGACTACCGTCTTAGGTCCAATCGAATCCAGATCCGGTGCATGATTGCCAAACTCGGTTACCGCTATTTCCACCACCTCTGAATCCGCTTCCCCAACTATATCTGTAGCAATGAAGGTCACATAATAGGTGTCCGCCTGGGTAAAGTCCGGAGTAAAGGTAAATGAACCGGCTCCATTGCCCGAATCAACAAAAACAGCATTCAAAGGAACATCCAGAGTATCCAGAATAATCGAATCCAAATCCACATCCGCGGCATGTAGCCGGAACTCTAAAGTATTCCCTTCCACCACCGTCTTAGATCCTATAGAATCCAACTCCGGTGCATGATTGCCAAACTCGGTCACTACTATCTCCACAACCTCCGAGTCTGCTGCCCCTCCTACGTCTGTGGCAATGAAGCTCACATAATAAGTGTCCGCCTGAGTAAAGTCCGGAGTGAAGGTGAATGAACCTGATCCATTGCCTGAGTCCATAAAGACAGAATTGATCGGCTGATTCTCCGCTGATAAGATGATCGAATCTAAATCTGAATCCGTAGCATGGATCCGGAACTCTAAGGTGTCTCCCTCCACCACTGTCTTAGGTCCTATCGAATCCAATACTGGGGACTGATTAACATTATTTACCACTATTTCTACCACCTCTGAATCCGCTGCCCCTAACGTATCTGTGGCGATGAAGGTCACATAATAAGTGTCCGCCTGAGTAAAGTCCGGAGTAAAGGTGAATGAACCCGCTCCATTGCCCGAATCAACAAAAACAGCATTCAAAGGAACATCCAGAGTATCCAAAATGATCGAATCTAAATCCGCATCCGTGGCGTGGATCCGGAACTCCAAAGTGTCACCTTCCATTACAGTCTTAGGACCTGTCGAATCCAACTCAGGCGCCTGGTTACCTACCTCATTGACTGTTATCTGAACGGCCTCTGAGTCTGCCAGAGTTCCATCCCATGCAACGAAAGTAACAGTATAGGTTCCTGCCTGAGTATAATCCGGATTGAAGGTGAATGAACCTGATCCGTTGCCTGAATCCACAAAGGTAGCATTATCAGGAATGCTATCTGCTGTTATTATTATAGAATCCCCATCTGCATCTGTAGCACTAGTCCTGAACTCCAGCGTCTGTCCCTCATCAACCATTTTCGGACCAATGGAGTCCAAAACCGGTGCTCTATTTGTCTCGGTCACAGTTATCTCTACCAACTCGCTGTCTTGAAGCTCGCCATCTGTAGCTACGAAGGTAACCATGTAAGTGTCTGCTTGCTCATAGTTGGGAGCAAATGTGAATGTGCCTGCTCCATTTCCTGAATCTACAAAGGTGGAGTTAGCTGGGTTGTTCCGCACGAACAAAGCAGGAATGTCACCATCCGGATCAGTGGCGTGAACTCTAAACTTCAATGTCTCTGCTTCAGCAACGGTCTTGGGACCAATCGAATCCAATACCGGAGCTTGATTGCCCGCATCAATGACTGTTATCTTAACCACCTCAGAATCCGCCGAATCTAAATCACTGGCTTTGAATGTCACATAATACACTCCTTGTTGAGTATAATCTGGATCAAATTCAAATGATCCGGTGCCATTGCCTGAGTCGGTAAAGATTGCATTGGTCGGAACATTTTCTGCCGAGAGGACTAAAGAGTCATCGTCAGGATCTGAAGCGGTAACAAGGAATGCCATGTGTCCACCCTCGATTACACTACGAGGACCGATGGAATCCAAAACAGGCTCTCGGTTAACATTATTAACCGTTATCGAGACAATCTCAGAGTCTGCTAATGAACCATCCCAAGCTATGAAAGTTACATTATATATCTCTGCCTGATCATAATCCGGAGTGAAGGTAAATGAACCTGAGCCATTCCCCGAATCTACAAAAATGGAGTTAGTAGGCAAGTCCTCCGCTGACAAAATGATCGAATCTAAATCTAAATCTGTGGCGTGAATCCGGAACTCTAAAGTATCCACCTCCATAACCGTTTTAGGTCCTATCGAATCTAACTCCGGTGCATGATTGCCAAATTCAGTCACAACTATCTTCACTACCTCTGAATCGGCTGCCCCAACCGTATCCGTGGCAATAAAGGTCACATAATAAGTGTCCGCCTGAGTAAAGTCCGGAGTAAAGATAAATGAACCTGAGCCATTGCCCGAATCAACAAATACAGCATTCAAAGGAACATCCAGAGTATCCAGAATGATCGAATCTAAATTCACATCCGTGGCATGGATCCGGAACTCTAAAGTATCTCCTTCCATCACAGTTTTAGATCCTATAGAATCCAGCACCGGAGCATGATTAACATCATTCACCACTATCTCCACCACCTCACTGTCCGCCAGATCATCATCTGAAGCGATAAAGGTTACATAATAGGTATCTGCCTGTGTATAATCCGGACTGAAGCTAAACGATCCCGCTCCATTGCCTGAATCCACAAAGCTCCCGTTATCAGGAATATCCTCCGCTGATAAAATTATCGAATCACCATCCGCATCCGTGGCTGAAACCCTAAACTCCAATACCTGCCCCTCATCCACCACCCGAGAACCTATCGAAGCCAATACCGGTGCCTGATTGTCAACCGATACCAAAACCGTGTCCGGTGAACTCGACAAGGCCCCATCGTCAACCAACAGTTCAAACTCATAATTGCCCTTAATGGTCGGGGTAAAAGAAGGATCAACCGCATTGCTGTCAGATAAGGTAACCGAAGGCCCGGAGACTTGAGACCAATGATAACCTACCGAATCTCCATCCGGATCATAGGAACCAGAACCATCCAAGGTCACCAGGGTCCCCGCATCTATGTTCAGCTGATCCGAACCCGCATCCGCCACCGGAGTCTGATTGTCAACCGAGACTAAAACCGTGTCCGGTGAACTCGACAAGTCCCCATCGTCCACCAACAGCTCAAACTCATAATTGCCTTTTACTGTTGGAGTAAAGGTGGGATCAACCGCATTAGTATCGGATAAGGTCACCGAAGGCCCGGATATTTGAGACCAATGATAACCTACCGAATCTCCATCCGGATCATAAGAACCAGAACCATCTAAAGTAACCAAGGTCCCCGCATCTATGTTCAGCTGGTCCGATCCCGCATCCGATATTGGAGCCTGATTGTTAACCGAGATCAGAACCGTGTCCGGTGAACTCGACAAGGCCCCATCATAAACCAATAACTCAAACTCATAATTGCCCTTAATGGTCGGGGTAAAACTGGGATCAACCGCATTGCTGTCAGACAGGGTAACCGAAGGTCCAGAGACCTGGCTCCAATGATAACCTATCGAATCACCATCCGGATCATAGGAACCAGAACCATCCAAGGTCACCAGGGTCCCCGCATCTATGTTCAGCTGGTCTGATCCCGCATCCGCAACCGGTGCCTGATTGTTAACCGAGACTAAAACCGTGTCCGGAGAACTCGACAAAGCCACATCATCAACCAATAATTCAAACTCATAATTGCCCTTAACCGAAGGAGTAAAGGAAGGATCAACCGCATTGCTGTCTGATAAAATCACCGAAGGCCCTGATATCTGAGACCAGTGATAACCTATAGAATCCCCATCCGGATCATAGGAACCAGAACCATCCAAGGTCACCAGGGTCCCCGCATCTATGTTCAGCTGGTCCGATCCTGCATCCGCAACCGGTGCCTGATTGTCAACCGAGACTAAAACCGTGTCCGGAGAACTGGACAAGGCTCCATCATCTACCAATAATTCAAACTCATAATTGCCCTTAATGGTCGGGGTAAAACTGGGATCAACCGCATTGCTGTCTGATAAGGTAACCGAAGGACCAGAGA
>JGI24422J19971_10002192_pt1 | contig 12093 bp, 10 predicted proteins | sample DeeMarSWOR152_54_FD_19971 | JGI IMG/M metagenome (IMG submission 19971) | reverse complement strand
ATGATGGCTAGCACCGGAACCTCCATTGTGAGTGTCTGGGGAGAGGGCGACGCCGGAGCAGGCTGCTCGGCGGGACTGGCACGCATCGCTTGCCTGGCGGACCAGGTCCGCGCCGGCCTGAGAGTACCCCGCAACTCCCTTGAAGTTTCGGGCGCTCCAGATCATCCTCCCACGTCAGGAGCTGCCGCTCTATATTTACGCTTTGCATCGCCGTATCGAGTCTGTGTACCCGGTCGCGGTGGTAGGGGCTTGGCGTTGAGGTATCGTACTTCCGTCATCCTGAGCACTTACAACCAGCCGTATCATCTAGAGCGGGTCTTGTGGGGCTACGCGCGCCAGTCATGGCAGGACTTCGAGCTGGTGGTGGCAGATGACGGCTCGGGCTCCGAGACGCGCGAGCTTCTCGATCGCTGGCGGCGAGAGACCGGTCTGGATCTCAAGCACGTCTGGCACGAGGATCGCGGCTTCCGCAAGAACGAGATCCTGAACCGTGCGATACTCGCCACGGATGCGGACTATCTCATCTTCTCGGATGGCGACTGTGTCCCGCGGGATAACTTCGTCGAGGTGCACGTGCGGCATGCAGCGCCAGGACGCTTCCTGTCAGGGGGAGTGCTGTGGCTCTCGCAGCAGCTGACGGATCAGATCACGGTGGACGACGTTCGGAGCGGTTGCGCCATGGAGCCGAGCTGGTTGCTTCGGCGAGGCTGGCGCCCGCGCCATCGTCGGCTGCGGTTGATTCGGGCACCGCGTCTCGCTGCGGCCCTCGATTTTCTGACGCCGACTGCTGCCACGTGGAACGGCCATAACGCGTCGACTTGGCGTCGGCATCTGATCGACGTGAATGGGTACGATATGGATCTCGCTTACGGGAACGAGGACCGCGCGCTCGGTACTCGGCTCCAAAACTCCGGGCTTCGCGGAGAGTGCGTGCGTTATCGCGCGCCGCTACTTCATCTGGCACACGAACGCCCGTATCGTGATCGGTCGGTCATTGACCGCAATCGTCGGGTGCGCAAGCAGCTCGCCCGAAGTGGCGCGGTGCGCGCACGCCTGGGTATCGCGGAGCTCGGATAGCAGTTAGGACGGGCAAGCTGATTGTGACAGAGGCGCTAGCGGTCATGACGGCTTTGGCTGGAGAGAGCGCGAGGCCAGCCTTTGACCAGAGACAGAAAGTGGGGGCTTAAGGCGATGTCTGGCGTGCCGAAAGCTGACTGGGTCGTCGGGGTCGACATCGGCGGCACCAATCTAAACGTGGGTGTCGTTCCATTGGCAGGAGGGCTACCGATCACCTTTCGGACGGAGCCGACGGAGCCGCAGCGCGGCGCCAAGTTCGTCGTCGATCGCGTGGTCAAGTTGATCAAGGACGCGATCAGCGATGTGATGGAGGAGAAAGGCTGCGGGCTGGAGGATTTCGCTGGAGTGGGCATTGGAGCGCCCGGACCGCTCGATCGCAAGACGGGTACCGTGATCTCCACCCCGAACCTCGGCTGGCGGAACTTCCCGCTGCGCGACCTGATCCAGAACGCGGTGAACTTGCCGGCGACGCTGGACAACGACGCGAATGCGGCCACGTACGGGGAGTGGTGGATGGGCGCAGGGCGTGACACGCGCACGCTGGTGGGTGTGACGCTCGGTACGGGGATCGGTGGTGGGATCGTGTTCAATGGCGAACTCTATCACGGCACCTCCGACGCAGCGGCGGAGATCGGTCATATGACCATCGACTCTACGGGCCGCAAGTGCAATTGCGGCAACTATGGCTGCTTGGAGGCTTACGCCTCAGGGCCGGCGATCGCAGCACGTGCGATCGAGGGTCTCGAATCCGGTGCCGATTCGATCCTGCTTGAGCTCGCAGGTGATCTCCAGGACATCACGGCCGAGATGGTGTCCGAGGCCGTGGTGCGAGGTGATAGCTATGCGACGGAAGTCATCAATGACACCGCCAAGTTCCTGGGCGTCGGGTTGGCGAATCTGATAAATATCCTGAATCCAGAGGTGTTGGTGATCTTCGGCGGTGTGGCGCGAGCCGGTGACCACCTGTTCGTTCCGTTGCGTGCCGAGATACGTCGGCGGGCGTTCCGGGTGGCCGAGGAAGCTTGCCGCATCGTCCCGTCCGAGCTCGGAGGCAAAGCCGGAGTGATCGGAGCTGTCGCCTGCTTCAAGAGTGAGGTCTACGGTGCGCTATGACGGCGCTTGGCTGGTGGGCCTCGCATGTCCAGAAGGAAATGATTAGCTTGGGCGTCGGTACCCTCCTCGATCCGCTCCAAGCGTCAGGATATCGTGCTGCCGGGCCGGCGANNGCGACGGGAGAAGCCTCGTTCGGCCCTGCCCAGTTCTTGGCCCCTGAGTGTTAGGACATGCCCATTCTCGGGGTCATCGGNACGATGGTCTGGGACACGATCTGGCGTGAGTCGGGCGTCAGATCGCCGGTGGAGGAGTGGGGCGGGATTAGCTACGCGCTTGCGGCCGCCGACGCGGTCGCGCCGCGGGATTATCAGGTGAGACCTCTCGTCAAGCTGGGACACGATCTGGCGGAACGGGGGCGCCGGTTTCTCCAGGAGCTGTCGGTCATCGAGACGGACGCGACGCTTGCCGTCGTGGACGCGCCCAACCCGCGTGTGGAGCTCCGTTACACGAGCGGCGAGCGCCGTGGCGAGTGGCTGCGGGGCGGCGTGCCGCCCTGGACGTGGGCGGAATTGGCGCCCCGGATTGCGGGGTGTGACGCTCTATACGTCAACTTCATCACGGGTAGTGAGTTCGATCTCGAAGTCGCCCAGCAGGTGCGGCGAGCGTTCGGCGGCCCGATCTACGCCGACATGCATTCCCTGCTGCTGGCGACGGGTGCCGGCGGCCAGCGTTACCGCCGCTCGCTCGACCGTTGGTCTGAATGGCTGCGCTGCTTTGACGTGGTGCAGCTCAACGAGGATGAGCTCCGCGCTATCAGCGCCCATTGGGGAGACCCCTGGGAATTCGCCGCTGCTGTAGTCGGCCGCCAGCCCGAGCTGCTCTTCGTGACACTGGGACCGAACGGCGCGGCCTACGTGATGGCCGCAGACGCGCTGCCGCTGGGTCGAGCGGGGCGGAGTCGTGCAGAGAGCCGGGTGACACTTCGCACGGGTCGCGTAGCGGCAGTGGCCGCGGAAGGCGGTGACCCGACAGGTTGCGGTGACGTCTGGGGAATGACCGTGCTCCGAGCGCTACTTGCTGGCCGGGATGTGGAGTCGGCGATGCAGCTCGCCAACGCCGCTGCCAGCCGCAGCGTGGCACATCGCGGCGCGTCGGGGCTGAATCGCTTCTTGAGAGGTGAGATCGAGCTTGCCTAGTCGCTTGCAGTCGCCGAGGGGCAGTCGGTGACGACGCACGTGCTTCCTGTGCCGGAGACCCTGGATGATCGGGGGTTCGAGACCTTGGTCACGAGCTGGGTCAGCGTGGGGGGCGGCCGCATGTTGCTCGATGCTCGACATGTCCGCTGGGTGAGCCCATACGGGATCCTCGGGCTCCTGGCGGCCGGAGCGGCGTCGCTGAGGCGGTCGGGCGAGCGGCCGTTGCTGCAGCCGCCGGAGAGTAGGGAAGTCGTCAGCTACCTCGCTCGCATAGGGTTCTACGAGCAGGCGCACCGGGTGTTCGACTTTCATGAGCGCGTGAGGAGACGCCCTGCCGGCGAATCGGATGCTCTGTTGGAGATCACGCCGATCCAATCGCACCAAGACGTCCACGATGTGGTGGATCGCGTGCGTGATCGGGCCGCAGCGATTCTCGGCAAGCGGCTCGGTTATCCGCCGCCGGCGGTGCTTCACTTCAGCGTGATCCTCTCCGAGGTGTGTCAGAACATCGTCGAGCATGCCGGCGCCGATGGTTGGGTCTCAGCTCAGACCTACAACTGGAAGCAGAGGCTGGGACGCCAGGTCGTCGTCATCGCCGTGACGGACGTGGGTATGGGTTTCCGCGGCTCACTGGCGCGCGAGCATGCTCAGCGTTACGGTGATCGCTGGTCGGACGAGACCGCGCTGGAAGCGGCGTTCTTGCACGGGGTCTCCCGCTACCGCGACCCGGGTCGCGGCCAGGGCCTGCAAGGAATCCGCAAGCAGGTATCGCGCTGGAACGGTCTTTTCACTATAAGGAGTGGAACGGCACAGATCGCCGAGGTTCCCGACTGGATCGACAAGGAACCGATCGCGGGCGACCTGCCTGATTTTCCGGGAGCTCAGATACAAGTCGTGCTGCCGCAGATCATCCCGCCGGGCGGCAGTGGCGAAGGAGGGCGTGGGGATGGGTGATCCGGCGACGAGAGGAATGGCTGTGGGTGTCGAGACGGTACTTCACACTCGGGTGGCGACCCTGTACAGCAACCTCGTGACGAGGCCGACCGGCCGTGCGGTGCGGGTGGCGATCGAGCAGCAGATTCAGGACAGCGGTGGCCCTTGCCTAGCGATCCTCGATTTCTCGCACGTCGGGGTGATCGATTTCAGCTGCGCCGACGAGGTGATCGCCAAGCTGTTGCGGACCTACCGACGGCCGGACCGACCCTGTGAGGCGTTCTTCCTGGCGCACGGTGTCTCGGAGCATCACAGAGACTTGATCGAGGCGGTGCTCCAGCGCCACAACCAGCTGCTGGTGGCGGTGGAGTCGGGGCGGCCAGCGCTGTGGGGCCCGGCCCCGGCACGGTTGCGTACGGCGTGGGATTGTCTCAACCGGCTGGGCTGTGCGTTCAGCGCCGAGTTCGCCTCGGCTCGCGGCGTCAGCCCGCATGCCGCCAGCTCTTGGCTGAAGCGCCTAGCGAACTGGCGCGTGGCCGTTCGCGAGGCCGGCGGGCGTTTCGCCAGCCTGTGGGCCATCCTCGAGCGCCGTCCGGGCTATGGTGGGGAGGTAATGGAGATGAGTCCCTACGGCATCGCAGCGGAGAGGATCGCGCCGTATGGCCCGAAGGACGAGGCGAGCGATCGCGTTGCAGCCGGCGCCGAAGACGTGACCACCTTCCCACACGAGTCGGAAGAGATCGATCAGTTGCCGGCTTGGTGAACGTCTATCCGGATGAGCGGGAGTAGTAGTAGTCGGAGTAGTAGCGGTCAGCGGCGCGTTGGAGTTCAATCTCGTTCAGGACCGCGCCGACGACTCTAGCATCCACTCTACGCAGCTGCTGGATCGCCTGCCAGCCCGCACGCCGATCGGTCTCACCGGCCTTCACTACGAGCACTGCCCCATCCACCAGCGCGGCGAGCACCGATGCATCGGTGACTGCCAGTACCGGAGGTGTGTCGAACAACATCCAGCGGTATTCCTCGCGCCACGTGGCGAGCAGTTTGGCCATGGCCTGCGATCCCAACAGCTCGGACGGGTTGGGGGGTCGCTTACCGGCCGGTAGCAGGTCCAGGGCGGGGCGAACGGCTGGCCTGATGGCCTCGCGTGGGTCGAGTGCGCCAACGAGCAGGTCACTCAGCCCAGGTGAACGCAACAGGTCGAAGCTCTCATGCAGGGTGCCGCGCCGCAGGTCGGCGTCGACCAGCAGCGTCTTGTCCCCGCGGTCTGCCAGCAGGGCGGCCAGGTTCGCAACGCTGGTCGACTTCCCTTCGCCTGGGCCGGGGCTCGTGAAGGCCAGGCTGGTGAGCGGCCGCTCGCGGCTGGTGGAGAAGGCTATGTTGGTGCGCATCACCCGGTAAGCCTCGGCGGCGATACCCTCCGGGTCTTGGACGACGACCAGCGGGATGCGTCGCTGCCCGTTGTCAGCGATCTTGGGTATCCAGCCGAGCACCGGTACGCCCAGGCTCGCTTCCACGTCAGAGGTCGATTTCAGGGAGCGGTCCAGGTACTCAAGGAAGAACGCCGCTCCCACGCCGAGCAACAGACCGAGCAGACCACCGAAGATGATGTTGATGCGTCGCCCGCCACTCACAGGCCGTGCCCAATATGCGGGATCGAGCACTTCCACGTACGGCGAGATCTCCGCCTCCGCGATCTGCGATTCCTGGTAGCGCGAGAGCAGATACTTGTACATGTCGGAGTGGATCTCGACCTCGTTCTGCAGGCGCGCCAGCTCGCTCTCAACGGCCGGAAGCTGACGCAGCTCCGCCTGCAGGTCGGAAAGCCTCCCTGTCAGGGCGCTGATGCGCGTGTCCAGCGCGACGGCTGCGTTCTCGGCCGCCGCCACCAGCTGGTTCTGCGTCTCGCTGATGCGCTGGTCGAGAGCGACGATGACGGGATGGGACGGGTCCTTGCCGAGTGGGCCCAGCTGGCTGGAGCGTTCGTCGAGCAGCTGCAGGAGTTGGTCGTAGTAGAACTGAACGGTCCGGTTGACCTCCTCTGTCGAGAGCACGACGAACTGCTGGACATCCCCCGGGCGCAGCCCCACCGAGCGGATTCGATCGACCAGGCTCGTGTACACGCTCTTCTCGGTCAGCAGCCGCTCGATCTCGCTCTGGAGCGTCGCTATCCGCTCCATCACGCGACTCTCTTCGACCGTGAGGCTGATGAGGCCCCGGCGACCCTTGTAGTCCTCGACGGCTCGCAGGGACTCCTGGAGTTCGCGACCGGACTCATCCAGCTGGTCCCGGATGAAGTGCGTGCGTCCCCTTGCCCATTGGCGCACGCGTCGCACACCGAGGTCCCGCAGCGCAGCGGCAACCGCGTTGAGGATCCTCGGCACCAAACGTTGATCGAGGCCTGTGTAGGTCACATCGATCAGGTTGGTCTCCGGTCGGGTGCTGGCGGCCAGGCCGCCTCTGACCAGAGCCTCGGCGGCAAGCTGCGAGATCACACGCAGCCTGTAGTCGCCGGGCTCGACCTGCGGTCGCACGACGAGGGCGCCGGCGCTGAACGCGATCGGTTCTCCGATCTCGCCGCCGACCTCCGGGCCGCCCGATCCCGGCTCGACGACAACGCTGCCGTCACTGCCCACACGGATACGGTACTCGCCGCTTGCCGCCTCGCGGTCGATGCGGACACCCGTGAATAGAAGGTCGCGGGAGATATCTGGGGACTGAGCACGGAGCTGCAGGGTGTCGGCGACGTACTGGGCGACGGCCTGGGTTGTCAGCTGTTGAACCTCGGACTCGACCGGATCGGTCCAGAGCATGTTCGGCGTGACGTCGATATCGCCCAGCTGGCCCATGCGCCCCCGTGGGTCGCCCACCTGCAGCGTGAGCGTGGCGCGGTAGAGCCGCGGTCGGCGCGACGCGGCCCACGTGGCAGCCAGGAGGGCCACCAGCGCGGTCAGCAGGATCAGCCAGGCTCGCCGGCGCACGACACGCCAGTAATCCTCCAGGTGGGTGCGCTCGTAGCGGCCCAAGGACTCGCGTGCTTGGCTGGTGCTGGAAGGTATCACCGCTCGATCCTAGCGTCTGCCCCGCCGCCCCACGCCGGCTCCGGACAAGCGGTCTCCCGGTGGCGCGAAGGATCTTTCCACCGGCCTCAGGATAACGCGCATTCTATTTGCGCGCAATATGATGGCATCTGCCAAGTTGGCGGTCCGGGTACGTTGACCCGCTCAGGGCTCCCCAGTACATTCACGGGGCAATCAGCTGACGATGTCGGCGGGGCTCTATCGCGGAGATCAGTAATGGCGGCGACGTCCACCTGGGACAAGATCGAGGCGGTCATCGAGGGAATCCGGCCGGCGATCCGGGCGGACGGGGGTGATGTGGAGCTGGTCAGCTTCGATCCTGAGGAGGGTCGTGTCGAGCTACGCCTGGTCGGTGCCTGCCATAGCTGCCCTTACTCGTTGTTGACCTTGAAAGGGGGTATTGAGCACCGGCTGCGCAGTCAGCTGCCGGAGGTGAAGTCGGTCGTTGCGGTCTGAGCGCTGTGCGAGACCGGACGCCGCCGGCACCGGGTGTCCCTGTGCCGGTTTTTTTGTACTCGTTCATATCGGTGCCGTTCGGAGTCGCAGCATGACTGGCGGTGTGCGATGAGAACCTCAGACCCGGGGTGGCGATAGATGGCGGAAGGACATGACTTGTTGGAAGCGATTGTGGAGGCCCTCAGATCGGTTGTGCACCCTCGGTCGGGCCAGGACCTTGTGACCTCCGGCTCGGTTACGGAGCTCAAGCTCGACAGTCCGGGCCGGGTCAGCTTCGTCGTCGTAACCCAGCCGGACGACCCAAGCGAGATCGTTGAGATGGCCCGCGAGGCGGCGGAGTCGGTGCACGGCGTCGAGTCGGTGCGAGTCGAGGTCCGCCCGCAGGGCNCGCGGCCCGGGACATCACGTCCGCTGCCGGTGGTGGGCCAGGGTACTCCGAANGGGGAAGGTGCGGAGCAGCCGGCCGGTCCGGCGCCCGGCGCCGCACCCCCGCAGCCTCAGGCGGTGCCAGGGGTGCGTCACGTTGTCGCGATCAGCTCGGGCAAAGGTGGCGTCGGGAAGTCCACCGTCGCGACCAACCTCGCGGCGGCGCTCGCCGAGCGAGGCTACAAGGTCGGGCTCATGGATGCCGACGTCTATGGCCCCGATCTGCCTATGATGTTCGGCGTGTACAGCCGGCCACGTATGACTCCCAATGAGCGTGTGCTGCCGCTGGAAGCCTACGGTGTGAAGCTGATGAGCATCGGCTTTCTGCTGGACGCGGACACACCAGCGATCTGGCGGGGTCCGATCGTCATGGGAATCATCCGTCAGTTTCTACAGCAGGTGGAGTGGGGAGAGCTGGATTACCTCTTCGTGGACATGCCGCCAGGGACCGGCGACGCTCAGCTCTCGCTGGTTCAGCTGGCCAAGGTGGACGGCGCGCTCATGGTCACCACGCCTCAGGCGGTCGCAACCGCGGATGTGTTGAAAGGGATCAAGATGTTCGAGCGTGTCGAGGTGCGGGTGCTCGGAGTGATCGAGAACATGAGCGGTTTCATCTGCCCGCACTGTGGTCAGCGCACCCAGGTGTTTGGCAGCGGGGGAGGTCGGAAGCTGGCGGCCACAGCCGGGGTGCCGTTCCTCGGCGAAGTGCCGCTGGGTGAAGCGGTGGTGGCAGCCAGTGATACGGGTTCACCCACCGTCATTGCTGCGCCCGACTCGCCGGAGGGCAGGGCGTTCCTCGAGCTGGCGGGCAAGCTGGCCGCGCTGCTGGACGCCGCCGGCGCCGAGGCGCCGAAGTCTTGAAGCCTGGGCCCGTGGCCGGCGGCTGACGGCGGGGTGTCAGCGATGCCAGTCGTCACCTTCCTCAGCGACTTCGGGACAGAGGATGGCTTCGTGGCCGCGATGAAGGGTGTGGTGCTCACTATCGCGCCTGACGCGCGGCTGGTGGACATCGCCCACGACGTGGCGCCGGGAGATGTCGAGGCAGGCGCGTGGGTACTCTCCCAATACTGGAATCTGTTTCCGGCGGGCACGGTGCACGTGGCCGTGATCGATCCGGGCGTCGGCGGTGCCCGCAGGGCGATCGCGGTGGCTGCAGACGAGCGCTTCGTTGTGGCGCCCGACAACGGTCTGGTCACTTACGTGGTTCGGGCAGCAGCCGAGTGGACTTGTGTGGAACTCGCCGAACCGCGCTACATGCGTCCCGCGCCGTCGGCAACTTTCCATGGGCGTGACATCTTCGCGCCGGTGGCAGCGCACTTAGCCTGCGGGGTCGACTGCCAGCGATTGGGACCCGTGCTGCACGAACCCTTGCTGTTGGACATCCAACCGCCGATGAGGTCAGCCGCTGAGATTCGCGGCCGGATCGCCCACGTCGACCGGTTCGGTAATCTGATCACGGACATTCCCGCCGATTGGGTTGACGAGACCTGGCGCTTCGCGGTCAAGGGGCAGGCTGTGGGCGGCTTACAGCACACCTACTCGGACGTGGATCGCGGAGAACTCGTGGCCCTGATCGGGTCGATGGGCACGCTGGAGATCGCGGCCAGGGAAGCGTCGGCGGTGGAGAGACTCGGGGTCGCCCGGGGCGACTCTGTAACAGCCACACGTAAAGCGTCTACTCGCTGAGCTAGAGGCGCGCGATCTCTACTCCTCCCAGTACGCCGCTCACTGACAGGGTCAAGCGATGGGCGGCCGTCTCCCAGTTGCGGCTCACCCAGACCCCCCCGTCCTGCTTGATGAAGCCCGGCGCGTCGAACGACATGAGGAAGGTGCTCTTCTCGATCTGCACACCGAGCTCGGCGGGGACACGGATCTCGATTCCGCCCAGCCCCACGTTGATGCTTCCGGTGGCGTCGTAGTCCCACACCCCCGAGAAATCGAGCTCGATCTGGCCAATGCCGCCGCTGATGTTCAGCCTGCGGCAGCCGGAGTTGCCCAACTTGTCGACCGTGAGCGCTGCCGCGCCCGCCTTGAATACGCAGGTCTCGGCCGACTCGCGATTGGGCTCGCTGAAGCCGATATGCGTATCACTGGCACCGGTTTCCAGGCTGAGCCGTTGCAAGCGGAGCCCGCCCAGATCCAGCTCCGCCTCCACAGCGCCCATCTGCATGGTCAGGGCCACGGGAGCTGCCCCTGAGAGATGCAGCCGGAGATGACCGGCCTCGTAGTCGTAGTCCTTGATGTCCTGAAGGTCGATGTCGTGTTCGCCCTCGATGTCGATGATCAGGTTCCCGCGGGNCCCGGACTCCAGGTAGTTGGTGCTCAGCCGGAAAGCATCCTCATCGTACCGTGAGTCGAGGCGGTAGAGCAGGTGGTCCGGTCCCCGGCTCAGCTCGAANCGCCCCACCGCGTACTCGACTCTGACGTCCAGGAACTCTTGGCCGCGGAGCTGACGACTCTTCGCCACGGTCCTCCAGCTCTGGGCCGTGGCTGGGGTGGCCACACCGCCCACCAGCATGCCGGCGAGCGCGACCGCCGCAGCCGTGCTAAGCCTCATCGCTCGTCTCCCCAGCGCGCCGCCGCGCCTGCGCACGGCGCTCGATCGGGCCGAGCTCCTCGACCAGCGTATCCACGGGCAGCTCGGGGATCTGGTGTGGCCGGGCGTACTTGCGCTGCGTGCCGGCCCGCGAAAGCAAGGCGCCACCCAGGCCGGCCGTCGACGCGACCCAGGTGAGGATCCATGCGGACGCGATCAACAGATCGTGCGCCCAGCCCAGCAGCGGATAGACCATCTCGGTGATGGCCGCCACCGCGAACAGCGCGAGCAGCACAGCCAGGCCATTCAGAACGTAGTAGTAAGAGTTCGATCGCCGCAGGCGCGCCGCCCAAGAGGGGAACCGGTGCTGAGTCAGGTTCTCGCCCGCCGCGTGCGCCACTGCCAGATACCCCAGCAGCGCCAGCAGCACGGAACCCACCACGTAGAAGGGGATCGCGATAGCCGTGATGATGAGAACGGCCATCACCAGCCCGATCGGCAGGAAGAGGACTTCAGCCGCCAATCCCGCGAGAAACGAGCGGCCGAAGCTGTACGACACGGTGTCACTCACGACCTCCAGGTGCCCGCGGAAGAAGTAGACCACCAGAGCCCCCAGGAACGCGAAGAGCACATACATCGCGACCGTCTGGGCCAGGGATCCCAGACCCCCCACCACCCGGCTGAACGGCGAGGGTACCTCGCGAGCGATACGAATGCGCTGGCCGATCGACGGGCGGCCCACGACAATGGGTCTGATATGCGACACATCGCGCAGACGGCCCAGGACCGTGCCGCCTTGATTCTGCACGCTGGCATTGACGGCGACGACATCCCCCTCGATCCGAGCCGTCGGCCTGATGATCAGTGACCCTTCCGCCACGACCACGTTGCCCGCCACCGTGCCGGCGATCACACCGTCCGACTGCACCAGGATGAGCCGGTGGTCGAGTGCGGCCCCCTCCGGTAACACGTACTCGTCGGCGTCGATCACGATGCGGACGGGCCCCGCGAGATCGCCGTTCAGCACGCGCACGAGCTCTGGCGCGAGGCCGATGCGGCGCAGGCCACGTGCCAGGCCCTCGACCTCGCTGAGCTCGACGACGAGTCCACCGGACACGAGCTCGCTGAGCGTGGTCTCCGACAGCTCCTGAGCAGCGACTTCCAGCGCCGCCGCGGTCGCACTCGCCGCCGCTGCCTCTGCGGCCGCCTCGGCGATCTCGCTCGCGAACTCGGCTGTCGCTGCGGTCGCGGGGACGGCCAGGAACGGTCCCACGGCCCCGCGGATCGCCGCGGCTGCGCGCGCCTCAGGCGTCGCGGTCTCCGCGCCGGCGAAATC
>JGI24422J19971_10002191_pt1 | contig 12095 bp, 11 predicted proteins | sample DeeMarSWOR152_54_FD_19971 | JGI IMG/M metagenome (IMG submission 19971) | reverse complement strand
TGGGCGCGGGGTACTACATAGGAGCGTCACACCCTCCAGAGTTAGCTACTAGGACTGAGCAAGAAATCACTGAAGAAATTGTACGAGACATAATGGTAGGCGTTGATAAAACTGAAGTGCGGGCTGGAATTATTGGTGAGATTGGCTGCTCACTACCTTTGGAGGAGGCGGAGCGAAGGGTTCTCCGGGCTAGTGCTGCTGCCCAGCAGCAGACAGGGGCAGCACTAAATATACACCCTAGCCCTAGTGATGATTTAGTACTGGAGGTTATCAAGATCCTGGATGACGCTGGCGCTGACTTGAGTCGGACTATCATTAGTCATGTTGATAATATGTGTTTTAGCCGAACTACCCGTCATGGAATAGCCGATGCAGGTTGCTACCTCGAATATGACTGTTTTGGATACGCAGACTTGTTCCCTCTTTATCAAGGGCGTGTTCTAGATATACCAAGCCCGACGCAACGCATCAATGACATCATCCAACTTATTGCTGACGGCTACCTGAATCAGATCCTTATCTCCGGTGACATCTGTTTTAAACATCAGTTAGTGAGTTATGGTGGATATGGCTATGCCCACATTTTACGTGATATTGTGCCCCTAATGCGGAACAAGGGCATGTCTGATGAGCAGATTCACACATTGTTGGTGGAGAACCCGAAACGAGTCTTGCCATTTGCCCCAGTAAAACGGTAGGGGAATCAGTAGGCTGAATTGTAGCGGTTCACCGCGTGTTAAAATTTTGCTATGATGGTCAGCAGCCTACCCATATTACTCCAATTCTAGCTTTGTTCCGTGCTTAATAGGGTCGAGAGCAATCCCTAGCCCCTTTTCCCCTCCTTTATTAAGTAATAAAACACTAGATCGTTAACTCTAGCTTGAGTCGGCTCCACATTGAGACTTTCCCTGAGGCGTGTTGGGGAACAGGTTGTGCGTAGCCCTAAATAGGAAGTGGGTTGAGATTTGGGTTTGGGTTTTCAAATATAGACAAGTGGCTAGAGAAAATTTTAAGCAATGTTGTAATATGTAAAATACACGTGAAAAATGAGTGGCCTAAGCAGAAATATCATGTTTTTTTACGCTCAAAACAAGACGAAAAACATGATGATTTAGACTATTTTAAATCATTTTCCCGTGTGTAAATAGCAGGGGAAATGGCTGGCGCGGCTTGGTGTGAAGACTTTGTTCATTGAACCGGGTAGCCCCTGGAAGAATGGGTATATCGAATCATTCAATGGAAAGCTGCGGGACGAGCTTCTGAATCGGGAAATCTTCACGACTCCTGAGGAAGCTAAGGTCTTGATAGAGCAATGGCGGAGAGAATATAATCAGGTACGTCCGCACAGCTCTTGGGGATACTGGCTGCCAGCTCCTGAGGCTATTCTAAGTGCGGCTACGACTTAACAAGTGGTATCACTATTGGGGCAGGTCATAGTTAGTTCTACGGCAATCAAAAAGAAAAAGCTAATAGATAAGTACAGGAGGATACTATGAGAACAGGAAAACTAGGCTGGACAGGTCTTAAATTGACAACTATTGGACTTGGCACTTTTGCCATGGGAGGTAGCGGTTGGCAGTTCAGTTGGGGACCACAGGACGACAGTGAGTCAATATCTACTATCTTGCGCGCTCTGGAAAAGGGAGTTAACTGGATAGACACGGCTCCAGGCTACGGATGCGGTCATGTTGAAGAGATTATCGGTAAGGCTATAAAAGGATTAAGCAGTAAGCCCATTATTGCTACCAAATGCGGGCTACATTGCGATAAGGATAGAAACATAATCTTTCGCCTAAAACGGGAAAGCGTCCGTACTGAAGTTGAAGCAAGTTTGAGAAGACTCCAGATAGATGTTATTGACCTTTACCAGATTCACTGGCCAATCCCCGAGGAGGATATTGAGGAGGCGTGGGATGCCATAGCCGAGGCAGTAAAAGAAGGCAAAGTCCGCTACGCCGGCGTATCCAACTTCAACATAGAGCAGATTAAGCGAATCCAGTCCATCCACCCGGTAGCTTCCCTTCAACCACCTTACAATATACTTGAGCGGGGCATTGAAGATAAGATACTAGACTATTGTAGACAAAACAATATCGGAGTTATTGTATATGGTCCTATGGCGCATGGGTTGCTCAGCGGAAAGTTCAGTAGAGAACGTCTTCAGAATCTACATCAGGAAGACAACTTTAGGCGTCAAGCATCTCTCTACTTTCAGGAACCTCAGTTTAGCGCCAACCTTGAACTGGCTGAAGGCCTACGTCCTATTGCCCAAAAGCATGGCCGGACAGTAGCCCAGTTGGCGATAGCCTGGACCTTGAGACGACCCGAGGTAACTTCAGCTATCGTTGGGGCAAGACGCCCATCCCAGATTGAGGAAACTATTCTTGCCGGGGACTGGGTACTTTCTGGGGAGGATATTTCAGCCATTGACAAGCTAATCGCTAAACGCGAGAAAGAACTCAAACAAGACTGAACTGGGCAGCGTATCTATTTGATACGCTATGATGCAACAAGAAGGAGCCTCTTAGCGGATGGGATTAGAAAGGTATATGTGCTGAGTGGGGATTACTAGTTAAACAATCCGTCATTTTGTTCAGTCAACCAATTGAACTCAACAAAGCAGGACGTGTGCGTTTAACGTACATTATACGCTATATAAGATCAAGCTTAGTCCAATCAAAGCACCAATTGACAGCTTCCAGCACGGGTGCTATAGTTGGCTAGGAATATAGGGGAGGGCAATATGAAACGGGAAGCGACCAAAGAGCCCAAGGAGCACCTTAAAGCTATAAAGTTCTTAATGGTAGCCAACTTCCCTATTATCTATATAACTTCGTGGGAGGAAGACCGGGTTGGGGCCGCCATAAGTGGGATATCGGAAGACCTGAAGAAGCAGGTGGTATCGTGGTCGTGTACCGAAGGACTGATTAAGGATGGTAAGCGGGTGGCGTCCAGCACCGCCGACCCACTTATGGCGCTGGACTATATTTTACAGGAACGGGAAGCTACCTCTTTTATATTCTATGACTTTCATCACTATCTGAAGCCGGGGGCGGATATCAGATACACTCGTAAGGTTAGGGAAGTGGCGGCGGCTAACCGGGTAAACCCGCACACCCTCTTTTTTGNCTGTCCCGTTTTATATATCCCGGATGAANTGGAGAAGGACATCACCTATGTTGACTTTCCCCTGCCTGACCTCTCCGATATTCTGGATTTGCTGAGCTCGATGATTGAAGAATATGGCAAGCCGCCGGTAATGGTCAGCTTGACCGATGCCGAGAAAGAGGAGTTAGCCAGGGCAGCATTAGGCTTGACCTTAAGCGAGGCTGAGAGAGCTTTTTCTAAATCTCTGGTCAATGACATGAGGCTAACTATAGATGACATCCAGGAGATACTGGATGAAAAGGCGCAGGTAATTAAAAAGACGCAGATTCTGGAGTATTTCCCACCGGTGGAGACCTTTGGTGATGTAGGTGGTCTGGAGCTTCTGCTGGAGTGGCTGAGGCGGAGAAAGGAGGCTTTCTCAGAGTCAGCCACTACCTATGGACTACCGGCACCCAAGGGGTTGCTGGTGGCCGGGATGCCGGGGTGTGGCAAAAGCCTTTGCGCTAAGGCAGTTTCCGCCCAGTGGCGCTTCCCACTACTTCGTCTTGATATGGGCCGGATATTTAGTTTCGTTGATATAACCCCTGAGGAAAATCTCCGCAAGGCAATAAAGACGGCGGAGACAATCGCCCCCTGCGTATTCTGGGTTGATGAGATTGAGAAGGGCTTCCCCAAGAGTGCCGCTGCCGGCAGTGATACTTCTGCCCGACTTCTGGGGCATTTTTTGACCTGGTTACAGGAGAAAACGGTGCCTGTTTTTGTCTTTGCTACGGCTAATGATATCTCTAATGTAGCTCCGGAACTGATGCGGCGGGGTCGCTTTGACGAGATATTCTTTGTCGACTTCCCCAATCCGAAAGAACGTGAAGCCATCTGGCAGGTCCAGTTTAAACGGCACAAGCAAGCCATCCCTAAAGAAGGACTGGATGAGCTTGTCAGGTTAACCAAAGGCTTCAGCGGGGCTGAAATCGAGCAGGCGCTGGTTGATGCTATGTTCCTCGCCTTTTCCGATAATAGGCGCTCTTGCCAGATGGGCGACCTGATTGATGCCATCAGGGGAATAAAGCCCTTATCAGAAAGCCGGCGTGATGAGCTGACCAAGATGGCAGAAATTGCTGAGAAGAGTGCCACCCAGGCTTCGAGCTATGTGCCTGAGGAAATCACCAGAGCTGAGGTAGGATTAGCCAGAGAACTGAAGCATGTTAAGAGGAAGACTGGCCACTAACAGTCACCGTTGGTTACTCTCTAGGAGCCCCAAGTTTTGGTCTGGTTAAAGTTTACTCTGTGTCTCGTTATCATCCTATTTGCCGGGACAAGGCTAGCCCGATATGGGGATGCTATTGCTGAAAAGACGGGTCTGGGCAGGATATGGATAGGTCTGGTACTCCTGGCAGTTATTACCTCGGTGCCTGAGCTAGTTACTGGAATCAGTTCTGTTGCCTTAGTCAAGCTTCCCGACCTCGCCGTAGGCGACCTCTTAGGCAGTTGTATATTTAATCTGACTATCTTAGCCTTAGTAGATATCTTATACCGTCCCGGACCAATCTTGAGCCAGGCCAGCCCGAGGAATATGAGGTCGGCAGGTATTGGCATACTGCTTATTGCCGTCGTTGCCGGAGGCATACTAGCTTGGGACAGATTCCCCGAACCAGCCGTAGGATGGGTAGGTATTCTGAGCATTATTATCCCCATATTATATGCCGTAGGAGTATGGAGGATATTCCTCTCCGAGCGTGATTACCGGCTGCCAGCACCGGCTGTTCCCATTCAGTATAAAGAGTTGCCGATAAGGGCGGTATACTTCAGGTTTGCCTTAGCCGCCGTAGCCGTTATTGGCGCTGGAATATGGTTATCATTTATCGGTGGTGAGATTGTCGGGACTTATGGCTGGCATGCCAGCTTCGTTGGTAGCTTATTTCTGGCAGTTACTACCTCGGTGCCTGAGTTAGTGGTTACTATTGCTGCCCTCCGTTTGAGAGCTATAGATATGGCAGTGGCTGATATATTAGGCAGTAACATGTTTAACATTGCCATTATCACCCCGGTTGACATTTTCTCCAGGCAAGGGCCGGTCCTTTCCCTGGTGTCAAGGGCTCACGTTACTACGGCTATAGTGGCCATAGTGATGAGCCTTTTGGTTATTGTCGGGCTCCGGTTTCGCCAGAAACGCAAGACCTTCGGCGTCATTAGCTGGCAGGCGGTGGCTTTAATCGGACTCTATATTTTTGGCATGTACCGCTTATTTATTTCAGGCGTAGTTTGAGGGTGAGCTCTGGTTTAGACAGTTGTTTTTTCTTTACTACAGAGAGGGGTTTTTGCTATAATGCCGAAGATTAACTAGTCAGCAACAAATCTTGCCCGGTATGACCCCAGGGAATTTTTGAGAAAGAGGTGCGCCATGTGTGCTGAAGAAATCACCAGTAGCGTAGAAACTATTGAGGATGAAGCGGAAAAGACGCTGGAAGAGGCTAGAAATCGAGCCAATGAAATTATCCTTAAAGCTAAAGAGGAGGCGAGCCGAATTCTCTCCGCTGAGATGCCTGTGGATAAAGTCAAGCAGGAACGTGAGCAGATTATAAGTAAGGCCAGGCAAGAAGCTGACCAGGAGGTCGAAAAATCCAAAAAGGAAGCCTCTAAGATCAGGACCAGTGCCGGGAAGAAGATGGGGAAAATTACGGAGCGCATAGTGAATACTATCACTGGAGCCAAGTCGGGATGACGCCTCTAATCCTCAATTCCCCCGAGTCTATGGTTAAGGTTAGAGTAATTACGCTGAAGGATTACTCGGAGCCAACTTTTAAGACCTTACATAAACTCGGGGTCCTTCATGTTGAGGAAAGCAAAGAGTTAACGCCTGTAGACAAAGCTGCTGTTGAAAGCCAGCAAAAAGAAGCCAGCGAGCTATTAACTTTGGTTGGTAACATGCTGAGCCACATAACCGAGAAGCAGCAGGTGTCACCAGGGGAAGATACCGAGGTAATATACACCAGGCCCTTTGGTGAGATTGGCAAAGAAGTAAGGTCATTGTATTCCAAGTTTGGTGAGCTACANGAGGATACGGTCAAAATCAATAACGAGATTGAACAGCTAACCGAACAAAAGAAGTATCTNGGTGCCTTTAGCCAGCAACATGACCTTAGATTAAGAGACTTGAGATTCTCGGGGGATTACCTTTTTACCACCGTTTTTGTCCTGCCTACNGAGGCATATGAGACTTTACATNATCAATTAAATAATTACTTGCTGGGCAGTATTACCGNCACGGTAGAAGACGAAACCGTGCTCTATGTAATTAGNAAGGTTGAAAACCGGGAAGCTATAGAGTCTTTGATTACTAATGCCGGGGGTAAAACTCTGCTGGTACCGGATGAAGATTTGACTCTGAGGAAATTCCTGGCCAAGACCGAAGATAAACTTCACCGGCTTGAGGAGAAATTGACCAAACTCCACGAAGAGCTCCAAACTAAGGCGGAGCAGGAATTGAGAAGTATTGCTCTCTTGAGGCTGGCATTAATAGCCGAAAACCAGAGGTTGTCAGTTTTAGCCAAAGCCTGTGAAGCCAAATATGTAACCTTAATTGAAGGCTGGGTTCCGGAGAACAATATTGAGTCAGCCATTTTTGACCTTAAAGAGAATATAGACTATGTGTTTATTGATACCAGAAAGCCGGAGCCGTCAGAGGAACCGCCGACCAAGCTAAGGAACCCGACCGGGCTTAAACCATTCCAGATTGTGGTCGGCCTATTTGGTGACCCCAGATACCGGGAATGGGACCCAACGCCTATAATAGCTTACTCCTTTGCTTTGTTCTTTGGTCTTATGGTAGCCGATGTCGTTTACGCTCTTGGTCTTATACTGGTGGGCAGATTTCTACTGGTTAGATTTCTCGGTGGCTCTGAGGAGACGAAACTGTTTCAGAGGTTGATTTATACCTGTGGTGGGGTTGCCCTGGTTATGGGCTTGCTTACCGGGAACTACTTAGGTGATGTTTATCTTTTCTTTGGATTTGAAAATCTAGCTATCGTGGCAGTAGTTCAACAAGCGCTTCAAAATCCGCTAACCTTCGTAATGCTGGCGCTAATGATAGGTTTTATCCATGTTAATATCGCCCATGTAATAGCTCTGGTCAAAGGGGTAAAGGAAAGAAACCAGGGGATAATAATTGGTAAGATCGGTCTGTTTGCACTTCAATTTGGCATACCTTATATTCTCCACACTATGATGAGGATTGATATCCCGGGGTTCCCCACCCAGATATATGCTGTCTCTCTGTATGTCATCATCGCTGGCGTCGTTTTGGTAGTCGTCGGCAGTCTTAAGCAGAGCGGTGGCATCGGGGCTATTCTCTGGCTCTTTGATATAACCGGGCTCCTGTCGGTGGTGTTGTTTTAGCCATTATAATTTTGCTCATTGGACACCTAATCAACCTGCTGCTGAGCTTGATTACTGGTTTTGTCCACTCTCTCAGACTGTGCTTTGTCGAATTCCTGATTAAGTTCTATGAAGGAGGGGGGATACGATATAGTCCGTTTAGATTGAGGAAACGGACCTCGGTATTAGTCGGAGCCAAATCAAAATCTTAGAAAGGAGAAATGTAACGATGTTAATTGCCTCAAGTTCGTTAGCCACTCTTGGCGGTGCCCTTGCCCTAGCTGGAGGCTTATTAGGCTCATCAATAGGTATAGCTACTGCTGCCTCGGCCGGAGTTGCCACCTTAGCTGAGGATAGGGGGCAGTTCCGCAATGTCATCGTGCTGGCGTCTCTGCCGATGACGCAAAGCTTCTATGGGCTGATAGTGCTGATATTTATTATCACCGGAGTAGTGCCTAAGTTGCCGGAGACAGGCGGCGCTGGTTTTATGGTATTTGGCATTGGGCTTATGGTCGCCGCTGCCGAATGCTTTTCGGCAATACACCAGGGCAACGTGTGTGCTTCAGGTATATCACTACTGCCCAAGACCAAAGGAGGCATATTTACCCACTCCATGATGTTAGCCGTGTTTGTCGAGTTGCTGGGGGTTCTGGGACTGGTGTTCGCCATAATGGCATTAACCATGTTAGGACTTATGTAGGGGTGCGGCATGAAAGAAATGGAGAAAATAAGCGAAGCTATCCTGGATAAGGTAAGAGCCGAGGCTGAGAGTATAATAAAGGAAGCCAGGAAGAAGGCGGAACAGGAAATAGAGCAAGCCAAAAAGCAGCAGGCAGCCAAGCTGGAGGAAGAGAAGGGCAAAATACTCCAGGAAGCCAGGGAGGAGGCGGCCCGAATAACGGCTCAGGCTCTGGTGAAAGCCCGCCAGGAGTCATCAAAAGCCAAAGCCGACGTAATTAATGAGATGCTCAGCCGGGTGAAGAAGGAGTTGTCGGGAATTTCAAGCGATAAAAGCTCACTGATGAGCCTGATTAAGGAAGCTATCGATGTGCTTGGTATTGATAAGGGCAGGGTTTATGTTTCGCCTAAGGATATAACCACGGTACAAAAGCTCGTGGCGAAAGATAAAGGGTTAGCCAGTAAGATAGTGGAAGTCAAGGAGTATGACTGCCTGGGGGGAGTTATCGTCGAGGATATTGATGGCAGGACCAGGATAGACAATACTTACGAGACCAGGCTTGAAATGCTACTACCCAGATTATTACCGGAAATAGGTAAGGAACTGTTTTAAGACAGGAGTTGACCTTGACCAATGCCAAATATGCGTTTATGTCAGCCTACCTGAAGGGTGCCGAGGCTAAAATTGTGACCTCTGAGCATATAGATAGGGTGTCAAAGACGCCCAACATCCAGGATGTGCTGGAAGTCATTAAAGATACCGATGTCGGCCGATACCTTGAAGAGGCAGTTATTAAAACCTTTGATGACTCAGATAGGTACCTGTGGAAGTATTTTAGCCAGTGCCTTGAGCGTCTGAGGGGGTTAAAGCTGGTGCCGGCTGACATACTCAAGGTGTTGGATGCCTACATAGTTAAATACGATGTGTTAAATATCAAAGCCGCATTACAGGGTATTGCCACCGGCAAGAAGGCTAGCATGATACCGGTGGGTATTATTGATGGTCGGGGACTGCTGGATGAACTTTCCCAGGCTGAGGATGGTGGTGCTATTATAAAGGTACTGGTGGAGTGCAAGCTGGGGGCTTATGCCTCCATCGTTGAGGAATACGTAGCCGGGGAGGCGAAGTCAAAGTTCCTGAGTGAAGCTAAATTGGACCGGGAGTATTATACCAATTTGCTAACTATGCCCAAAGGTATCCCGGACGGCTCCTTGCTTACCAAAGCCTTTAGCCTGATGATAGATATGGCAAATTTGCAGTTGGTAAACAGAGCTATAATTGAGGGTATAGGCTCGGAAGCCGATGAATTTGTAATCGGCGGCGGCTATATGATTTCGGATAAAGTGGCTAAGGACTTGATTGCCCATAAACTGGCTGATGTCCCCGGGGCATTAAAGGGTACTCAATATCAGGGTATAGCCGAGGAGGTAGTAGCCAGCTATAGTCGGACTAAAAGTGTTACCGCGGTAGAGGAAACTATTGATAAGCACAAGTTCCGGTTGCTCAGGGAGATGCTGTCGCCGCGGGTGCTAACTCCTCTGGTAATAGCCTGGTATTTGATTGTTAAGGAGATTGAAATAAGAAACTTAAGGCTGGTGCTAAAGGCAACATTTGATAACATACCTGTGGAAGAAATAAAGGATTATCTGGTATTCGCATCATGATGCGTATTGAACATCTGGGCATAGGTGTTATCGGGGATGAAGACCTGGTCAGTGGACTGAGGCTGGCTGGTGTGCGTAGATATTATATAATAAAAAACCACGATACCGGCGAGGAGGTCAGGCAGGCCCTGACCGAAATGATGGAGGAGCCCAATATTGGGGTAATAGTGATATTGGAAGACTATATGAAGCATGTTGAAGACTTGATGGCCCAGGTTAAAGAAAGGAAGGTTGCGCCGCCGATAATCATTGAGGTGCCGTCAAAGTACGGCACACGATATGAAGATGTGGCTAAGTATTACCAGGCTTATATCAGGAGATTTATCGGCTTTGATATAGAACTATAACTGATTTATTGAGGGGGTAAGATATGGGTAAAATATGGCGAATTTCAGGTCCGTTGGTTATAGGCGAGGGCATGAAGGGGTCTCAGGTCTATGAGATTGTCGAGATAGGCAGTGAGGGGCTGGTCGGTGAGGTAATAGGTCTGGAGGAAGATAAGGCGATAATCCAGTCGCATGAGGATACCCTGGAGCTGAAAGTCGGGGAAACAATCAGAGGGACAGGGACGATTTTGACTGCCGAGTTGGGTCCAGGGATTGTGGGTTCCATTTATGACGGGCTGCAAAAATCGTTAACTGTTTTAATGGAAAAGGACTCATTTATCAAACGGGGCGCTAAGGTATTTGCCCTGCCCCGCGACAAGAAATGGCAGTTCTCACCTAAAGTTAAGGTCGGAGATAAAGTAAGCGGGGGGGACATAATCGGTATCGTGCCTGAGACCCATCTTTTAGAGCACAGGGTAATGGTGCCGGTTGGCATGAAGGGTGTGGTCAAGGAGATACGTAAGGGCGAGTTTACTATTGAGGAACCTGTAGCCCGGTTAGAGACTAACGGTGAGGTAAAAGAACTCACCATGATGCAAAGATGGCCGGTAAGAAAGCCCCGGCCCTACAGGCAAAGGCTTGCCCCGTCAAGATTACTTATTACTGGAATGAGGATTATTGATTATATGTTTCCTCTGGCTCTGGGTGGTAAGGCAGCCATCCCCGGTGGTTTGGTACCGGGAAAACTGTTGCCCTGCAGCAGCTTGCCCGATGGGCTCAGACCCAGCTCAATATTTACGTTGGCTGTGGTGAAAGAGGCAACGAGATGGCTGATGTGCTTTATAGCTTCAGACAGCTTAAGGACCCGGCCACGGGCAGATTACTACAGGAGAAGGAGGTATTTATCGCTAATACCTCTAATATGCCCGTGGTGGCTCGTGAAGCCAGCATCTTTGTCGGCATTACCCTGGCTGAATACTTCAGGGATATGGGTTACGACGTGCTGCTGGTGGCTGACTCAACTTCAAGGTGGGCTGAGGCGATGAGAGAGATTGGAGGCAGACTGGAAGAGATACCCGGCGAGGAGGGTTTTCCTGCCTACCTGGGTTCGCGGCTGTCTTCATTCTACGAGAGGTCAGGACTGGTTGAATGCCTGGGTAGCCCTGACCGACAGGGTTCGGTAACAGTAGCCGGTGCCGTTAGCCCGCCCGGGGCTGACTTCAGCGAACCGGTAACCCAGAATACACTTAGAATGATAGACGCTTTGTATTCTCTGGACGTTGGGCTGGCCAACAAAAGGCATTTCCCGGCCATAAACTGGCTCACCAGCTATAGCCTTTATGTTGATTCGGTTAAGGACTGGTGGGCTGAGGTCAGCCCGGAGTGGGATGTTACCCGCGCCACCGCCCTCAAGCTCCTTCAGCAAGAGGCTGAGCTTGAAGAGATTGTAAGGCTGGTCGGTCCTGAGGCCTTGCCCGAAGAGGACAAGTTGGTGCTTCTGGTAACGAGGATGATACGCGAGGATTTCCTGATGCAAAGTGCCTACCATGAAATTGATACCTACTGCATGCCAGCAAGAGCCCAACTGATGCTTAAAACTATAATCAAGTTTTACGAGCTGGCTCAAAAGATGCTGGACTCAGGGGTAAGTGTGGCTGAAATCCGCTCGTCTCCAATAGTGCCCAGAATATCCCGAATGAAAGATATACCTAACGACGTCTTTGAACAGAGGATTAAGGAATTGTGGTCGGAGATGGAAACGAGCCTGGTAGCTCAGAGAGGAGGAGTATCATGACTTCATCTTCACTCTATGTCAAAGAAACACAGGCAATCACCCGGACTAAAGGTTCTTTGCTGATAGCCAAAAGTATACCGGATATAAAATTTGGCGAGATAGTTGATGTCTGGCTGTCCAGCGGTGAGGTGAAACGCGGTCAAGCCATAGAC
>JGI24422J19971_10002188_pt1 | contig 12099 bp, 13 predicted proteins | sample DeeMarSWOR152_54_FD_19971 | JGI IMG/M metagenome (IMG submission 19971) | reverse complement strand
CTGGTTGTAATCTATATTTTTTATCTAGGAATTCTATTGCGTCAGGAGAGGTTACTTGAGAAATTCAACTCACAAGGGGATGGTAAAGGTAGCCTCATACTGGAAATCTTAAAGTGTTTTATGGGTATTGCAATTGTTATCTATGCAGCAGATCTGGTCGTTAATAATGGCATTTTACTTGCAATCAAAATCGGGCTAAGTAGTTCTCTGATAGGAATCTTTGTCGGCCTGGGAACAAGCATCCCAGAGCTCAGCGTTTCCATAAAAGCGATTACAAGGAATGCTGGATATCTATCCCTCGGAAATCTGATAGGGAGCAACATAACCGATCCCCTGTTGTCATTTGGCCTGGGCGCCTCGATAGCGGGAGTAGTTGTAGATAAAAATGTAATTCAATTCGATTTCGTCTACTGGATGGTGGCAACATTAATTGTCCTTCTTTTATTGTTCAATCACATGAACCTGAACAGAAAGGAATCCTCTGTTCTAATCCTAATGTATCTTTTGTTCATCTACCTGAGAATTGTATTTTTCCCTTAATTGGAATTTAAGAGGTGCCTGTCAATATATTATATGATATCAAAGATAGTAGTTACGGCCCCAGCCCATCTGCATGCGGGCAATATCGATCTAACTGGGGATCTGGGCAGGCTCTATGGCACACTGGGTTTTACAATAGATTATCCTCGTACGGTTATTGAGGCATTTAAATCAAATAGGATTAGAGTTACCGGAGAGGATCTGGGGAATGCCAAAAAATATACTAGAATTTTTACTGAAAAATTCGGGCTTAAGAAAGGGGTAGAAATCACTGTAAAAGAAACCATTCCCAAGCACCTTGGAATGGGCTCTCAAACGGCTCTGGCTTTGTCCATAGGTAAAGCAATAGCGGAACTCTACAAAATCAACTTAGAGATTGAGGAAATAGCCCGTGCATTGGGTAGATCAGACATCGTTGCCCTCGGCATGAACTCCTTTAAAACAGGGGGCTTCATAGCAGATGCTGGATACAGAATTAAAGACAAGGGAAAGATGGTACCCCCGCTAATATTCAGACATCCAATACCAGATGACTGGCTATTTGTTGTATGTATCCCTAAAAAACCGATTCCGCAGGTATTAAAGATAAAAGCCAATGAAGAACAGGTTCTAGAGCAACTGAAACCAATGCCAGAGCAACTCTCAGACAGGTTATCCAGAATAGTCCTGATGCAGATACTGCCATCAATCATAGAGCATGACATCGAAACATTTGGCGAATCAATTACTACCTTCAATAGAAAGCTGGGGGATTTCTGGAGTGATCATCAGGAGGGGCTTTATTGCCATTCCATAGTCAGGAAGGGAATAGCGTTAATGCTTGATAACGGGGCTTATGGGGCGTGTCAGACATCATGGGGCCCGACTTTCTATGGGTTGGTGGATAATGAGGAAACAGCAAAGACAATTGTCAAAAAATTGGATAAATTTCTAGAGAGAGAGGGCGGTGGTGATGTCTTTTATACGACACCAAACAATAACGGTGCTTCAATTATAAAATGGTAAAAGCGATTGGTATAGATCCTGGCACTAAGAGTATGGATGTCTTCGGATTTGACGATGTAACGGGTGAGATATTGATAGATGAACCCATACCCAGAGATGAAGTCACCAAAAAGCCAGATGTTGTGTTGGATGCGATAAAAAAAACTGAAAAGAAATACGGAAAAATTGATGCAATTATTGGTCCATCTGGCTACGGGCTTCCACTGGTGAGGGCTTCCAAGGCTACGGATTCAGATATAAAGGAGGCAACTTTCATTACACAAAAAGACGTAGAGCGTAGACTTAAAATTGTTGGTCTCAGAGAGCTAATGTTCCTCATGAAGGAATCAAAAGATTTAAATGTATGGTTCGGTCCGGGGGTTGTACATCTCCCGACCGTTCCGGAATATAGAAAGGCCAACAAGATAGATATGGGGGCAGCCGATAAGGTTTTTAGTGCCGTTTTAGGCATTAAGGATCAGGCGGAATTCTATGACATAGATTATTCTGAGACGTCATTCATACTGCTGGAGATAGGATTCGGGTATACTGCGGCCATGGGCATCGAAAAAGGAAAAATCGTTGATGGAATTGGCGGAACTACTGGAGGCATAGGATATATGGGCATGGGTGCCATGGACGGTGAGCTAGCCTATGCACTTGCAAACACAATAGAATTTTCGAAATTGGACCTCTTCAAAGGAGGCGCAGTGTCCATCTCAGGTTTAGATTTCCGTAAGACTTCGATAGAGAGATTCATAGAATTATCCAAGACCTCTGAACGGGTGGAGAGGGCTTATGAGGCCTTCATGGAGTCCGTTATTAAAGATACATATGCTTTGCTACCATCCGTTAAAAAACCGAGAGAAATACTCCTGAGCGGAAGATTTACGAGAATAGATGCCTTTGTCAAAGACCTAAAACCAAGGCTGGAAAACCATCTCAGCAATCTGGGAATTACGGCAAAAATCAGAAATCTACAGAGTAAAGCAAAAAACGTTAAAGAGGCAGCTGAGGGTGCATCGATAATGGCCAATGGAATTGCTAATGGCAAATACTCCAAGCTAATTGATATCACGGAACTGAAAAAGAGCTCTGGATCGATATTTGATCACATACATCTGGAGAAGAAGGTAATTAATGGGATCAAGGATAAATTTACCAAAAACTGTTAGCAATGAATAAAAAAATCGAACTTCAAGGGCTAATTGACAGATCCAGAGAAATTTCCCACAAAAATTTCGGGCAAAATATCAATTTCTACTATACATCTAAATACTTCCCGGCTATTTCGGTAACGGGATCTTATTGTGCCCTGAACTGTAAACATTGTGGTAGAATATTGATAGAGAGACTTGCACCTGCGACAACCCCTCAAGAATTGGTAAAGACGTGCCTGAAATTTCATGAGCGGGGCTCAGTCGGTGCATTACTCACGGGGGGATGCACAAAGGAGGGAAAGGTTCCAATTCACCACTTTTTAGATGCCATCAGAGAGATAAAAGAAAAAACGGATCTGATCCTTATCGCTCATACCGGGATTATGGATTATGGTGAAGCGAAAAGTTTAAAGGAGGCGGGAATAGATGGGGTATCTGTGGATGTTGTGGGCTCCGAGGAAACAACCAGAGAGATCTATGGTATTGAGCTCTATCCAGAGGATTATGAAAAAACCCTCAAGGCATTTGAAAAGGCAAAAATCAGGAATATATCCCCCCATGTTTGTGTTGGATTGCATAATGGTAAACTATATCATGAACTATCTGCACTTGAGATAATCTCCTCGATAAAACCCACAAACGTTGTCGTAATCGGTCTGACAAATCTCGTGGGAACCCCGATGGAAGGGGTAAAAATAAATCCAATGGATTTAATCAAGGTTTTATGTCTGGCCAGAATCAAGTTTCCAGAAAGCTATATATCCCTGGGTTGCGCCAGGGGGAAGGGCGAGATAAGGGCAGAAATAGATAAACTTGCAGTACAAACAGGAGTTAACAACATAGCTGTTCCAACCCCTGAGGCCTACAGAGAGGCAAGGAGACTCAACCTCAAGATTAAAGAATTTAAGGCATGCTGTGCATTACTGCCGGAGCAATTAGGATGAAATGGAGATTCATCGATTTAGATAAGGTAGATAATGTTCTCGCCACAACAATATTTGATGTCATAATGAGGGCGAGAAGCAAAGATACGGCGGATAACACTATTTTATTCTGGAGACCCTCGAAGCCTGCTATTTACATAGGCTACCATCAGCTGGCATACGAAGACATCCATGTTGACATATGTAGGGAAAAGGGCATCCCGATAATAAGGAGAATTCTCGGTGGTGGAACCGGTTACTCTGACAAAAATCAAATTATCTACAACATTATCTTTAGGGAGGATAACCCAAAAGTACCCCATGGACCGAGAAATGTCTATAAATTTATCCTGGGTGGCGTGGTAAAAGCTCTTTATACTCTTGGTATAAATGATGTCAGCATAGATGAAAAAAGATTTGGTGTCTATGCCAATGGAAAGAAGATCTCAGGAAGCGGTCAACTAACATCTAAAGGCGTTGTAAATTCCGGCGGTAGCCTTCTGATAGATTTCGACTTCAAAGCCATGAGCGAACTTCTTAAGGACCCGGTCAAAAATCTGAGAGAAGGAATAGATAAGCCTGAGGATGGAATGACATGCCTAAGAAAGGAGGTTAAGGGGATAACAATAGATGAAGCAAAAAAGGCCTTAAGAAAGGGGTTTGAAGAAATACTCAGTAAATCATATGATGGAACCTTAAGTGAATATGAATCAGAACTTGCCGAGAAACTGAGAAATAAGTACATAGAAGAGGAATGGATTTTCAGGGCAGATATAAGGAAGGAAAAAAGAAAAGAGAAGAAAAGATGAATGCGGATATTGCTATTATAGGTGCTGGCCCCGCAGGTTCTACTGTTGCAGGGATTACAGCATCTGAGGGTTTAAAGGTTATTGTATTGGAGAAAGAGCCCGAGATCGGCAGATCGCCATGTGCCGGATATGTAAGTTGCATGGATTTTCTGGATATAAGCCAGAGGGTAATTCAAACCAAGATAAACGGGATGAGAACCTATTTTCCTTCCGGAAAGTATATGGATTTCCCCATAAATGGGTTCAATGTTAACAGAAATTTATTTGACAGAGAACTGGCTTTGAATGCGGAGAGGTGCGGTGCAGAATTTCACATAAATTCCGAGGTGGTTGGGTTGATTGAAAAGGGAGACAGATACCTCGGAATCCAAACTAGAGATGGTAGAAAGATAACGGCAAAGGTAATAGTGGGGGCTGATGGCGCATCCTCAATTATCTCAAGACTTCTTGGTTTCAGGAATGATGTTGCAATTGCGGTACAATATGAGGTCTCCAATTGTAAAATAGCTCCAGAAATCAATGAGATCTACTTTGATTTTGAATACTCTCCCGGCTGTTATGTGTGGATATTCCCAACAGGTAAAGATAGTGCGAGGGTTGGCTTAGCGGTAAGGCCTCATCTGGCAGATAAAAAGGCAATAGATTACCTGAATAACTTTATTACAGAGAAATTCAGGGATATTTCAAAGAAAAAGCTAATTGCTGGAATTATACCCGTCGGGGGTTTACACAAGAGAATTTGTAAAGACAATATCCTTCTGGTGGGAGATTCCGCCGGCATGACAGACCCCATAACTGGCGCCGGCATAGGCTATTCAATGCTTGCCGGTAAAATTGCTGCCAGGGCAATCGTAAAAGCGATAAAGGAGGATGATCCCTCACTTCTAGAGAAGTATGAACAGGGCTTTAGAAAGGTAATGGAAAGACACTATGAAAAATCATTAAAGAAGAGGAAACTGATGGATTCCCTCACAGACAATAAATCCTTGGAAGAAAATCTGCCAAAAGTATGGGTTACATTTAAGGAGTATTGGTGTAAGGATTAATCTATGAGTGGTCCACAACTATCGTTTTTACTTGCGAGAATTCCTTCAGGGAATGGATACCTCCCTGTCTCCCCATCCCGCTCCATTTGTATCCGCCGAAAGCAACATGTGGTTCAAACCACTGGTTGGTATCATTTATAACAACCGTTCCAGCATTTATTCTCTTGACTGCATTCATCGCCTTTGACATATCCTTTGTAAATACTGCCGCAGAAAGACCTTGTTGTGTGAAATTTGCAAGATTCATTGCATCCTCCAGGTTCTTGAAGGCTGAAATGCCAACAACGGGTCCGAAGATCTCCTTATTTGATATTAACATGTCCTGACTTATATCCGAGATCACTGTTGGTTTAATGTATATGCCGTCTCTTCCCCCGCAGAGGATGTTGCCTCCTTTTTGTTCAGCGTCTTCTATAAATCTTATTATTTTGTTCATGTGTTCGGCTGAGATTATGGGGCCTATATCTGTATCATCGTCTAATGGATTTCCATGTTTCATCTCATTTGCAGCCTTTACTAGATTGTCGAGGAATTCTTCGTAAATTGATTCCTCCACATAAACCCTTTGTGTAGAGATACAAACCTCACCACAATAACTAAAGCCTCCGTATGCCACGCATTCAACGGCTTTTTTTAGATCTGCATCCTCGAATACAATAACTGGTGCATTTCCGCCCAGTTCCAGAAGTAATCTCTTCGGTGAACATGATTTATTGACAGTAGAGCCAATGCTTTCATAAATTTTTTTACCACTCATCATGCTTCCCGTAAAACAGACCATATCCACATCCTTATTCTTAACAAGTAACTCACCTGTCTTTGAATCTCCCGTAATAACATTAAGTGCCCCCTTTGGCAGTTTTTTCTCGCCAAGGAAAGGGTCACTGACTGTAATATCATTTATTATTTCAGAGAGAAATAGTCCCGAAATTGGAGCTAACTCGCTTGGTTTAAATACTATAGTGTTACCTGCACCAAGTGCTGGTGCTATCGAATTAGCAGGTAACAACAAAGGGAAATTGAAGGGTGTGATGATACCAATGACCCCATAAGGCTCATACCTCTCCAGTATGTACTTATTTTCTGGTTCAAGCATTGACTCAATATACCCCCCATTTAATTCAGAGAGAGCATGCGCAGCAACCTTAAATATCTTGGATACGTAACCTGCTTCGATATAAGCTTCCTTGATGGGTTTCCCCTGTTCCAGGGTTATTGCTTTTGCCAGTTTATCTGCATTCTCCTCTATTTTTTCGGATATTTTCAGGAGCATTTCCTGTTTTATTACGGATGCTAATTCCTTCATCTTCAGAGATGCTTTTTCTGCAGATTTAACCGCAGATTCTACATCCTTTTCTGTTGCACGCGGCACGGTAGCAATCTCACGACCATCTATTGGGGAGTGTACTACAATACCCTCGCCTCCAATTTTTTTTCCATTAATTATCATCTTCATATCCGGTTTGTCACCTAAAATATTTATGTCCATAATAATCCCCCAAAATTTTTAATGTGCTGGTAAACCCTTTAATGTACTCTCTATAAGAGAGATTATCCTTAACTAATATTTTTGCAATAATGTTTTTAAATTCCTCCTCTTCATCCATTTTCTTAAGGAATGAATCTAAGAGGCAATCATTATTGATTAAAAGAGGCATGTAGGAGAGAAAAGTAAAGATGTGACCGAATTCCTTTTTCCAGGAGACTTCATATCTGGATAATATATGCTTACTGAAATCCTCTGAGTCAAATGCCTGAATTGCTATTCCGCTTGCAATTTCAGAAGATCGTACGGCATAGTAAATTCCTTCGCCCTCGTAAGGCGTAACAAATCCTCCTGCATCACCTACCGCTAGAATATTATCCGTGCAGGTTTTTTTGATAGGACCTGAAACCGGTATCATCCCCTTTTCTTTTTTTATAACTTTGCCATCTAATCTCCCCTCTATTCTATTGTCTTTCATGAAATTCGCTAATCTCCCCTCCAGGTCAGAGTCTGATGAGGAACCAATTCCCACCAGGATTGATTCACTCTTGGGGGATACCCATGCATAGCCATCTTTTGTAAATCCATAAAAGATTTCGAAGAAATTTTCTCCACGGTTTTCTATTTCGTACTGCAGACATGAGGCTAATTTTATTTCACCTAGCCGAGCGTGTTTCACCACCCTTGAATCCGCCCCATCAGCAGCTACCAGTATTTTGGATTTAACCTCATCACGCCCTATTCTGGAATATATCTCCTTATTTTTCCTTTCAAAACTGATAAACTCTGATTGAAGAAATGTCGTGCCATCATCTATCGCTTTTGAAAGTAAAAAACGATCGAATTTGCTTCTGTTGATGGATAATTCAGGAAATCTGTCTCTCTCGATCGTTATCTGCATACTCCGTGAACCGATCTTAACACCCCCCAACTCCTTCTCTACGAGATCCTCTGGAACCTTGTACTTTCTAATAAAACCCGTTGTTAGGATCCCTGCACAGGCTTTCTCCCCCACCGATTTATCTATCAATAGTACATTTAATCCATTTTCTGATAATCTCCCCGCTAAGGTGGAACCAGAAGGACCTGCTCCAACTACAACAACGTCGTATTCCATCCTCTTAATCTCTTAAAAGTCAGCTCAGTCAGATAATATGAAAAGTCAAATATTAGGAGGAAAATAATTGAATAATAGCTTAGGATATTGAAAACTGAGAGTGTCAGTAATAGCACCTTCATTGCCATTCTATACCTAAAAAAAAGTTTTACTGCTTTATTCTTAAAGGATCTGTATCCGTCATTAGCTACCTCATCCATTACAGATGAGAACACAACTAAAAGAAGGATTGGAAGATTGACTGACGCAAAGCCGAGAGTAAAGATAACTAAAAGAATTGAGGCTAATGCAAAATAATGTTCTCTGCTATCTATCTTTCCTGCAATAAGACAACCTATTGTGATACCCCCCAACACATAAACCGATGTTAAACTATGCGAAATCAAGAGACCTATTATTGATCCATAGGTTATGCCTAAAAAGATACCAGTCCATTTATAAGCTTCTATCCCCAACTTACCATCTGCTAGTTCATCCGTCAATTTCATTAATGAACCAGCAGCTATGTAACCAAAAATCTCCAATTTATTCCCCTATTTATCTATTCTTTTAGAATATATAATGATTAATCGTGATTAATCAGGGAGGTTTTTGTTATGGACAGATTGGAGGGAATGAAGGAGGGAATGCATAAGGCAAGGAGCGGGTTGATTAGAGCCCTTGTGAAGACAGAAGAAGGCAGGATAAAGGACATTATAATCTCCGGGGACTTTATACTAACCCCTGAGCATTACATAGATGAGATGGAAAAATCATTATTAGGGGCGGAAGCCAGCAGGGACAGGATACTGGAGATACTAAAAAAATTCTACGACGAAAATGATTTTCAATCNCCNGANACNNANCCNGAGGANTTTACCGAGGCTATAATGAAAGCGACAGGAGGCGAATAAAATGGATGAATTGAGATTTATCGATTTTGGTTTTACCGACGTCTATAAGATAATGGCTGCCAACGAAGCTATGTTCAGGATCGCTGAGAGAACCGGGAAGAATGTAGGTTTCCTATGGATTCCGGATAAATCGATCAATATGGGCTACTCCCAGTTGATTGAGAAGGAATTGAATCTCGAAAGATGTAAGGAACTCGGTTATCAGGTAACCAGAAGGACAAGTGGGGGTGGAATGGCCTTCGCATCCGAGAAATCGCAGGTACAGTACGGATTTATCGGAAATCTGGAAGACCCACAGGTTCCATTGGATATGATAGAGTCCTTCAGAAAGATATGCTCCATAATGATCCATGCTCTGGAGAAATATAATCCTGAAGGGAGAATTCAAACCAATAAACGATGTTCTGTGCAATGGAAAAAAGATCTCAGGATCGGCACATAAAAGAGGAAATCGGGTTCTAATGCAACAGGGCACACTACTGGTGGATTTCAACATTAAGGAGATGCTTCTCTGCTGTAATATTCCATTAGAAAAAATTTCGGATAAGGGAATTAAATCCGTGGAAGAACGGCTAACTGATTTGAACAGGGAATTGGGGAGAGGGGTTCCCCTGGATGACGCAAATAAGGCAATGCGCTACGGATTTGAGAAGACCTTCGATGTCGAGCTCATAGAAGATGAAATGACAGATGAAGAGAAGAAATTGGCAGATAAACTATTGCCAAAATACCACGATGAAAACTGGATTTTCAGATACACAAAAGGCAAGACAAGGTCTGTTGGGGCATATGAACCAAGTGAGGAGCTTCAAGAATTTACAGATGATTAGAGACGTCTACAAATGAAACAACAGGTTAGGGTTTCCATGGGCACTCTGAGGGTCTTGGGAATGGAGTTATTGGCGACTGAGACAGATCCCACTACTGCTTACCTCCAGACTTACCATCCAGGAAAGTGCACTGCAAATTGTAAATTCTGTGCGCAGGCAAGGGATTCCTTGGCTAAAAATGAGAACATTGCTCGGGGTTTATACCCGCCGAGAGATACAAAAGAAATTATTTCGAGATTATCGAGGGCATATGAGCACGGTTTACTGAAGAGGGCATGCATACAAACCATGAACTATAGGGATATGTTCTCTGATCTACTCTATCTGATCAGTGAGATAAGGAAAAATTCTGAGATCCCCATCTCAGTATCGATATATCCGTTTCCAAGGGATAGATTTGTTGAGCTAAAAGAGAGGGGTATCGATAAACTCGTAATTCCACTAGACGCTGTAACGGAAAAAATCTTCGATGAGGTAAAAGGTAAAAAGGCAAACTGTCCCTACACCTGGCAGGGGCACATGAAAGCCTTATATGATGCAGTAGATCTCTTTGACAAACACAATGTTGGAACCCATCTGATCATTGGTCTGGGGGAGACAGAAAAGGAAGCGGTTGGAACAATTCAGATGTTAGAGAGTATGGGCGTCTATTCTGCCCTTTTTGCCTACACTCCCATTCTACATGCTCAGTTACATAGAGACGCACCAGAAATCGGTCATTACAGGAAGATACAGCTCGCTCATTGTCTCATAGAAAAAGGGCTTTCAGAGTTTAATAAGATGAAATTTGAAAATAAGAAAGTTGTTGATTTTGGCATTAAAGCCGAAATTCTTGAAAAAGTAACCAACTCAGGAGATCCATTTCTCACGAAGGGGTGTCCAAATTGTAATAGACCCTATTCGACCGAATCTCCAGGAGGTTTGATTTATAACTATCCCAAAAAACTTAGTGATGACGAAATCGGGGCCGTGAAATCGCAGTTACAATGAGCGGAATAACACTACAACATGCGGAGGAACTCTTTAAAGAAAGTGCAGATAAACTGCAGGAAATGGCGATGGAATTAAGGTATACCTGTTGTGAATTATCCTGCAAACACTGCAATAAACACTACCTTGAACACATCCTAGGTAATTTCAAAATTTCCGTTCCAAGAGATGGCTCAAGGATCTTGGTTTTACAGAGAGGGGATGAAAGATGATAACACTACAAGAAGCGAAGGTGTTCTTCAAGCAAGACAAGGAAAGGCTGCAGGACCTTGCTTTTAATGCTCGCCTCCGACATATCGGGAGTAAGATGCTCCTCTATAGGAGACCCTTTGATCCTGTTTCGATAACTAAGAACCAATGTGAATTATCCTGCAAACACTGCAATAAACACTACCTTGAACATATGTACCAGATTGATTCTCCCGATGCTTTGGAAAAGCTTGCTAAAGTCCTCTCAAGGTCGGGAGTGAAGGGTTTAGTTCTTAGTGGTGGTAGCAAGAGAGACGGTTCTGTACCAATCTATGAATTCAGGGACTCATTGAAGAAAATCAAGAGTGAAACAGGTCTTAAGGTTAACGCCCACACAGGTATATTAAATAAAGAGCAAGCCCACCAGATATCTGAATTCCTTGACGCAGCATTAACCGATGTCATAGGTGATAGAGAGACCATTAAGGAAATCCTCGGACTGAATTATGGCCCGGAAGACTACAGAAAGACATTGCATTACCTCCAGGATTTTGGCGTTGGGAACATCTCTCCACACATCATTGTTGGCCTGTACTATGGAAAAATTAGAGGGGAATTTAATGCACTGGACCTTCTCAGAAAAATAGACCCAGAAAACATCGTTATTGTTGTCTTTATACCAACCAAGGGCACAGAGATGGGCGATATCGATCCCCCGAAAATAGAGGAGGTCTCAAAGATCATATCCATTGCCAGATTAATGTATCCAGGGAAGAACATCTCCCTAAGCTGCGTCAGACCCGGGGGCAGATATCGCCTGGAATTGGACAGGGAAGCAATTAAATCAGGGGTAAATAAGATAGCAGTGCCGTCAAAGGCAGCATACGAAACCTCGAAAGAGCTGGGTTTAGACATTACAGAGATAAATGAGTCAAGGTGTTGCTCATGGTAAAATGGATATAATCGCTAAAGCAAAAGACATTGAGATTCATGCAGAAAAGGGGTGGGAATTCTCCTTCTTTGCAAGTCCATACATAGCACACAGGGAATTTAAAGCAGTTGACATATACCCGAACAGGGATTTTGGAGATATCGCGTTATCGCCAGTTTCAGGTACAGTATTCAAAACAAT
>JGI24422J19971_10002186_pt1 | contig 12100 bp, 10 predicted proteins | sample DeeMarSWOR152_54_FD_19971 | JGI IMG/M metagenome (IMG submission 19971) | reverse complement strand
GACGCCGCCGATAAGCAGAGAGAACGTTTCCCGCGTCCCGACAGCATTATCGAACGGTTGGGACCTGACACCGAGCCCCAGCTCGACATTGAACAGGTGGGCATCTGGGACCTGCTCGAAGCCTTTGACTCAATTATGAAAGCTACCGGCGCGAATCTCGACATAAGTCACATCAAGGACGATACGCCCATTGATTTATATCAAATAGAGATTTTACACCGCCTGCAAACCGAAGGCCCGATGACTTTTGAGCGTCTCTTCGAGTCCGGAGCCAGCCGTGTCGTGATGATAGGATTGTTCCTGGCACTTTTGGAATTGGTTCGAGAAAAATTGATTTGGGCTAAACAGTCGGCATCTTCGTCTTCCATATACTTACGCCCCTTGACTGACGAACCTGCCGAACAGGCTGTCCGCAAGGCAATCCTTGCCGTCGCCGAGGCTGACGACCGGGACTCTTCTCGAACTGAGAGCCAAAAACAGCCGCCCATTCCAGTTACACAATTGTCACCAAAAAGCAAATCAGCCACAAAGCCGCAAAGGCACGAAGAAGAAATTAGCCCCGGCAAAGCAAAAAAGAAAGATTAGAATTAAACGCGGATTAACACGGTACTACGTTATCAGATGGCGTGATTTTCTGCTTGCCTTATTAGCTGATATTCTCATCTACTGATATCCTGAAACTTTGATTCTTGACATCGAACTTAGAAGTGCGATAATGATTGTCTTTAGAAATTTTTGTATGAAGGAAGTAAGATAGTGCCGCACAAAATTGTATCCAAAAGGAAGCTCTCCGAGAATGTTTTCACCGCCGAAATCGAGGCCTCGCTTATTGCACGGGCAAGAAAGCCAGGCCAATTCGTCATTATCAGCATAAACAGCGAATACAGCGAGCGAATTCCTCTGACAATAGCCGATGCCGACCCCGAAAAGGGCACTATCCGCCTCATTTGGCAGCGAGTCGGCAAAAGCACCGCCGAATTGGCTGATATGAAGCAAGGCGAGAAAATCGCCAACGTCGTAGGACCGTTGGGCAAACCTACCATTATCGAAAATTTTGGAACCGTCGTTTGCGTCGGCGGCGGAATCGGAAACGCACCACTATTGCCTATCGCAAAAGCCCTGAAGAAAGCCGGCAACAAAATCAGCAGCATACTCGGAGCTCGAAGCAAGGATTTACTTATTCTCGAAGATGAATTCGCCCAAATTTCCGACGAATTGATAGTTACAACCGACGATGGCTCATACGGCCGAAAAGCACTCGTAACCGAACCGCTGAAGGGAGTCTGTCAACGCGACCAAAAGCCGAATCAGGCCTTTGTAATAGGCCCGGCAATAATGATGAAGTTCTGCTGCGAGGTTACAAAGCAATTTGACATTCCTACTCAGGTCTCGCTAAATACAATTATGGTTGATGCTACCGGTATGTGCGGCGGCTGCCGCGTCGAAATTGACGGCAAGCCGAAATTCGTCTGTGTTGACGGCCCGGAGTTTGACGGCCATAAAGTCAACTTCGATTTGATGATGAAAAGATTGGATGCATACAAAGACCAGGAACAAAAGGCCTTCGAGCAGTACAAAAAACACAGATGCAAAATAGGGCTGGACAAATAGGATTTTGAATGCACCCGACCTGGCAAACGTGTTCAACACTGTCAGTAATGTTTAGGAATTCGTTATCGTGACGGAAAAAGAAAGACAGCAGCTCCTCCACAAGCTTCTCGAAAAGCAGAAAACCGGAAAACTCAAACCCGCCGACAGATATCAAATCCCCCCGCAGGATATGCCCGAACAGGACCCCGCCAAAAGAACAAGCAACGTCAGCGAAGTGGCTACCGGCTATACCGAAACCCGCGCCCGCCTCGAAGCTATGCGCTGCCTGGCGTGTAAAAACGCCCCCTGTATTAAGGGCTGTCCGGTCCAGATAAGGATACAGGATTTTATAGCTCGCATTGCGGATGGGGACTTCAAGACAGCGCTTGACATCATCAAAGAAAACTCGCTCTTGCCTGCTGTCTGCGGCCGAGTCTGTCCACAGGAAGTCCAGTGCCAGCAGACGTGCACTGTGGGCCTGAAATTCAAGGACCCGACGAAGGCAGTGTCAATCGGCCGACTCGAAAGGTTTGTTGCCGACATCGACCAAAACAATAACGCCGTCCCGGCCGTAGCATCTCAGACGGGAAAAAAAGTCGCGGTTATTGGCTCAGGCCCCGGAGGTATCGTTGCCGCTGCTGATACCAGAAGAGCCGGCCACGATGTTACTATATTCGAGGCATTCCACAAATCCGGAGGCGTGATGGTTTATGGAATCCCCGAATTTCGGCTCCCTAAAGCCATCGTACAGAAGGAAATCGATGTCCTTGCAAAAATGGGCGTCAAAATCGTCCACAACTTCGTCGTCGGCAGGACAAGAACCATCGAGCAATTGACCAAAGTTGACGGCTTCGATGCGGTTTATATTGGCGTCGGAGCGGGCCTGCCCAGATTTATGGGTATCGAAGGTGAGTCTCTTGTCGGTGTATATAGTGCAAATGAATACCTCACACGCGCAAATCTTATGAAGGCATACGAATTCGGCTCCGGGGCCGATACACCAATCGCCCGTTCAAAAAAAGTCGCTGTCATTGGCGGCGGAAACGTCGCTATGGACTCCGCCAGAACAGCCGTAAGGCTCGGTGCCGAAAAGGTTTATTTGGTCTATCGAAGAACAGAAAAGGAAATGCCCGCCCGAGTTGAAGAAGTCCATCACGCAAAGGAAGAAGGCATCGAATTTCACATACTGCAAAGTCCAAAGCGAATCATCGGCGACGGAAACAGCCACGTAACTGCTATCGAGTGCCTCAAGTACCGCCTTGGCGAGCCGGACGAATCCGGACGACGCAGGCCAATCCCCATAGAAGGCTCAGAATTCCACATCGATGTTGACAGCGTAATCATAGCCATCGGCAATATTGCAAATCCGTTGATTCGCCAGACCACACCAGGCCTGCAGTTCAACAAGTGGGGCAATATCATAGTCGATGAAAACTGTAAAACCTCAATGCAGGGCGTTTATGCGGGCGGAGACATCGTCCTCGGTGCCGCAACCGTAATCCTCGCAATGGGCCAGGGCCGGATAGCCGCCGCCGCCATAAACCAATATCTCGAAACAAACTAAACTGACAACCTTATTCGGATATTTGCCAGCCTGAGTAATTCCGGAAAATCGTGTACCGAACTTGGCCTATGTCAGTGGAGGTGTTTTGCGTGCACCTGTTATTGTGAGAAGTCACTCTGTTTTCTGTTTAGGCTCAAACCGCCTTTGATAAATCTGTCGTTCTCGATCTGTTCTAAGATGTTGTTTCAAAAGCTGTTTCTGCTCATTTGAGAGTTGCCACCTATCGTTATACATCAAACAGTCAACTATATCATGATAGACACTAACATCGGAAAAGGCTGCTCCAGGAAGGATTTGCTCTTTCTTCTTAGGGTCTAGCGCTGCTAATTTTGCTAAGAGCGGGTCGACACAGTTTATAGTCCCCTTGCGTCTAAGAAGACGGACAACATCTACGACCACGTCCGGTTCTTTGTCATCGACAAAAGAAATCGCAATCTTTTCCGCATCCGGCCCATAGTGGGCCGAGAGTACATGCCCGAGAACTGAAGTGTAACATCTTGTGTGCTCACGAAGGCCCACAGCCTCGACCACAGCCGCAAGCCCATTGGGACGCTCATGTTTCACCCAATAACGTAGTAATCTGTCTTGAATAGAACATGCCCATTTGCCCTTGTTCTTTTTATAGAACTTGATAATCTCGGGAAGGACTCTCGCGGTCGCGTATCGTTCAATAAGAAGTGGAACTTTGAATGGCGATGACTCCCGCCGTGCAAGTAGATTGCGGACAAGCACGTCCTCTACTTCTGGGAGACTCTCATCCGGCAGAGAGAGGAGTGCCTCATCTGCCAGCAGTGGGCACGGTTGTTTTATGTCATTTATTATGAGTGCTCTGGCTTTCTCAGGCTCAAATTCCTTGTAGCGAAGCAGCATGCGAGAAAAAATCCCCGGGTACCTCCACTCCTTATGCTCGGGACCAGTTTCGATTATCTTTCGCACAACAGATTCCAGCTCGGCACATCGGGCTTGTTCCCAGTGGTACTTCAGAAGTTCCTCTTGCTCATCTTCGGTTAGATACAGAAATGACTTTGCGAGCCTCTGTTTCAGGCCGGGGGCTTCAAATTCTCGCTCAAGCAGAAGAGAACATGCTACAGCCAGAGCTCTATCTCGCTTTTTACTGAGAACACTTGCCAAATACTGGAGCACTGTGTTCTCAATCTCTTTCTTCTTGGCATCTAAATCAACGTGCCGTTTGCGACTTGCCTCTATATTATTAGGGTCCCAAAAAATGATATGTTTTTGTCGTTGTAATGATATATGAACTAAAGCACGGACATAGTAGTAATTAACGACAATGTCCGGATCGGCGATTCGACCATACAGCGTCTTTCTGGCATGCGGCCAATCTCGCGAGCCAATGATACCGAAGTATGCCTGATAGCAAAGCTGGCCCATCGGATCTCCCAAAATGCCTACAATTGCCTCTACGGATTCAGGAACTGCCAGGAATCGGAGTGTCCGAACTGAATTGCGTCGAATTTCACGGTCTTCGGATTTCAGATTCTCAAGTGCGTTACTCACGGTTTCCGCGATGAAAACCTTATTAGCTGGACGGAGCTTTATCTTAATGATTTGTGAGCATAGATTAATAATTTGCCTGCTCCTATCATTTCTCGCCCAGACACGGGTAGTCGTGCAATAAATTCTATAGTCGCCGGGAATATCGAAGCGGATCCATTCATTAAGTGTAAATACTTGCGAATATTGTCCGAGACGCTCGGGACCTCCACTTAATCCACCTCCAATGCCCCAAGAGTGTGTTTCAAGAGGGTCAGAATACCCACCTGACGGCCCATCCACATAAAATGTGATATCATGGAGCCGACCGGACCGGTCGTGAGCACGGGTCTCCACATAGTATTCAATGTCAGAATTGTTCGAAAAGGTAAGCGTAATCGGAATAATTTCGCCAAGGAAATAGGTATTTTTATCTACAGAGATCGTCAGTGAGAGGCCCTCGGGATTGTCTTTTATGAGACGGGCCCGATGTTCTTCAAAGGTTTCTGCGGATAGTGCTTGGGATGAGAACAATAACAATCCACAAATTACTGCACTCACGCACACTTTGCATTTCAGATGAATACATAGTTGCATAACGGTTACTCTCGCCAGTTAAGATTTACGCTTTCAGACAACAATTTACTACCCAAATCGCCGCTTTTTGTATAGTCTAACCCACCGATAGACTAACCGCAATGGCTAACTCGGATACTTCATAGTGTTTTCAAACTTGTTTAACTGAATAGTTTTGCGAAAATCTGAAAATCACGAAGCAGGGAAAAGCAATATGTCGCAAAAACTGCTTATAACCAATTGCAGAATGTTTAATGCCACCGACGATAAACAAACCACTTCTGTTCTCATCGAAGACGGCAAGATTACTCAGGTCGGCCAAATCGATTCCTCTGTCGGCTGCGACAATACGCTCGACGCGCAGGGTCGCATAATCGCCCCCGGCTTCATTGATGTTCATATTCAGGGAGCAGGTGGCGCTGACATACTCGATGCGACTCCTGAGGCCCTGAAAGCAATATCACGAACTTGTGCACGTTTTGGAACTACGAGCTTCCTCGCCACAACCGTATTTAAACCGGACCGGGAAAATCGGCACCTCAACATCGCCGCCCAAAACGTAAACCGCGACCTCGGCGGCGCAAATTTACTCGGCATTCATCTTGAAGGCCCATTTATCTCACTCGAAAAAAAAGGAATGGTCCTGCCGGAATCTATATGCCCCCCATCCTTGAAGGTTCTCGATAAAATTATGGATATCACAGACGGACGCCTTCGAATGATGACAATAGCACCCGAATTGCCCGACAATCTCCAGATAATCCAGCGCCTCGTTGACTCAAGGGTTATCGCCTCTTTCGGCCACTCCAGCGCCACCTACGAACAAACACTCGCTGGCTTCAACGCCGGCATCTCACATGTTACACATCTATTTAACGCAATGCCGTCAGTCCACCATCGCTCACCCGGCCCGCTCATCGCCATCTTTCAGGCAAAGCACGTAACAGCCCAGCTCATCTGCGATGGTGTCCATATACATCCGGCCGTTCTGAAATTTGCTTTTGAAATACTCGGCCCCAATCGCATTATACCAATCACCGATGGAATGCAGGCGCTCGGACTGGGTGACGGAAAATATCTCTATAATGGCATCGAATACGAATCCAAAAATGGAGCTGCAAGATACAAAGACGGCACCTTAATCGGTGCTTCCCTCGGCCTCAATCAGCTCTTGAAAAGATTCATAACGTTTACTGATTGCCCCTTTGAGGTGGCTGTCAGGGCCGTTACTGAAAACCCAGCCCGATTGTTGGGCCTCGAAGATAAAAAGGGCTCTATCGCCCCCGGAAAAGACGCTGACTTGATTTTGCTCGACCCCGACTGCTCAGTCCATACAACTATTGTCGCTGGTAAAATCGCATTCTCAAAATAGCTTCTTCCCGTTTTTTCGACCCGCCACGAACAGGTGCTGGATAAAATGGGAATGCCACACCGTGACTTTCAGGAAAAACAAATCATCTTTATATTTGACAATTTGCTGCGTTTTTAGTATCATTCCCGCCTTTGTAATTTTGAGAATCGTTATGAGTGAATTTGCCGGTGAGCAAATACAATAGCCAATCGTAAATAGATAATAGTAGATGGAAATCAAGCCGTTCAAAGCATTTAGGTTCGACGCCGGCGTGGTCGGAGACGTTGGTAGCTGCATTGCTCCGCCTTACGATTGTGTAAGCCCCGCACAGCAGCGGCGGCTCTACAAAAAAAGCAAATATAACATCGTGCGGATAATAAAGGGAAAAACAACTCCTGCTGATAACGCTGAAAACAATCAGTACACACGGGCGGCCGACTACCTTGATACCTGGATAAAAAAAGGCGTCTTAAAACAAGACCCCGTTGAAGCCATTTATGCTTACGTTCAGGATTTTGAGCTGGCCAATCCGGCACAGCGTCTTTGCCGGACCGTGCCCGAAGGCCAGACGGACATCAAGCTAAAAAGCCGGAGTTTTCAGCGATTCAGCTTCATTGCTCTGGGCAGGATAGAAGAGCTCGGAAAAACCGTCAGAGACCATGAGAACACCTTCGATGGGCCTATAATTGACAGGCTAAATCTTATAGAAGCGACCGGTGCGAAGTTTGGCCTGCCTTTTATGCTGTACGAGGATGACCAGAACATCGCAGAAAAAATCATTGAAAACGTCGTTGACAGCCGGCCGCTTATCGATTTTCTCGATGAGCAAGATGTACGACATCGGCTCTTTGCAATAACCGCTAAAGATGACATCGAAGCAATTTCGAAAATGATGAAGGATAAAAGCTGTATTATTGCCGACGGCCACCATCGTTATCAAACGGCCTTGAGGTATCTCAAAAAGACCTCTAATCCCAGTGCCCAATATCAAATGATTGCCTTTGCAAATACCCGCCACGAGGGGCTGATGGTTTTAGCTACTCACCGCCTCATCGGCAATCTCAAAAACTTCGATTTGAGAAAATTGCTTACCTGTATCGAAGAAGACTTCGAAGTTACAAAGTTTGAGTTTGGTTCACCCCACGCGAAAACTGAGGCAAAACGGAAGATGCTCGCACAAATGAAAGCGGAGCATAATCAGGATAAAAATGTGTTTGGAGTTTACGGCGGCAACGGTTCTTTTTACGTGGCGGTTCTGAAAAACAAACAGGCAATGGATTCGGCTGCGCACGAAAGAAACCACACCTGGTGCTTGCTTGATGTCGCCGTGCTCCACAAGCTTGTGCTCGAGAAGCTGTTAGGCATTGATGAAAAGAAACTCGCAAACGGCAGCAGCGTCGAATATATAAAGGGTACCGGCAGCGCAGTCGATGAGGCAATTGCCAAAGTTGACGGCAGGGGTAAGCAGGTCGCCTTGTTTATGAATCCCATAAAATTGCAGCAGCTTAAAACGATTACTGATGCCGGCGAAAAAATGCCGCAAAAGTCAACTTACTTCTATCCGAAAATTTATACGGGCTTAACTATTAACAAATTGTAAATTTTCTTATGGGAGAATGTATATGGTAGATTGGAAAAATCCGCCAAGGTTGTTCATACCTGGGCCGGTGAAGGTTAATGAGGATGTCCTTCAGCAGCTTGCACGCCCGACACTGGGGCATCGCGGCAAAGAGTACGCTCAACTGCACGCCGAAACGACCGATATGCTCAAAAAAATCTTCTTTACCAACCAGAACGTCTTTTTATCCACCTCCTCAGCTTCGGGAATTTGGGAAGCTGCTATTCGCAACTGCGTCGGCTTTGACGAAACCGTCCTGGCTACTTGCTGCGGTGCCTTCAGCGATAAATGGGCAACCGTAATAGAAAACTGCGGCAGAAATGTCGAAGAGCTAAAAGTAGATTGGGGAAAACCCACTTTGCCTGAGGCGATTGACAAAAAACTCTCAGGCGGTAAATATGCCGCCGTCACTTTAATGTATAACGAGACAAGTACCGGCCTGACAAATCCCGTCTATGAAATCAGCGCGATGATGAAGGAAAAACATCCCGATGTCCTGGTCTTTGTCGATTCGGTCAGTGCGATGGTTGCCCTGCCTCTGCATTTCGACGAGCTTGGCTGGGATGTAACTTTCGCCTCGGTACAGAAGGCTTTTGCAATTCCGCCGGGGCTCGCCGTTGCTCTCGTCAGTAACAGGGCTTTGGAAAAAAGTAAAGATGTCCCCGGCCGGGGTTATTACTTCGACTTCCAGAGCTTTGCAAAATCGGCTGAAAAAAACCAAACGCCGACCACACCGAATATCCCTCACATTATGGCCCTGAACTACCAGTGCAAAAGGCTGCTCGAAGAAGGGATGGAAAATGTCTGGCAGCGGCACGAAAAAATGGGTGAGTTCGTAAGGAATTGGGCAAAAGAGAAATTTGCCCTGTTCTGTGATGAAAAATATGCCTCAAATACTCTCACAGCGGTCGAAAATACTCGCGGCATCAACGTCGCGGAAACGATTAATGCGATACAGGAAAAGCACAATACCATTTTCGGAAACGGCTACGGCAAGCTAAAAGAGCAAACATTCCGAATCGCTCACATGGGCGATATCACCCTCGACGACCTCAAAGAGCTCCTCGGCTGGCTCGATGACGAAATCGGATAGAATTACTGTTGTCTTACAACTCAGACCCACCCGGTTAAACCTGAGGGTTTATATTACTTTATTCTTCCGAATCTTGACCAGTCTTTAGCTGGCCAATAGAGGTAATCGGCTCTGCCCTTGATTGTTGCCAATGGAACAGGGCCAAAGTGTCTGCTGTCGCGAGAATCATTACGATTGTCACCCAGAACGAAACAGTGATTCTTGGGGATTGTTATCTTTTCAAAATCAGTTGATGTTTCATCGTGAGGTGGCCCGGCTAAGAAGATCTTGTATTTAGCATCACCGTTTATCTCTTCGAAAACATCTCCTTGCAACAGTTCTCCCCTGACTTTGATTCTTATGTTGTCCAACGTCGACTGGGGGAGCGTCTGCCGCCGGAGTTTCTGGTCGTTGACGTAAAGTTGGCCATCTTTGATTTCCACTGTATCTCCGGCAACAGCAACGACCCTTTTAATATAATTTTGCCGCCTGTCTTCGGGGTTAAGAAAGACTATAAGGTCGCCTCTTTCAGGGTCGCTGGTTTTGTAAGCGCGTTTGTTTGCCAGAAATCTGTCATTGGGTACTATCGTTGGATAATTGGAAGCCACCGGTACTCTGAACGCTTCAACAAGAGTTGACCGGACATTAAAGGAAATTTGGGTCGAATTTCCCGTGCTCATCAGTATCAAGATTACGTACACATACCATTTGTTGTAATCTTTGAGCGTATAGCTGTCCGTTGTGTGTCTTGCTGTGTACCACGAGTCAATAATTGCGACCAGCCATACCACCAGAGATGCAAATAATGTTGCGATTATAACTGCAATCCGAACTGTCGAGTGGCTTACTGACAATGTGCCAAAAATTACAGGAATGAGTATGCTTGAAAGAAAAGCTAAAATGATTCCCTTCACAATTCTTCCGCAATATATATGCCCCAGTCCGGGCATAATTAATGAAAGCACAATAGCAGTTAAAGGTTTTCTTCTTTTTTTCCTATCTGCTGTGACCTCAGACATTTTAAATCTCCTTTNCATCAGGTTCCCAAGAACANGCAAATCACAAAGGCAACTCTGATAATGCCGGTTGTCGTTGCTGCAATAATCACCCCCGCTTTTGCTAACGGGTGTGTGGATATTAGTTCAGCAACCCGATGCATATCGATCAGGGGCATTCTTTTTCCATGTTCATACTGATATATCTGACTCATCACCTTGCCAGAGAAGCTCTTGCCGACTTCAATTTGACGCTTTGTTTCTTTCCAGGCGTTATATACTTCCTGGCGTTTCATAAGATATCTCCATCAAGGTCTTTAAGGGCAGACCTTAGCTTGTTTTTTGCTCTGTTAATTCTTGACTTAATTGTCCCTGCCCTTGTCCCCTCAATTTGTGCAATTTCTTCGTACGACAGTTTTTCAAACTCGGCCAGGACAAGCGCCCTTTTCTGCTTTGAAGGCAAGGTCTGCAATTCTTTATCCAGCCGGCCAAATAATTCCTTTTCAGCAATAACATCGGAAGGAGTACGCGGATTTATCTTTTCCGGCAATTCACTTATAGAAAGCGCTCTTTTCTTTCTTAGCGCATTTATGCTTTTGTTTCTGGCGATGGTGAACAGCCATGTTGAAAAATTACTGCGTGCCGGGTCAAAGGATGCCAGCTTCCTATAGGCCGTAAAGAACACATCCTGGGCGATGTCCTCGGATGAGTCAGTACTGTCGGTTATATTTCTTATCATCCGAACCACGGGCCTTTCGTACCTTTCCACAATGAACCTAAAAGATTCGATGTCACCTTCCAGTACTCTGCGTATAACGGTTTCCGGAGTCATTAAACATCGTCCGATTGGAAAACTAAGCTCTCTATCTGGTTATACAACCGAGAAAGGATAAAGTTCCACAAAATTTTAGTGCTGGAACGCCTGAATAGGGAAAGTAATGCTGGACTTGCTCGTGGTTTAGTAACCAGCTTCGCCGACGGACTTCTTCGCCTGTTGGATAAACGTTATACTTCGTTTACGACGTTACATGGTAGCTGAATTCAAGCACCTTCGGCTCAACCAGCTTTCGGTAATCGGCCATACTCATCCGTATCGCTTTTTCGTGCGAGCCGGCCTGGAATGTGATATGGTCGTCCTTCTCTAAGGTCTTGTCTATAACAGTCGGCAAATCATATAAGTTCCCAAACGGCGGCTCCGCTCCCAAATCACAGTCGTCGAAAAGCTTGCCCATCTCCTCTTCCTCTGCCAGCTCGACTTTTTTAGCGCCAAGTTGTTTTTTCAGCGCACGCATGTCAATCTTGTAACACGCTGAAAGCACGCACATCACGTACTTACCGTCGGCCTTGACTATTACCGGCTTGGCTACATATTTCCCCGGCTCATGCTCCATTGCCGCCATCTCCTGCGCGGAGAACGTCGGTTTGTGTTTGGTAACCTCGTACTTTACTTTCGACTTTTTCAGAAATTTTATCACTTGCATCTTACACCTCTTAAAAAGTACACAAAATCACCCGGCCACTATTTTTTATGTGGTTATTTTTATCTGCGAAGATTCACCGTGTCAATAGCTGATACAAAAATTTAACCTGCCCGGCCTCGGTACTTTTATTAAAGACCACTCTCCGGCACAATCGGCTCCCATTGCACCTTCGCAGCACCAAGCAGAGTACCGGTTGCATAGCCCAAATCAACTAATGCTATCTGATACTCCGCAAGTGCCAGGATTTCGGCGCTCTGAGCATCGGCAAACTTGGTTTGCGCATCAAGTACGTCCGTGGATGTCCGCAGGCCGAGTTCGAACTGCCTCTTCTCGGCTTCAAACAGACGCCCTGCCAGAAT
>JGI24422J19971_10002184_pt1 | contig 12105 bp, 12 predicted proteins | sample DeeMarSWOR152_54_FD_19971 | JGI IMG/M metagenome (IMG submission 19971) | reverse complement strand
ATCCTTAATCCTTCTTACTCCCGATCGGATGTAGAAGTTAGCCAGATAGCTGTTTTAACCAACGACGGAATTTTGCATGAAGTAGAAGCACAAGACCTTGACATTCCGCTGGAGATTGGGAGTTCCCGGACGTTTAGAGGAATTTGGAACTGGGCAAATTATACGAGTCAAGCAGTTAGAGTAATTATTTACGTGACTGAAGGCTCAGGCTCCAATATCCGGACTAAGATTCCACTCTATGTGAAATTGACTGCTGATGCTTACTTTAACTCTTCAATAAGCATTCAAAGTTTCAACGTTACAATTCAGAACACAGACGAATCTGTCACATACGTTAACATTACTGAATTAACCATAAACGGAGAAACCATTCCGACAGAAAACATGACCGTAAACGGCGAGTCTGTCTCATTTCCATATTTCCTCAATTCAAGTGAATCCGTTTTGTTTAAATGCGCATGGAACTGGACAGACTATCAAGGCCAAACTGTCACAGTTGCTGTAAGAACATTGCAAGGATACATGGCAAAACATATTGTAGCAATCCCCAGCCAGTAGAGTAGACGATCACAAAAGTAGTTTTCAACTTCACAATGTGCCCTGTTATTCTGCTTCTTAGGAAGAAATAACTATTCCCAACTAGAATAACTAAGAAATTGTGAAAAAGGCTTTTTAGAAATGTAATGCAACAGGAAAGACGGTTATGAAAATGTTTCGAGTCACAGATCGAGTACGCACCATTAAGTATGCCATTCGAGACGTCTTAGCCCAAGCCAAACAGCTGGAAAGAAAAGGCAAGAAGATAATTTACCTTAACATAGGCGATCCTGCCAAGTTTGATTTTGACACTCCAGATCACGTTAAACAAGCGTTGACAAGGGCTGTAGAAGAAGGGGCCAACTGGTATGCGCCTTCCGAAGGTTTGCCAGAACTCAAAGAAGCGATCTGTGAAAAGGAAAAGAAAGTTAATGGAGTGGATATTCAGCCAGAAGATGTGGTTGTTACGCATGGAATCTCTGAAGGCATCCAGATGATTATGGCTGCCATAGTTGAAAATGGCGACGAAGTGTTGGTGCCTGGTCCCGCATATCCACCTTACATTTCTTATGTCAAGTTTTTCGGAGGCAAGCCAGTTGCATATGAAACTGTAGAAAAAAACGGTTGGCAACCCAACGTGGATGACCTCAGGGAGAAAATAACCCCAAAAACTCGAGCGATTGTAGTTATTAACCCTAACAATCCCTGTGGCGCACTCTACGAAGAGAAAACTGTAAAGGAAATTGCAGATTTAGCTGGCGAACACAACCTGTTACTCATTTCTGATGAGATTTACGACCGAATAGTATACGCAGAAAAGTTTGTAAGCACTTCTCACATAGCTCATGATGTGCCTGTTGTCGGACTAAACGGCTTCTCCAAGACATACATCATGACGGGCTGGCGACTAGGCTACATTTACATTCACGATACCAGCAGAAAGTTAACTGAACTCAAAGAGTGCATTAAAAAGGAAACGCGGGTGAGACTTAGCGCTAATACACCAGTTCAAAATGCTGGAGTTGCCGCTTTAAAAGGACCTCAGAACCATATTTTGCAGATGGTGGAAAAACTTCGAAAAAGAAGAGACTGCGCTTGGAAAAGATTAAACGAGATAGCTGGTATAAGCTGCACCAAACCTGAAGGCGCCTTTTATGTTTTTCCGAAAGTTGAAGCTGTGGGTTCGAAATGGAAAACTGATGCCGAGTATGTTTATAATCTCTTAGAAGAGACGGGCGTACTTTTCGTTCATGGTTCGGGATTTGAGCCAACCTATGGGTGTGGGCATTTCAGGTCTGTTATTCTGCCACCAATCGAGACTCTTGAAGCGTCATTTAACCTACTAGAACAGTTTATGTCAAGGCATGGATGAACAGCTTTTGTGCCTCAGAGAGCTAAGGAATCAAAGTTCCTTCTTCAGGGTTTTTTGTGAGCTTGAAGAACTCTTCAATTAGTTGCTGAGTTATAGGTCCAGACTTTCCTTTGCCTATGATTCGCTTATTTATTTCCCTAACCCCGACTACCTCTGCCGCAGTTCCTGTGAAGAACACTTCATCTGCATTGAAAAGCTCGTTCGGTGTAATATTTCTTTCAACCATCGGATATCCTAACTTTTTCGCAAGTTTCATGACAACGTCTCTTGTTATTCCAGGCAACGCTCCAGTTGAGGTCGGCGGAGTCATAATCTCCCCATTCCTGATCATGAATATGTTTTCAGCTACTCCCTCGCAAACAAAACCTCTTTTGTCTAGGCATATAGCTTCGTCTACACCTGATATGTTGGCTTCTATTTTGGCGAGAATGCTGTTTAGATAGTTTAGCGATTTTATCTCGTGGGTTGTGGCGTCAACTGGGTCCCTTTTTACCCATGAAACCATTGCTGTTATGCCATTTTTCTTCCTATCCTCGCTATGTAGTTGTATTAATGGTTCGGTGATTACTACAATGGTTGGCTTAGAGCATTTCCTCGGGTCTAGGCCGAGATCTCCTACTCCTCTTGTGACAACAAGGCGTATGTACGCGTTTCTAAGATTGTTTTTCTTCAGAGTATCTAGAACCGCCTTTTTCACCTCATCTTTTGTCATTGATATTTGCAGTAACATTGCATGCGCCGAACGATACAAGCGGTCTAAGTGTTCATCTAATTGGAAAACTATGCCTCCGTAAGCTCTTATTCCTTCGAAAATTCCGTCGCCGTAGAGTAAGCCGTGGTCGTAGACCGAGACTTTTGCTTCTGATTTTGGGTAAAAGTTGCCGTCAATGTAAACGAGAAGTTCCTTTTCCACTTACTAACCTCCTAGGTTAGAATATGTATGCAATCAGTGATTCTCTTTTATGCTTTTTGGCAGAAACAAGAGGTGAGATGACATCTGAGATCTGTTTTTCTTATTCAAGAGGAAATTCCTGCAATATTATTGTTGAATCAGCCAGTTTTTGAAAGAGTTTTTTTACAGAACTGAAATTTAAGTTTCCAGAAGATTACATGACTACTCTTCGCAGATATACTCAAATCATTGAAGCTCATCAAGGTGTTCTTGATATGAAAGGCACGAAGATAAATGTAAAGGCGATTCTTTTTGACCTAGATGGAACGATCTTCGACATCACTGAAAGAGACGCCTTTGCACGCTACAAAGCCCTAAAACAGCTTGGCTACAGTGTTTCGCTAGACGAAGTAAGGAAACGCTACCGCTACGGAATAGGTAGAATGGGCATAGTCAAAGAACTGGGAATAAAATTCACCGAAAAAGACGAAAGAGAATACATCGAAACAAGTTTCGCTCATTTTGCGAAGAGAAAGAACGCTCTGAAGTTGACGAAGATCCATAATGAGGCATATAATGTGCTCTCTATTCTATCCAAAAAATATAAACTGGTTCTTGTTACTTCTAGAGACACTCTTTCGTCCACGAAAGAAGAGCTAAAATGGTTTAACATCAGAAAATTCTTCACATTAATCATTACCAGAGAGGTCGCGGCAAGATATCACGAAGTCAAAGATATACCACTACTTCCTTTTCAAAAACAAAGAAAGAAATTATACGAATGTGCAATTGGACTGACGAGGATAGATTCTGGAGACATGTTATGCATAGGCGATTCAGTTGGAGAATTGGAGCCAGCAAAGAAGTTAGGAATGAAGACGATAGGAGTCTTAACCGGATTCAGCAGCAAAGAAGACATGGAAAAAGCCTCAATCTCAACAATTCCAAACCTTACTCGTCTAGTGAGGATTCTGGACTCCTCGAATAATATTCTTTCTTAAAAAGAAAAGGGGGTTTGCGGGAGACATCTCCACTTTAGGAGAAAGAAGAGGGAAGTTAAGGTTGTAGACAGATTCAAGTGATCTTGCATGTTAGCTCCAAATGTGAAAGTCCTATGTGAAACAAAGCTATTTTAGGCTGCTAGACCGACTTTCTACCCAGCTGAGGGTTTAGAAATGTGGAGTGATGCGAAAGAATGGCATGTTGTAAATAGATGGCATCTACAAAAGAAGATTGAGAGGACGTTAAATGCCCTTAGAAAGAACAATTTTGACGCGATGTATGTTCCTAACAGAAAAGAGGCTGTAGCTAAGGTTTTGGAGCTTATTCCGCCTAATGCATTGGTCGGTGTTGGAGGATCAGTTACCGTGAGGGAACTTGGCATTTTGGAAATTCTCAAAAGCCGTGGAAACAAGATTGCTGACCACTGGGAGGCACGGCATAAGAAGCTGGGGAGGGAGCAGGTTATGAAGGTAAGGAGGCTTCTGCTGAATTCCGATATTCTTCTTGCAAGTACTAACGCTCTTACAGAGACGGGACACCTTGTCAATATAGACCATGCTGGTCAACGGGTAGCAGCAATGATATTTGGGCCTAAGAAAGTCATCATCGTCTCTGGTGTGAACAAGATCGTTAGAGATGTGGATGAAGCATTAAAAAGGATCAAGAATGTAGCGGCTCCTATGAATGCCAAGCGCCTAAACATAAACGTTCCATGCACTGTTACTGGTATTTGCAGTGATTGTGACTCACAAGACAGAATATGCAACGTCACAACAATAATCGAGCGCAGACCAGTACACACAGATATCACAGTTATCTTGCTTGGAGAGAAAATAGGCTATTAAATCAAATACAGCGCTGGAATACTGGAAAAAAGAGGGGGGGTTGCGGGGGACAGCTCCACCTTGAAAAGAAACACATGAATCTTAGAAGGAAAATTGAGGTCTCTTTGAGAGATACTTAGGAAAAGTTAACGGCTGGAAGGGCTTGTTTTTGGTCTTCTTTCCTATGGTCTCCATTAGTTGCTGAAGACGCATCTGTCTAATCTTTCTGGCTTCTCTGTCTCGAACGGGCAGAACACCTGAATCAATTTCCCTCTGTCCAATAACAAGAATGTAGTTAACCCACTCAGTTTCTGCTTCTCTAACCTTCTTAGGTAGTGTTAATGAGCGGTCGTCAACATCAACTCTTATGCCGTTTTTCCTAATCTCATCCGCGATTTTGTCTGCTTCATTTAGAAAGCCATCTGAAACTGGTATTACTCTAACTTGAACAGGTGCAAGCCAAAGAGGCAAGCGTGGCGGATCTAGCTTTAACGCTGTGTCGAAGACTGTGAATAGGTAGCGTTCTATCCCACCTATAATTGCAATGTGTAAAATCGGCGGGTAGACCGGCTTTCTTTTCTCGTTTACATATTTTATTTCAAATCGTTTCGCGTTGCCCACGTCAATTTGAACTGTAGCGATTTCTCTTGATCTTTTCAATTCGTCGGTTATGTGGTATTCTACATTTATGACCCAGTAGTACTTCTTTTCAGGAACAAAGTGGAGCAGAATAGGATTTGTTTCTTCTTTTGCCATTTTTTTGAAGAAATCTCTATTTTCCTCGAAGAAACTTTTAGTTAGATTGTAGAGAGAAACATACTCGTTTCCTAATTCGCGCATTTTTTCGTGAATTTTCCTATGAACTTTCAGTGTCACTTCTTTTGAGTGTTCTAAGTCTCTGCAGAATATGTGATAGTCTGGCATGTAAAATCTTCTGAGGCGGAATCCAAGTAGGCACTCACCCGACTGTTCTAGGCGATAGCTATCTGCTATTTCGAACATTCCGAAAGGTATGTGTTTGTAGCTAATTTGCCAATCTTTTAGCATAGAAAATTGTTGGAAACAGGCGGCATATTTCAGAATGAAATCTTCATCGTCAACATGAATTGTGTAAAGTCTCTCGCCAAATAGGTCTGCATGTTCTCTAATTGCTGGGACATTCAAGTTGAACATGTTGGTTCCTTTTATCCGAAAGCTGGGTATGTTCAACTCGTTTGCGCTCTGCCACGCGTATTCGCTGACTAGATCAATCATTAAGGCTGCTTTAGGTCCGTATCGCATATGTCCAGAATCAGAGGCTGGTTCCCACTCAAACCCAAATCTCTTTAGTATACCTATGATTTTTGGTTCTCCGCCAGCGGCTTCTTTTTTGAAAACTTCTTTTTCTACGAGGAATCTAAGGTTTTCTTCATCTTTCTTAAATCGGTATTTCTCCGGTTGAACCGTTTTGCCGTCAAGTGTTAGTAGCAAGTATTCTGGTTTCGGCGTTTTCCACTTAGGTTTCTTTTCTCTGATTTTTTCAGGCAAAATGACCTTTGACTGCTCTGCTAGAGGATGACCTTTGATAGAAAGGGAGAGAACTGTTTGCACCAGCCAAATGGAGTTCTGTGAGTTTCCAAGCCGCTGTCCTTTGCGTATTTTTCCATTGCTTTTAGAACAGCAAGAGCCTTGTGTGGTTTGGCTAGGTTGCTACTTAGGTGGGCGTATGGGTAAATTAGAATTCGATTGGCTTTTAACTTATCTAGTGAAGCCTTAACTTCGTCTATCGCTCTTTTCGCGACAGAATCATTGTCTTCCTTCTCTATACTGGTAAACAATACAACAATTTCTTCAAATCTCTTCGCTTTTTTCTCGGTTTTCTCAGCTGCCGCAACTTCCTTTTTTATTGGTTTATATTCTATGAAGTTTGAGTGCAACTGGAGGATTCTCATGTTTAATCATCTTTCTAACTGCTTGGGAGACGCGGTGAACGCGCAATCCATTGATAAAAAGAGTTTTCCATAGATTAGTGTTGCGTTAGATCGAGTGTGATCACAGTGTTCCGTGTCTCCATTTTTCTAGCATTCGCTCCTTTTTAGTTCCTTTCTTGAACTCCTTGTAATGTTCCTTGCATAGATAGGCCCGTCTTGTTTCGCCTATTTTGAGTCCAGCGGCTGTCACCTTATCGGCTGGTAACGAACGTATAGCTTCTTTTTCGCATCCAGTTACAGTGCATTTGATGCCTTTTGCAACTCGCCCCAAGTCTAGGCCTCTGGACTTCACATATTAGATGCTGAGTTGTTTAAGTCCTTTTTCATATATTCTCTTTGCTCTCGTGTAAGTCTCTTCTTTCTCTCCAAACACGGCTGGTCCGATACCTTCAACCACAAAAGAAGATGCCGCAGAGCCGACACAAGCACACCACAATGGCTCTTTTCTATGCAAGTACTCAGCGAGGAAGGCGCCAATAAAAGCGTCGCCTGCGCCAGTTGGGTCTCGGAAAACCATAGGCTTGCAAGCTGGTATTTGATAAAATTCACCGTCTACCAGTAGGATTGTTCCTTTCATGCCTCGAGTCACCATCACTATTTTAGCCCCATAGTCTCGAACTTCTCTCATGGCTAGTGGCAATTCCTTTACACGTGTTACCGTTCTGACTTCGCGACTTGAAGATTTGTATATGTCGACTTGCGAAAGCGCTTGGTTGGCCTTCCACATTCTTGGATGCATGTTTCCTTTTTCGTCAAAGGTTCGGACGAACCCTTGGGGGTCAAGCGACAAGATCTCCGTTATTCTGCGAAGCTCGGTAATAACTGCGTCTTGAATTTCGTTTGCGATAGGTGCTACATGAAGGGCTTTGGTTTGTAAAGAGTCTGGTATGTCTTGCATTGAGATTGGTGGAGCGCGATCTTCTAGTTGAAGTTTTCGTTGCCCGTTCCGATATGTTAGAACAAACCTTGTTGTAGCTGAACTCTTAACTTGTTTTAATCCGGAAAGGTCAACATCATTAGCTTTTAACCATTCTACATATTTCTTCTTAAAATCTTCTCCCACTTTGGAGATCACCGAAACTTTGGCGCCAAGTTTAGCTGCCGCAATAGAAGCGTAGGTCGGCGACCCGCCTATAGTTGGCTGAGGTGAGGCAATTTTTGGTGATTTTATGAGGTCTATGGCGAAATGTCCAACAGTTATGAGATCGAACATGCTGGCTTGCATCCTACACAGTTTTATTATAGTTTGCGCTGGCAATAATTAAAGGATTAAAGGAGAATCTAAAATGTTAAGAACTAACATAAGCCACTTGGTTAAGATTTCAGTTGTCGGTGAAGTTGCAAGCCCAATTATGGGAAAATCCCCATATAGAATCTCTGCGGATGGGCATCCTCTTGTTTTGCCAGGCGTCGGCGGCATAACCTACAACGTTAGAGTCGGAGATCTTGCTACGGGCTGGGAAGCCGATCATGTTGAGCCAGGCGTTAGCATAAAGAACAAAGAAAAAGATGAACGCTTTCCCGAAGGAGCAAACACGGCGCTAAACGTTTTGTCCTGTGTTGGAAACGAAGTTCTTGTAACAACCGGCGATGCCAAAGGAGATAAAGGCATCGTAACTGGCAAACATGGAGGCATAGAGCATGTCCTCGTTGATTTTCAGCCTGAAGTGCTTGAAAAACTTGTGATCGCTGACAAGGTTATCGTTAAAGCTTTTGGGGTTGGGCTAAAATTGCTCGATTTTCCAGAGGTGAAAATTATGAATTTGGCCCCAAGGTTTCTAGAAGCTATACCTGTGAAGTCTACAGGCGACAAACTGGAGATTCCAGTTACGCATAAGATTCCAGCCACTATTATGGGTTCTGGATTAGGAGCTAACCAAACGTACTCTGGCGACTATGACATACAGCTTTTCGATGAAAACATGCGGGCTAAATATGGACTAGACGACCTGCGGCTAGGCGACTTAGTGGCAATAATGGATGCCGACCATTCCTACGGACGGATCTATAAAGAAGGGGCGATGTCAATTGGAATAGTTGCCCACAGCGACTGTGTTATCTCTGGACATGGACCGGGTGTGACTACGCTTTTCACCTCGAGCAGTGGAAAAATTGTGCCCAAAATTAATTCAAAGGCAAACATTGCCGTCTTGTTGAAATTGAGGAAAGATATATAGAAGTGGTTATAAACCCGCTTTACAACTCATTCAATCAGAGATGGTAAACTGTGCCAGTGAAAAGGAAAAGTCGCGGAAGGTCTAAAGGCAGCAAAGGCAAAGGCTCACTTGTGCAGTGTTGTCAATGCGGAGAACTGGTTCCAAGGGACAAAGCAAAAAAGGTTTCTCGTAGAGTTACGTTACTTGAGCCTGTTCTAGCTCGGGAGCTCCGCCAAAAAGGCGCTTATATTCCTTCGCGTTTTGACACTCGATACTACTGTGTTTCTTGTGCTGTTCATCGGGGCGTAGTGAAGGTTCGAGCAAGGAATGAACGAAGAGTGCCGCGAAAACGCGGCAGACGTTTCCGTTAAACCACTCCTACCAACCGTTCCTTTTGTGAGGCTTTTCTGAAATAGATTGCGCGTTGAAGCACAGTTAGATTGGTTAGAACAGCTAAGAGGATTATGCCCCATTGTAATGCCTCTTTCCATGCTAGGCTGAGAAAACTGGCGATTACGAGTATCATTATACGTTCGGCTCGTTCCATTAAGCCAACAGTCTCCATGTTCACCCCAGCTGCTTCTGCCCTTGCCCTACAATAACTTACCAGTAAGGATCCGATCAGCGCCAAAAGCCCCCAGTAAATATCACTTAGACCACCTAGAATTATACCTGCGTAAACCATTGCGTCAGTATAGCGGTCCAGTAGCGAGTCCAAGAAGCCGCCAAATGCTGTGGCTTCTCCAAAACGTCTTGCGAGAACGCCATCTAAGGCATCGCAAAAACCAGAAGCGAGGAGGAAAAGTGGCGCTAATATTAAGAGAAGTGTTGGTTGAGACTCCCACTGCCAATAGCTAACTGCAGAAAGCACGGCGAAAACAATACCAATTACACTGACCTTGTTAGGTGTTAACCCTAAGCTATGGGCGAGTCTAGCTTCACCAACCAGCCACAACTGAACTTTTTCTTTCAGCTTAGTAAGCAATTCTATTCGCCACGGTTGAGATAGGTATTATCGCAATCTTTATTTAAAAACCACATCTGAACAAATAGCGTCAAAGGTGAAATACATGATTGGAGTTTCTCCTTTAAGAATTGGTGAAAAAACAGCAACTGGACTTCGAGTTGAGCTGCCAGACTCGCCACCTCTGCTGATGATAATTGGACAAAAAGGCTTTGTCGGATGCGGCTTCATAAACATTGATGCTGCTGAAAAACTCAACGTAGCAGCAGCCACAGTAACCGGCGTAAAAAGCTTCGAGGATGTCCTTAACGCTGCAGTTAAAGCGGCTACTTCAAAGGCGCAAACAGAAGGAGTCAGAGTCGGAATGAAAGGAAAAAAAGCGGTCAAGCTGCTTCTTTAGCCGCAACTTGTTACCAATGTAGATCGTTATTAAGGAAAACTTTTAAATAGTTTCTGATAGATTTGGTGAAGAAGTGGTTGCAATGGGTGACTGTGTTCCACAACTTTAGCTTCTTCTCTAAGACCGATCCCATAGCAATGTCTAACTTCTTCAGAACCACGCGGCGAGAGAGGGATTAAAATGGCAAAGGCAGCAGGGATTACCGCAAAAAAGTCCGAGCAATTTTCAAAATGGTACACTCAGGTGATTTTAAGGACGGAACTGGCTGACTACGCTCCTGTCAAAGGCTGCATGGTCTTCAGAGAATATTCATATGCCATATGGGAAAAAATCCAGAAATACTTCGACGAAAGAATAAAGGAAATCGGACACAAGAACGTCTACTTCCCGATATTCATACCCGAGAGGTTCTTGAAGAAGGAAGCTAAACACTTCAANGGCTTCGTTCCCGAATGCGCATGGGTCACAATCGGCGGTGAAAGCGAACTCCAAGAAAGACTAGCAGTTAGGCCCACGTCTGAAACGATCATCTACACGATGTTTAAGAAATGGATAAGAAGTTGGAGAGATCTCCCCCTCAAGCTAAATCAATGGTGCAATATAGTAAGATGGGAAACAAAAGCCACTAGACTGTTCTTAAGAACAAGAGAGTTTCTCTGGCAAGAAGGGCACACAGCCCACACAACTTCTGAGGAGGCTGACAAAGAAGTTATGGAAATCCTTAACATCTACAGGGATTTAGTGGAAAACCTGCTCGCTATTCCAGTGTTTGTCGGAAAGAAAAGCGAACTTGAGAAGTTTGCCGGAGCACTTTACACAGCTGCACTAGAAACCTTGATGCCAGACGGAAAAGCGTTACAGATGGGCACATCGCACAATTTGGGGCAAAACTTTTCGAAAGCTTTCAAAATCCAATTCATCGGAGAAGACGAAAAGAAGCATTATGTATGGACAACCTCTTGGGGCATAACCACCCGACTCATCGGTGCACTGGTGATGGTTCACGGCGACGACAAAGGGCTTGTGCTTCCCCCTGAAATAGCCCCGTATAAAGTTGTAATCATTCCCATCTTCTACAAGGAAGTGGAAAAAGACCTAATCCTCAACAAAGCTCGCGAAGTCTCCGAGAAGCTTAACCAAAACGGGATAACCACTATCATCGATGATAGGATGGAATACAGACCTGGATGGAAATTCAACGAGTGGGAATTGAAAGGCGTGCCCATAAGAATCGAGATTGGCCCAAGAGACATAGAAAGAAAACAAGTTGTAGCGGCGAGAAGAGACACGTTTGAACGAGTTGAAGTAGAAGGAAGAACAATTAGTCAGCGTAATAAGCGAAATGCTCGCAACAGTTCAAAACAACCTCTTCAACCGAGCCAAAAAACTCTTAGAGAAAAACATTACAACCGTGAAAACCTATAGTGAATTCAAGAAAGCTTTGAGAAAAAAACGTGGCTTCCTCAAGGCCTGCTGGTGCGCAAGCAATGAATGTGAAGAAAAAGTAAAGGAAGAAACAGGCGCAACAATTTCCCTAATTCCATTTGAAAAAGAAAAGCCGTTTTCCGATTGTGTTTACTGCGGCAGCAAAGCTAAAAAAGTTGTATTGTTTGCGAAGTCGTACTAGGCTGCAAAACGGATCAACCTAGATCGTTATACGACGTACGTGGGCACAAGAAAGACTTCTAAAGAAGTACCTAAATGAAAATTTAAGTGATAAAATGAAAATAAGAGAAAGCTAGAAAAGGGAATTCGATTGAAATTAAACGGGTTGACTTTATATGCACATTTATCTCCAAAATCTGTCGATCTTAAGTTTAAAGAAAAAGCTATCTTTGGAAGGATGAAACCGTGAAAGCCATTTTCATTGTTGGAGACGGCATGGCAGACCGTCCACTGGCGGAACTGAACAGCAAAACCCCACTTGAAGCTGCAACAAAGCCTTCTCTTAACTGGCTGGCAGAAAAAGGTGTCTGCGGCATAATGGA
>JGI24422J19971_10002182_pt1 | contig 12108 bp, 10 predicted proteins | sample DeeMarSWOR152_54_FD_19971 | JGI IMG/M metagenome (IMG submission 19971) | reverse complement strand
TACCCCCAGAGAAATGATTGATCGACATCGGTCAAATCCTCACCTTTTTCGCTCTCCGTATAAGCTGAAAAGAGCTTGAGATCGGTTCTGTAAGAGTGTATCGTATTTTTAGAGAGGCCCCTTTCAAGGTACAGGTAATCCAGGAATCTCGTAATCAGTATATGATCTTCTAATTCATTCTTCATCTCACCCATTTGTGAGCAGCTCCTCTGCATATCGTGCAAAATCCGATAATGAATGGTCATTGATTATGCGGGAGAGAACAAAAGCTGTCTCTCTATCGCCAATAGAGAGAAGAGAATGTACATAGATATACTTCATTGGTTCGAATCTGAGAGTGACAGCACGCATATCTTTTAGCTTTTCTTTTAAAAGACGCTGCACATCCATGTAATACTTCAAGGGGTGGAGACGTTGTTTTTCCAGAGGTGTTCCCCTTTTGGGAATAAAGGGATTTATGCTAAGGTGCAGCAGACAGCCTGGGAGCGTAAAAAGCTCCACAGTTGCGTTCACCAAGCTGACTATCGTAAGGGCATCCTGGGGGGTTTCACCTGGCAGACCGTACATGAAATAATACCGAAACTTTTTAATTCCATGAGCCAGTGCACGGGATACTCCATCGAGAAGCTCATCATCTGAGAGAGTTTTTCCTATTCGCCTCCTTAAGCCCTCTTCACCAGTTTCAGGAGCAAAGGTTACTGTTTTTTGTTTGTTCCTTTGCAGAAGCATGGCGATTTCATCGGAAAATTGATCTGCTCTTAGAGACGAAAAAGACACAGAACCTCCAAGGGCGTTGATCTCATGCACAAGGCTGACCAGTTCGTGGTGGTCTGTGAGAACTGGTCCGATAAGGCCCACTTTATCTGTATAGGGCAAAGCTTTTTTCACTTGCGTTAAGACTCTTTCGGTACTAACCGGTCGTACCGGCCCTGCCGTACACCGCGTCATGCAGAAGGTGCAGGTATTTCTGCAGCCACGGATTATCTCTATAAGGAACCTATTGGGAAATTCGGTGTGATTGGTAAGAATTACTGAATGTGAAGGCTTTTTAATATCCATTTCCACTGATTTTGCCGGTAGTTGCCCCTTACCAGTATTCATATACACTCCCTCAATCTCCTCAAGGGATCTATAAAGGGAATCTGTTTTTCTGAAATCCGATTCAAAGAGCGCAGTCAATATGAGCTCAATTCTCCCTTCCATATCTCCAATGAACACGACATCTGAAAAAACAGAAAGCACGTGAGGATTTGCACTGGGGGCTATTCCACCTGTGACGATTACTGGACCTCTNGTATTTCTCTCCTGNACGAGAAGGGGAATTGAGGAAATCTGAAACATTCTCAGAATATTTATATAATCGAGCTCGAAGGAAACGGTAAAAAAGAGCGCATCAAAACCCCTGGTACTCACCTCTGCTGAAAATATGGTCCGCTTCCTGGGAATGTGAGACTCCGGAGAGTAGATCTGACCGTTCTTTTCAATAAAAAGGCGGGCCACACGTATGCCCTGAAAGGAAGAAACTCTGTCAAATAGGGAGTGAAATCCAAGGTTACTCATCCCTACAGAATAGGAGTTTGGGTAGCATACTGCAACTCTGAACCTACCAGTATCCGGATACTCATAAATGAAGTGTTCAACCGGTAATCTTTTAATCAGCTTTTCTCCTCAAAAATGCAGGGACATCGTAATCATCATCTCTATATTTCCTTTTCAGGTTGCTCCCATCCATTATTGGAAGATCGGCCGTTACCTGAGACTTTTGTCGCTTCGGCTCAAAATCCTTTAGTGGGTATACTTCAAAACCCTTTATTCCATCCCCGGTATCCTTTATCTCCCGGGCTTTCGAAAAACCAGTGGCAATTACAGTCACCCTCACTTCATTGTTTATGGTATTATTAATTACCATCCCCGCGATTATCATAGCATCTCGATCTGCATTACCGGTAATGAGTTTTACAATTTCGTCATATTCAAAGAGCGAAAGATCATTTCCACCGGTTACATTTACCAGCACTCCCTTCGCACCTTCTATTGAAGCATCTTCCAGCAGTGGATTATTAATCGCCATTTGGGCTGCTTCAATCGCCTTATTTTCCCCTTTCCCAATACCAGTGCCCATCAGCGCACCACCTGCCATATTCATGATAGTCCTTACGTCTGCAAAGTCAATATTGATCTCCCCCGGTATGGTAATCAAATCGGAAATCCCCTGTACCCCCTGTCGCAGCACATCATCTGCAAGGCGAAAAGCCTCTATCACAGATGTCTTTCTATCGATTATTTCGAGAAGCTGCTGGTTTGGGATAATAATCAGTGTGTCTACCACTTCAAGGAGTTTTGCAATACCTTCATCGGCGATTTCCATTTTCCTGTCCAGTTCAAAATGAAAGGGTTTTGTTACCACACCAACGGTGAGAGCTCCAATCTCCTTGGCAATCGAACCGACAACCGGCACACCTCCTGTGCCTGTACCGCCCCCCATACCGGCAGTTATGAATATCATTTCAGCTCCCTGTAATGCATCAAATATCTTATCCCTATCCTCAAGTGCGGCCTTTTCTCCGATTTCAGGATCAGCACCTGCGCCGAGTCCTTTTGTGAGGTTCACGCCAAGTTGAATTTTCACCGGCGCCTTGTTCACATTCAGGGACTGCAAGTCGGTATTCGCAGCAATGAATTCAACGTTTTGAAGTTTTACATCAATCATGCGATTTATCGCATTGCATCCCCCTCCACCTACACCAATCACTTTGATTTTATTTTGTAGCACCGATTCATCAACAAGTTCGATATTCATGACACCCCCTCCCACATAGGATAATGGTCAAACTTGTCCACACTTTTTTACATAACACCTTGCACTGCACACAAATGAACTGATACCACCGGTATTTACCTGCATCACATGAGTGTTCCCATAACCATGGTCTACCGTTCCATGGGCAGCCAACCATATCGCAAACTAAAAAATATGTTTTTTCCTGATGGTTAAAAGAATTCAGCCAGCCAGTCCACCATTCTCTTCTTTATATTCGAGAAAAGCCCTGCTCCCCTGTTTTCCATAAAACTCTCAGGCCGGGCATGCATTCCATAGAGAACAAGCCCCACACCCGTGGCGAATTCAGGGGATGATACTTCCTCGACAAGTCCGCTGATTCCCGAGGGTATTCCTATACGAACAGGCATTTCAAATACATCCTCAGCGACTTTATCAATTCCTTTGAGGAGAGAGGCCCCTCCTGTGAGCACCACACCCCCGGTGATCATTTCTTTGAAATCTTTCTGTTCAAGATCGTTCTTTACGAGGAAAAAAGTTTCCTCGAGCCGCGGCTGGATTATCTCAGCAAGGATCTGTCTCGGAAGCTGTGTTGGCTTTCTTCCGCCCACAGATGGCACTTCTATCACTTCACCGGGATCCACAAGCTCTGAGACTGCAATCCCCCACTTCTTTTTGATATCCTCAGCAGATTGGATTGGAGTGCGTAAGCCAATTGAAACGTCATTTGTGACGTGGTTTCCGCCCATAGCTATCACATTGGTGTGCCAGATGCTGCCGTTCAGGTACACAATAACATCAGTAGTCCCACCCCCGATATCGATAAGCACGACCCCCAGTTCCTTCTCATCATCCTTCAACGTGGACAGTGCAGAGGCAAGGGGCTCCAAAACTATGTCGTTAACCGCATATCCCGACCTGTTTACACTTTTCACTATGTTCTGGGCCGACGCTACGGCTCCGGTAACGATATGTACTTCTGCCTCAAGCCTCACGCCACTCATTCCGATTGGGTCCTTTATGCTCCCCTGGTTGTCCACAATGAACTCCTGGGGCAGTACATGGATAACCTCCCGCTCCATGGGAAGTGCCATTGCCTTTGCAGCTTCAATAACACGCTCAACCTCCTCCTGGGTTATTTCCCTACTCCTGGTAGATACAGCGACCACACCTCTCGAGTTGATACCCTCTATGTGACCACCGGCGATTCCCGCATACACGGATTTCACCTCGACACCTGCCATCAGCTCTGCCTTTTCAATGGCTGTGGCTACAGAATTAACTGTTGATTCTATATTAACAACAACTCCTTTGCGCAAGCCTTTAGAAGGTGATGTTCCCACACCCAAAATATCAATGGAACCATATTCATTAATTCTTCCAATAACCGAACACACCTTTGTAGTACCGATATCAAGTCCAACAATTATTCCATCATCATAACTCATTTTCTTTCTCCCCTTTCCGTACTGCTGCATATGAGAGGCTCATGTCGATCTCTTTTATATCACTCACCGAATCATCATCGGGTGCATAATTCTCCAAAACAAGGGTGAGTGCACGTAATTTTTCAAACTTCTCTTCTGTTATCCTGTTGCCGAGGTAGACCCTGTAACCTCTATCTTCGAAATACATATAAACACCACTCTCAGTTATATGAAACAATTGAATGCGCTTATAAAAATCAGGATGTAGTCTCTCAAGCTCCTTTAGAGAGCCGAGTAGATCAAAGACCATGAAATTTGCAATTTCCTCTCCGATTTTAATATCGTCATTATTTGAGATAAGTGTTATAAGGGGAACTATGAGTTCTTCGCCCTCTGGGACTGCTCCAAGCACAATTCCATCGGCACTCATCCAGTATGTGTGCTCTCCATGAGCAAGCTGGAACCTGCTTCTCTTTTCTGCAACATAAATTTTTAACGTATCAGGATATACTTTTACGATTTCCACCCCAGAAATTCTCCTGTCACTCAAAAGCGTTATTTTTGCCGCCCTGTTATTAAAGAACAGCAAGGATCGGGAGGTATCAAGATTGATCATGCGCAGCAGTTCATCGCTTCTGGTGTAGGTATTTCCAAATATCTGCACTTTTTTTATCGGAAGAACAGCCGTTTTAGCGCTGCCGCCCAATATCTTTATCCCCAACAATAGAATGAGAACACCGATACACAGAACAAGAATGACTCTTATGACTTTTCTGTAACGTACCTCACTCTTTCCGTATCCATCAATCATTGTCTATCATCTCATACTGGTTTGTCTCTCCCTTTGAAAGGTTCAAAAGAATCCCCGCAAGTATCGAGTTTGCCAGCAGGTTCGATCCTCCGTAGCTCAAAAAGGGCAGTGATATTCCTGTTGAAGGGAGCATACCGGTCACAACTGCGATGTTAAAAATTGCTTCCCACACGATGAGAGAAGTAATACCAAAGGCAAGCAGGAATTCAAAAGAACCTTTCTGTGAGTAGGCAATGGTAAAGCCACGATATGCAAAAAGCATGTACAGGATAATAATGAGTATCACTCCAAAAAAACCCATTTCTTCAGCGATTATGGCAAATATAAAATCAGTATGGGGAATAGGGAGATACTTCATCTTCTGAATGCTCTTTCCAAGCCCTACCCCGAAAAATCCCCCATAAGCAAATGCTTTGAAAGACTGAATGATCTGATATCCCTTGTCAGTGGGATCTGACCAGGGATTAAGAAAACCCATTATCCGCTCTTTTCGATATCCCTTTCCGCTTACCATCAGATAAACGGCAGGAATTGAAATAAGAATAAGAGATATAATTGAAAGGCTCCGTATTCCAACGATNAAAAACATGAGAATCGACATAAAAAAGAGTATAAATGCCGTTGAAAAATCNGGTTCNAGAAAAACGAGAAATGAAATAACGGACACTACTAAAAANGGAGGTAAAAATCCTCTATAGAAATCATTTATTTTACCACCCTTTTTTGAAAGTATTGAAGCCAGATAAACGATGAGCACGATCTTGGCAAACTCTGAGGGCTGAAAGCCCATACCACCGAACCTGAACCATCGCTTTGANGGATGGACAATGCCCGCTTTTATGAGAGGNGGAAGCAGGAGCANNAAAAGCAGAATTATGATCCCCCATACCAGTNGTTTTTTATATCTGGCCAGAGCTGTGTGATCAATGAATATAAATATGATGCATGATATGACTGACATGAGCACCCACATTATTTGCCGCTGTAAAAAATATGTGTAATTGTTCAGTTTNATTCCTTCATTAATACTGGCACTGAATACCATGACAATTCCAATACCGTAAAAAATTATCACTATGGAAAGCAGCACATAATCAATTTCTCCAGATTCTCTCTAACTGAAATATAGATAGCTTCTTTNTNTCACGAATATTTTGTACGAACATACGAGCCTTCACTGAATCTTTAATGTACTGAGTGCAATAAGCGCAAGCATTGCCCCGACAATCCAGAACCGCACGATTATCTTTGATTCAGACCATCCCCTCAGCTCATAGTGATGGTGAAGTGGCGTCATTAAAAATACCCTCTTCCTTAGAAGTTTATAGGATAACACTTGAATAATGACTGAAAGTGTTTCTGCAGCGAAAACACCCCCGACTATTAAAAGAAGAATCTCTTTTTTAATAAGAAGGGAGATAATCCCGATTGCCCCTCCAAGCGAAAGCGAACCCGTGTCTCCCATAAATATTTCTGCCGGGTGGCTGTTGAACCACAAAAACCCTATGCTCGCCCCAAGTACACTCATGCAAAAAACAGTCAGCTCTGCGCTCCCTGGAATATAGGGAATACGAAGATAATTCGCAATTTGCACGTGACCTGTGAGATAACTCATTCCTGCGTATGCGGAAATGACAAAAATTATTAAACCGATTGCAAGTCCATCAAGACCNTCGGTCAGGTTAACNGCATTGGATGTTCCCACAAGTAGCAGAATCCCAAAAGGTATATAAAAATATGAAAGATCGATGACAGGNACATTGATAAAAGGCACATAGAGAAGNGTGGTTNGATCAGATTTCTCCGGTCCGAAATANAGATAGAGCACAACAGCTGCNGATATCANCACCTGCGTTGAGAATTTTATTCGTGCATGAAGTCCCTTTGAGCTTTTTTTTACAAACTTCAGATAGTCGTCTAGGAATCCAATCAAGCAGAATGCAGAAGTGGCGATTGTAATCAGCACAATATAGTGATTCGAAAAGTTACCCCACAGGAAAATTGAAGTGAGGATTGCAAGCAGTATGAGCATACCGCCCATTGATGGGGTTCCCGCTTTCTGTCCATGGCGCTCAGGGGTATATTCTCTTATATTTGCACCAGTACCTACGGATTTTAATTTTTTAATTATTGGGGGTCCAAAAATGAAACAGATTAGAATTGCCGTAACCGTTGCATATACTGACCGAAATGTGATATACCTGAAAACATTAAAGGCAAAAAATATTTCATACAGCGGATATACAAAATGGTAAAACAAGTTCCCCCCCGATTACCTTTCCTGAAGCTTAGTGTATTAAAAAACCCTGCACCACCTTTTCAAGCTCAATCTTTCTTGAACCTTTTACCAGTACTATATCACCACTCTTTACCCCTTTTTTCAGTGAATCTATCAGTTGCTGAACATCGGAATAGTGATGAGCACTACCTCCTACCCTCTGAAAATCCTCCCCTGTTATCCGTGCAAGCTTCCCATAAGTATAGAGATCGGATATGCCGTTTTTAATTAAGCTGTCCGTTATTTTCCTGTGGTACTGTTCCGACTGAGTACCAAGCTCAAGCATGTCCCCCAGTACAAGAACCTTCTTTCCTTCAGCTTTCGTTTTACCGAGAAACCTTAACGAAGCTGTCACAGATAGGGGATTTGCATTATAACTCTCATCAATAATCGTCACTCCTCGCCAGATGTGAATATTCCCCCGTCCTCTCTCGTCCTGGTACTCCTCTATACCTCTTTTGATCTCATCGATTGTAAGCCCGAATTCGAACCCAACTAATGCCGCAGCTGTTGCATTAAGAATTCCGTGCTCTCCTAAAACCCTCGTAGTGATACGCGTTCCCGATAATATAAACTCTGACCCTTCAACATCTATACTGATTATACTCTCTGGATACAGGTCTCCTCCATGAAGACCAAAACTTTTGATCTTGGTAGCAAGTCCCTCTTTCATAAAGGAAAAATATTTATCGTCTGCATTCAAGAATGCTGTTCCGCGCCGATCGAGCACTTCTACCGCGCATTTTTTTTCTCGGGCAATATTCTCTTCACTTCCAAAGAATCCAATGTGTGCTGGACCTATATTTATGACTACAGCACAATCCTGATGTACAATTCCTGATAAATAAGTGATTTCGCCAGGATGATTGGTTCCAAGTTCCTGAACGAGGATATCGGTAGCATCGTCAACACCCAAAATTGTCTTGGGAACACCGACATCATTNTTATAGCTCCNGATGCTCTCCACTACATTGTATCTTTGAGAAAGAACAGAAGAAATGAGACCTTTTGTTGTTGTTTTCCCAGCNGAGCCGGTTACCACAATTTTNTTAANAGAAAAAAGTCCGAGGTAGTTTTCAGCGATTTTGCCAAATGATTTCCTTGTATTCTTTAAACCAACAAAGAGAGTTCCAGCTGATTTTTCCACATACTGTTTTAACCGATCAAACCACCTGGCTTCAAATAAAATTCCCCGGGCACCTCCTTTGAGCGCATCCCCAATGAAGGAATGACCGTCGTAATTTTCACCCGGCAACGCAATGAACACATCATCCTGGTGTAACGACCGTGTATCTGTTGATATTGAAAATATCGAAAAAGAATCNAAAGCTTTTTTATCNCTTATGTACTCTACATTGACATCCCTCAAAAGCTTTGTGAGTTCNACACATTTCATTCAACACNCAACAATTTTTAAATGACTCTCTAGTACACAATGAGCTTTATATCTTTATAGGTTATTGGCACCATATTCAACTCTTCACTGGCAATCTTTTTAATTCTTTCTCTCGATTTAAGATAGGAGAGCTCAATATTCATCAGATAGATAGTCTTTTCCAGAGTATTTCTCTGCACCATTATCTCTTCGATTTTCTTTTTAATGAGGTACATATGAATATTCTGCCATGTAATACAGAAAATGACTGCGAAGATAACAGCGAAGAATACGACGAGCTTAAAGATTCTTTTAAAAATAAGAATAGTGGTCCTCATTGGTTATGCCGTATCTTTCATATATTGTTTTGGGTTGTCCGTATAACTCTCTTCCAGCTTGTATGCGCATCGCAATCGTGCGCTTCGAGAAGCCGGGTTATTTCTTATTTCCTCTTCATCAGGAACCAACGGCTTTTTCGTGATTATTTTTATAATCTTCTTTCCACCGCAGACACATACAGGAAANTCAGGTGGACACGTACATCCCTTCGTCAAATCCTTNAAAACAGATTTNACAATTCTATCTTCCANGGAATGAAAGCTGATTACACAGATACGTCCACCAGGTTTTAAACAGGCAATGCCATCTCTCAAGGCATTTTCAAGAATGTCNATTTCATCNTTCACGAATATCCGAATTGCCTGAAATGTCTTTGTTGCAGGATGAATGTTTTTTGGCCAGTGTTTTCTTGGTATTGCTCTCTTTATAATATCGGCTAGTTGAGTAGATGTGGTAATTTCCTTTTTTTGTCTTTCCTGAGCGATAAAGTGGACTATCCGGTTTGAAAACCTTTCCTCGCCATAGGCCCATATTATCTCAGCCAATTTTTTTTCATCGAAACGATTAACAACGTCAATACCTCGCATCGGCTTTGACTGATCCAGCCTCATGTCTAAAGGCTCTTCTCTGGAAAATGAAAATCCCCTCCCGCTCTCCTTTATATGAAACATTGATATGCCAAGGTCAAAGAATATCTTGTCAACCCCGTCTTTTACAATTCTTTTCAATATGCTTTTCAGGTTTGAGAAATTATCCCTTGCAGGTACAATTCTCTCCTCATATTCCTTGAGCCGCGAGATTGCCCTTTCTAATAGTGCTGCATCCTGTTCAATCCCTATAAGGTAACCCTCATGCAATACAGGAAGAAAATGAGAAGCATGTCCCCCTTCTCCAAGAGTGCAGTCGACAATTATATCATCGCTTTTTATGCACAGGCAGGAGAGAACCTTTTCTACCATAACAGGATTATGCACGAACATTTGTCCTCCTAAAGGCCTAAATCTGCTATTTTTTCACCGAGAGAGTCAAAACTCTTTTCATTTTCTTCCCTGTATAGGTTCCAATTTGCTTCACTCCATATTTCTATGCGGTTTATCGCGCCAAGAATAACTGCCTCCTTCTGTATTCCTGCATACTCACGAAGACTCTGCGGTATGGCAATTCTCCCCTGTCTGTCCAATGACTGTTCATTTGCAGGAGCAACAAACATCCTCAAGAATGATCTGTCCTCCTTTTTTGTGAGAGAAAGCCGCTGATTTAACTTTTCAACAATCCTGTTCCATTCATTTCTTGGATACAGAAAAAGGCAGTGGTCAAATCCTTTTGTCGCAACCCAGTACTCTTCTTCCCCGACCTTTGAATACCTTAACTTAGCCGGTATTGCAACCCTTCCCTTCTCGTCAAGGATGTGTTTGTATTCACCAATGAACATATGTACCCACCCTAATGGGATACAATTCTGAAGCGAGACAGACTACCAAAAGTAAAATAAATTAGTCGTTGGTGAACAATGTTCACCAACTCAAATAATTAGTTCTTTAATTCATTAAATAATCAAAACTTGTAATTTTATACCCTATTCATTTTTTATGAATACATGAATTATTCACCAAGAACTAATTATACCACTTTATGGGAAAATTCACCACTTTTCCCCACATTTTTTAAATGATATACATTTTTTCCCTCTTGTCAATTGTTTTTTATAATTTTTTTTAACATTTTATAAAATTTATAAAGGAAAAGATTAATAATTGTGGAGGGTGAATGGAAAACTACACTTTTAGTGGTATTCGATTGAGATAATCTCTGGAATTGCTTTAATATCTTTTAAAAAGAACTTTAGTTGTTGTTCGTGCTGAATCTGAATTCTAAATGCNGCATTTACAAAGCCTTCGCGGTTTGTTTTCAGATGAAGCTCAACAATATTGGCGTTTGAGTTTGCNATCGCAGTTGTAATGTCCATGAGCAATCCGGTGCGGTCCCGCGATANGATATCNAGGTTAAATACCTTTCTTGTCTTGGATTCCCATTCTACTGCGATCTTTCTTCTTTCATAATCCTTTATGGCTTTCAGGTTTTTACAGTTTACTCGGTGTACGGTTATTCCTTTTCCTCTGGTTATGTACCCGATAATATCATCTCCGGGATGGGGATTGCAGCACTGAGCCAGGTGCATCTGGACATTTTTCTCGCCTTCTGCAATTAAATTATATTCCCGCCCCTGAAGAATGCTCTGTACTGGCTTTTCTTCTCTTTCATACTTCTTTCCACCCTGAGGAGGGGTAGGTTTTGCAGGTTCTTTTTGCCTTGTCTCCTCTCTTTTCTCTTCAAGGTTACTGAAAAAAGCCCGAATTTTATGTCGTGCACGGGAAGTCTTCACCACATCGAGCCATTCCATGCTTGGCGTTGCATTCTTTCCCGTGAGGATTTCTAGAACATCACAGCTATGCAGCGGTTTTCTCAATGGTAAAATTCTGTCATTCACCTTTGCACCGTAACAGTGATTACCCACCTCTGTATGGATTTTATAGGCAAAATCTATTGGGGTTGAGCCCACTGGAAGGTCAATTACATCACCCTTGGGTGTGAACACATAGATCTCTTCTTCCAGAAGGTCCTTCTGTAAGTCTTCCATAAAACCTGACGGATTGTTGATGTTTTCTTTCCACATTTTCAACTTTTTTAGCCACGTGAGCTCTTTTTCAATGCTTCCAAGGTTTTTCTTTCCCTCTTTATAGACCCAATGAGCACAAATGCCTTCCTCGGCTATAATATTCATCTCATCAGTACGAATCTGCACCTCCAGGTGTCTTCCCTCAGGGCCGATCACAGTCGTATGCAGCGACTGATACATATTTGACTTTGGCATGGCCACATAATCTTTGAATCGCCCACCGAGGGGCTTCCACAATTTATGGACTATACCCAAAATCACATAACACTCTTTCAGTGTATCGGCGACTATTCGAATTGCAAAAAGATCAAATATTTCATCAAAGGTCTTGTCCTTATCCTTCATTTTTTTATAGATGCTGTAAAAGTGCTTTGCTCTTCCCAATATTTGTGCATTTATCCTGTGCTGTCTGAACTGTTCCT
>JGI24422J19971_10002181_pt1 | contig 12110 bp, 9 predicted proteins | sample DeeMarSWOR152_54_FD_19971 | JGI IMG/M metagenome (IMG submission 19971) | reverse complement strand
TTGCGGCTGTCAGCCCCTTTCCCTAGAGGCGGACCTACGAAGATTGTCCCGTAAAGAAAGTTCAGGTCTTTTTCAAAAGGGTGTATGATTGGTCGCACAATCATGATCGCTCTTTTGATAGCCATACCAATTTCAATAAGCTTACGGTATGCTTCTGGTGTCAAAGCCAAACCGAGGTCTTTTGCCCGCACATAGGCATAAAAGGCCCCTCCAAAAGCCAAATCGTATCGTACCCTGCCCACACCAGGCACATCCACTTTCTCATCAAGGGCAAAAACAAAGGAAGGAACGTTCTGAAAAAAAACGCTTTGCACACGGCCATTCGACACACGGGCGTGCGCAGTAACAAGCCCGGCTGGAGTATCGATCTTAACGATACTCTCAGGCTCATTTATGGGTAACAAACCAATCTCAAGGGCGACTGTAGTGATGCCAATTATTCCGTGTCCGCACATGGTGCTGTAGCCTTCGTTGTGCATGAACAGGATCCCCATGTCAGCTTCAGGGTATACCGGAGGAGTAATTACGCATCCATACATGTCAGCGTGGCCCCTGGGCTCCCACATGAGCGCAGTGCGTAAGTGGTCAAGGCTTTTCTTCATATAACGGCGGCGTTCAAGAATTGTTCTGCCCGGTATATTGGGAAACCCCCCAGTGATGACACGCAAAGGCTCTCCTTCAGTATGACAGTCTATTGTAGTTATTTTTAGCCATTGATCTGGATGCACCCACTCGGTTATATTCTCCATTGAATTATTCCTCCATAAGTAATAGAGCGTTTTATTTCCTTCAAGATTGTTCTCCGGTTCCTATTAATGTCACAATACTAATTCCAAAAAATTTGAATCACAAGAAGTTTTTGGTGAATCATCAGGATCATCTCTCTGAACCGAATGTTAAATCAGGATAAATATGATGTACCAAAAAGTCTTGAAAATAATCTTTCAGTATATAAAATATGCTTCTAAAAAAGTCTTGTTCTATACAGCTTGGAGTTTAAACTCGTAAAAACATGTGGAGTGGAAGAGGATGAAATTAAAGATACTCTCAAGTAATAATATACGCCAGGTTATATCCATGAGACAGGCCATAGATTGTGTTAGAGAAGCCTTTATTCAACTATCGACCCGAAAGGCCGAGATGCCTTTAAGAACGGTAGTATCGGTTCAACCTCGTGGAGGAACAGCACTCTTCATGCCAGCTTATCTAATGAGCAGTGATGCCCTGGGGGCAAAGATTGTGACAGTTTTTCCAGAAAACTCAAAGAGTAATCTGCCCATCATTCATGCTATTGTGGTTATTATAAATACAGAGACCGGACAGCCAATGGCAATAATGGACGGCACCTATTTAACCGCCCTTCGAACTGGAGCTGCATCTGGCGTCGCTACGGAGCTAATGGCCAGAACCGGAGCAAGTATGGTCGCAATTCTTGGTGCAGGAGTGCAAGCCCGCACACAATTAGAAGCGGTCTGCACCGTACACGCTATTGATAAGGTCTTGGTGTATGACTGCGTGCAAGAAAGAGCTGAGAGCTATGTCAAAGAGATGAAAGTCCGTGGGAGCCCCATTCCAGAGCGTATCTTCGTGGCTGAATCACCGACTCGAGCAGTCCGTAACGCTGACATTATTTGTACTGCAACAACCTCTACTACGCCTGTATTCAATGATGGAGACCTAAAGAAAGGTGTTCACATAAATAGCGTGGGTTCTTATACTCCACAGATGCAGGAAGTTCCAGCACCAACGGTAAGCCGTGCAAAAGTTGTGGTAGATTCCCGCTCCGCATCCCTCGCAGAAGCAGGTGACCTGATCGTTCCATTGAAAGATGGTATCATTAATACAGACCATATCCATGGTGAAATAGGAGAAGTAGCAGCAGGCAAGATCCCTGGTCGTGAATCGGAAGATGAGATCACTTTCTTCAAATCTGTTGGCCTTGCAGTACAGGATGTTGCTGTTGCAGAGTTCATCAGGCAAAGATCCGAAGAACAGGGCGTGGGAACAGATGTTGAGTTATGAGCTTCGCTCTCTTGGGTGGCCTCTTCATCCGATAAAACCATGCGCGCACACTACAACCTTTTACTGAATTCTGTTACACGCACATACGATCTACATATTATTAATAATCTCTGTAGCGAATTCCGAACATTTAAGAACTTTTGCTCCATCCATGAGACGAGCAAAGTCATAGGTTACGGTCTTATTTGAGATTGTGCGTTCAAGGCCCTTGATAATAAGGTCAGCTCCTTCTGTCCAGCCCATATAGCGCAGCATCAAATCTCCAGAAAGTATGAGCGAGCCAGGATTTACCTTGTCCTGGCCTGCATATTTTGGAGCAGTGCCATGTGTGGCCTCGAAGATTGCATGACCTGTATCATAGTTAATATTTCCCCCCGGAGCGATGCCTATTCCACCTACCTGGGCTGCAAGTGCATCAGATATGTAATCACCATTGAGATTCATCGTGGCAATGACATCAAACTCAGCAGGACGAGTGAGAACTTGCTGGAGAAAAATATCGGCAATTGCGTCCTTTATCAGCACTTTCCCCTCAGGAACCTCTCCTCCGTGGTCTTCCCATGTCACACATTTGTCTGGAAACTCAGATTTTGCAAGCTCATACCCCCATTTACGAAAAGCACCTTCGGTAAACTTCTGAATGTTGCCCTTGTGTACGAGGGTTACACTCTTTCTGCTATTTTTTAAAGCATAGTTAATTGCTGCTCGGACCAAACGTTTAGAACCAGTAATGCTGATCGGTTTTAAGCCCACTCCGGAATCCGTACGAATATTCCAGGTAAACTCTTTTTTACAAAAATCAATGAGTTTTTTTGCCTCTGGGGTTCCCTCTTCTAGCTCAAGACCCGCATACACATCCTCTGTGTTTTCGCGAAATACAACCATATTAACCAGTCCCGGATGACAAACAGGACTTGGAACCCCCTTGAACCAGCGAACAGGTCGTAAACAGACGTAGAGATCAAGAGTTTGACGGAGGGTAACGTTCAAACTCCTGTATCCTCCACCAACCGGGGTGGTCAATGGCCCTTTAATACCTACAATATGCTCTTTAAAAACTTCTACAGTTTCTTCAGGTAGCCAGGAACCGGTTTTTTCATAGCCCTTCTCACCGGCAAAAACCTCTTTCCATACGATTTTCTTCCTTTCCCCGTAGCTTTTTTCTACCGCCTCATCGAACACACGAACTGCTGCAGCCCAGATGTCCGGTCCAGTTCCATCTCCTTCTATAAATGGTATCATTGGAAAATCCGGAACCCTAAGTGCGCCATTCTCCATGGATATCTTTTCTGGTGCTGTCATTTTATCTTTTTCCCTCCAAATATATTCCTTATTTCTTCTTTCAACTTTCCAGCAACAATATGAGCTGAAATGATCTTTTCCATTATATATTTTTGGGCATATACATCTCTGAATGGTATTTTTATGAAAGATAGAATATAATTGTATTAAGACATATATTAAATTATTAAGACAATTTGTCAATAAAATTTCGATAAATTTAAACTATAAGAAACTTGACACTGCATTTTTTATATGATATTGTCTTAATGTATTAAGACAATTTTAATGGATGGTTATGGGCTATGGAGCTTAACCCTTCAAAAAAATATGATCGACCATATTACCTTCAATTAAAAAACATCCTGAAAGCAAAAATACAGTCAGGCATAATAAAGGATAAAAAACTTCCATCGATCAGGCAACTGGCCAGAGATTTTAGCGTAAGTGTAAACACGGTACTCAGAGCGTACAACGAGCTCAGCAAAGAAGGAATAGTATCAGGTTCCGTGGGTAAAGGCACCTTTATAACAATCAACTCTCAAGAGCTCAAAATCCATAACCGGCAAATTCTGCTTAAAAAAATCATTGAGCATTCTGTTGAAGAAGCACTCTCGTTAGAGTTCGCTCTGGATGAGTTCGAAAATGCAGTCAAAGAGTTCATTAACGAAAAGCTCGAGATGATGCAAAAGATCAGGCTTGCATTTATCGAATGCAACATTGAACAGCTCACCTATTTCACCGATCATCTCGAACTTGACCCCCATATACAGCGTGTTCCTATTCTACTGGAGGATCTACGGGATCAGAATGAATCCATGGCACAGAAAGCAGCACACATTGACATCTTTGTGACAAGCTTCTATCACCTTAACGAAGTACAGGGATATCTCGGGCATCTTGAAAAACCTGTTATCGGAATTAACATCGAACCTGAAGTAGCCACGCTTATTAAAATTGCCAGGATACCCTTTGACAGCAAGATAGGAATAGTAACCACAAGTTCACAGTTTAGGAAAGAAATCAGGGATGTTCTCGGAAAGTTACATCTCAATTTCAAGGAAATCCACGAAACAAACTCAAAAAACAGCGATATTGTACGCGAGCTTGTGAAAAAGTGCGATGCAGTGCTTGTCTCTCCCAAACAGAAAAAGAAAGTTACAGAATATGCAGCTGACGGCACCACTGTTATTGAGTTTATTTTTACCCCTGACCGCACCTCAATTAATAATCTCAAGCTCGCAATACTTGAGTTGAAAAAAAACCTATCATAGAGAGAGGTTAAAAATGGCCTTAAAAGTCACAGAATTAACATTCCTTGAATACTATGCACCTCGTTATGGCATACCTGTTCCCCGCCATATCCCCGGCACAGCCGAAACCCATGAAATAAAAAAAGCTATTGAGGAGTGGGGAGGAGAAGCAATAGTGAAACCGGACGTACTGTCAGGCGAACGGGGTCATGCTGGTTCGGTTGTCCCGGTTGGAAACATTCATGAGGCATTAAGGGAAGTCAAGCGGGTATCGAGCATGGAGATAAAAGGAAGGATGCCGCGTATCGCTTACCTCGTAGAAAAGATACCAGCGAAAATTGAGATATATTCTGCGATAACCTACAACTCTGCGTTTCTCGGACCATCATTTACCCTATCCCTCAAGGGAGGGGTTGATGTTGAAGAGATACCCGATGATAAGAAGGTGACAATTCCGATCGACATCTTTCGCGGTCTTGATGCCTATCAGGCAAGTGAGCTTTTTGCAAAGCTCGGCTGTCCAAAGGAATTGATAAGCATTTTATCAAGGTGCATGGTATCATTTTGGGACCTATTCATATCAACAGGTATGGAAACCGCAGAGATCAATCCATGGCGGATAGCCCCCGATAACAAGCCATATGCCTGTGACTTCAAAGCCATCATTGATGAAGCAAACTATAAATCAAAGGTACCTGGCGTGGAGTCTCCCGAATACCCGGAGAGCTTATCGGATTTTAAAGATGAGATGAATGCCTGGGATTCAAAAAGCCACCAGGGTCAGGCACATGTTTCTGACCTGGGCGGCACAAAGATACTTCCCATTCTTTTCGGAGGGGGTGTCTCGACGATTATCACGGAAACCCTCGAGGCTGCTGGCTGCAGCCCCATGTTTCTCTCCGATTTCGGAGGCAACCCACCCTACGAGCGCATGTACGGTACAGCTAAGATATGTTTCAAGCACAGGCTTGCGCAGGCAAAACTCCTCCTTATACTCGGTGGAAAAGCCAATAATACACTCATAGATGTGACTTTCCAGGCCATTGCCGATGCACTGGTGAGTTATGTAGAGGAACACGGTTCGATACACATACCTGTGGTGATAGGGCGCGGTGGGCCTAACCTCGTGAAAGGGATACTGGCCATTAAGCAGACGTTGGAGTACCTCAAACTTCCGTACATCATATTCGGGCCTGATACTCCCGTAACGATGGTTGCGGAGTATGCGGCAAAGCTGGTGAATGAGGTAAACTCCATCCAGGAGGTGCAAAAATGAGAATAGGACATCTATCTGATCTTTTAAAACGTGGAGACAGGGTGGCAGTCTCCAACATTACCGGTAGGGAAGCATCGAAGGTATGTGCCATCAGCCAGAAGTACTGTGGCAACATCGTCGGCGGCTGGGCACTTGGAAAGGGGGGACAGGTGTTAGAGACTCCGGTGGGAACAATCCCGGTTTATGCCACCTTTGAAGAGCTTCTCCATATGATGCCACCGGAACTCCACCCCAATAAGATCCTTATCTACTCTCCTCCGGAAGCTGTATATGGCGAAGTCAAAGAAGTCGTAAACTATGGAGAAAAAATTGTTGAGACCATATACATAATAACAGAGCATGTCTCAATTGAGGTAACCGCCAAGATCCATCAGATCTGCAGTGAGGCAAACATTGATGTGATCGGCTGTAATACCCTGGGAATCATCAATACCCACGATGGAGTGAGAATAGGTGCAGTTGGAGGAAACTCACCGGAGGAGACCTTTAAGTCGGGCTCTATAACCGTTATCTCCAATTCGGGAAACATGGTGAACACCATCTCGAGCTATCTCCTTGCCTCCGGGATGGGAACCTCCTTCGGAATATCCACAGGAAAGGATAAGCTCATACTCTTTCCATTAAAAGATTTCCTCACACTCGCAGAAAAAGACGAAAATACGAAGCTCATTGTGCTCTATGTGGAGCCTGGCGGCACCTATGAGCATGATGCCATAGAAATGATGTGTGAAAAGGGGTATTCAAAGCCCATTGTGGTGTATGTGGCAGGAGAAATTGCCGATAAGCATTCCATCTCTCTCGGACATGCAGGCGCGGTAGTAGAATGCAAAAAATCTACGGCTTCGGCAAAAAAAATAGCCTTTGACGATTACTTCGGGATTGAGCCCTTTAAAATTGATAAGCACTACAAGAAAAACCAGGAGCTTACTGACACCCTCTCCAGGGGAATTCGAGTGCAGGCACTTCATCACATTGCAAGAGCGGCAACGCTCATAGTAAATACCCTTGGAATAAAAAAGGATTTCAGTTCTACAAAGCCGATTCGGCTGAACCCTTGGTTCGTCAATCTCGGAGAGCTCGGGAAGGTCCTCCCTTCAGAGCTGACACCTGCCTCCGGCACCATTCCTGAACCTTATGCGTCACAGGTCAAAGACCAGATGGAAACCTTCCTCAAGGGAATGATCCGCCAGCCCATGCGCAATGCATCCCATGCGAGCTCCAATGACGGTGCAACACCACGTATCTATGGCTACTCCCTCATGGATATCATGAAAAAACGCTCATTGATGGCTGCCTTGGTCCTCTACTGGACGGGTGAGCTTCCCAAAAATGAGTTTGAAGAGAAACTTGCAGAAATGACGCTCATCGCATCCCTCACCAATGGTCCCGGAACTATTTCTGCACAGGGGGTAAAGCTCTCGACATCAGCAGGAAACACACCTAATACCGCAATGATCGCCACACTGGCAACGCTGGGTATTATCCACGGCGGAAATGGTGCACAGGCAGTGAAGTACCTGCTTAATTATTTTGGAAACCTGGATATCGAAGACCCTTACAAGGAATATCCTGAAGTAAGGGAGATAGCCATCAAGGCAGCTGCGGAATTTAAAAACAGAAAGCTGCAGGCCAAAGAGGCGGGCATCGAATATGAACGGATCCCATGTCTCGGGCATCCCGTTTTCAGAGGTGACCCTGTGAACTACGATCCACGGGAACAGGTGATTTACAAGTTCATCAAAGATTCTGGAAGGACCAATATCTTCCTTGATTTCTTTCATCACCTTGTGCAGGGGTTAAAGGACAATGGCTGCACTACCAAGGTGCTTGCGGTAAACCTGGACGCAGCAATCGCATGCGTATGGCTCGGGATTTGCTGGCGGCAAATACGGGAAAAGCAGATGACCATCACCAGGGCTGTTGATATACCCTTTATTGCTTTTGCAGTGGGAAGGGCGGCAGGAGGAGCAGGAGAGTTTCTCGACCATCAGGATTATGGGACGGAAATGGACATGAGGGTTCCCGTATCTGAATGTAAAGGACTCACGAGGCCGAGAAAGCTTTGATGCGATATTATTGTAATAACTCCTTCATGTTGTTTCTACCCGTTGGACTCGGCCTCCTTTCAAATCTTCTAAATAGCATCAAAATACGTATAGCATTGTCACAATCCTTAAAGCCCTTTCTCAGAGTTCCAACTCATCGAGGCTCATCTCGGTGTAGATCATGACTCCATTCCTTCTGAGCAATTCCACAGTAATGCCATTCCTATCGGTAAGAACTTCTGTAAAAGTTCCATCATATATTTTACCAAACCCACATGAAGGACTGTACGACTTAAAAATGGCTGTTTTTATTTCCCTTTTCCTTACTATTCTCAATGCTTTCCGTGCTCCTTTCACGAAGTTACGCGTCACATCTTTTCTTGATCGGGAAAATACTTTTGTTGCTCCATTGGGTATTTTCACTACTTCGCACGGTTCTCTCGGGACACTCAGCCCACCGACAACTTCCGGACATATGGTTATGGCCTGTCCCTCCGCAACCAGGTGGGCTATCTTTTCATTTTTACAGTTTGTACCGTCGTACCTGCAATTTTCTCCTGCAAGGCATGCACTTACCAGATACATCTTTTATCGCAGTAAATAGATTTGAAACGTGACTTATTATTCTCTCACCACACCTAAAACTATATGCCAGCCCGTGAATGAAGAAGTATGATAAATTACGTCCCGGATTTTTCCTTCGAACTGATAACTTGTGTGTCCTTCTCGATTCGCAATTATTTCTTTTGCCGCATTTGCCAATGACGGATTACGCAATTTAGTTGGGTCTTGGAAAATAAACTCTGGCCTGAAATGCAGGGCGGTAATAAAATTATCATCAAAGGCATAAAAGATCATATTGTCGGGCAGGCGTAACGCCTGTAAAACCTTTTTATTGATCTCATCAAGATATATTGAGGCACCTAACAGGCCTACTACTTGGCCTTCGGCTCTGACTGGCACCGCTACCACAGTCACATTCTTTCCGGTAGAGCGGCTTATCAACAGTTCACCGACAGAGATGTTTCCCGCCATAACAGCAGAAAAATAAAGGCGGTCTTTGATGTTTTTATCGATCATTCCTTTCTCCGTAGTGAAGTATGTACCATTAGGACGAGCGAAAAAGATTACCGCAGGAACTGCCCGCTTTTCTACCCCTACTAAAAGGGGTTTAACCTTATCCCACTTGCCGGATTGAGCCTCTTTGGTAGTGGCAACCGTTTCGAGCAACTTTACCATGCAACCTATCTGCTCATCAATATACGCGGTAATAGCCAAAAGAGCTAACCTGCCCTCAACCATGAGCCCACTATTTCCCTCCGCCGATAAGACCTTTTCCTCCTGAGCATTCACTCCGACAGGAAGAAAGATTCCCAGAAATACCAGGTGAATCAGTAAAATGATAGAAAATGTACGTCTCATACTTGTTCCTCCTTTTCGGCATTTATTTATCAATCTTCAATTGAACTACCATTTATTTTAAAAAATGTAGATCATTTTATGCAAGTTTTTTCCAATTATCTTTCAATTATCCCTGCACTGAGCTGCCAGCTCTTCAATCTGTTCACGATGCTCGTAAAGAGCACAAGCATACTCCTGCCTGCGCAGAAGATCAGGGTTTTCGCGGATTCTTCTGAGAAAAGCAGACCTGCATGCATCTCTTAAACCTCCGCTACGTATATTGTCGCAGGAAATGGAAACAAACGGACAGGGCTCAACATCTCCTTGAGAATTGATATGGAGCGATAATCTTCCTGCTGCGGAGCACAAATTATCAGGTCCATATTCATCATCAGGGAAGTGTATGAGAACAATGGGCTTTCGATTTCTCATTTCAAGAATACGATTGCGGAATGAAGTGTGAGCAGCTTTATCCATGATCCACTCTGGCTTCAAGGTCTCGCCGCATGGTATGTATTCCACAAGATAACCAACAGAACAGCCGAGGGAAATCATATCTTCTATAAAATCACCAGACACAATATGGGGGGCATTGAGCGAAGTCACTGTAGTGGCAAATCCATAACAGGCATGAGCCTGTTGAAGCAGCCTAAAGGCCTGTAGGGCATTCTCATGGGCACCGTTGCCTCTGCGAAGATCTGTGTGCTCTGTTAAACCCTCTATGCTGACAAGGGTCACGACATTTCCGCTTCTCGCAATATTTATAGCCGTTTGCTGGGTGAAAAGGCTTCCATTGGTAATGAGAACGAAGAGCAGCCTGCGGTGATCTTTCATTAAATTGAGAAGTCCATTCTGAAGAAGAGGCTCACCGCCTGTAACGACTACGGCAAGCACTCCGATTTCTTCAGCTTCGGTGAAGAGAGCATCAAGCTCGTTTGTCTCAAGCTCGCGATGGGTGGGTCGCCCACGGGAATAACAACCGATACAGTTATAGTTGCACTTCATCGTTGGGCTGACCGCGATTACCATTGGAACAGAACCCTCGATACTCCTCTGGGAGTGTGCACGCTTTCTCTCAGCTTGCCATAACCGCAAAGCATTTTTAAGAAAAAACAAAAAACGTCTCGGGCTGGACCGCCCCCATAACCTGATTGCTGCCTTAGCAAGATCACCAACTCTCTCTCTGCGATTTACAATACCCATGATCTCAATCCTGTTGATAGAAATTCCGGCTCACTATACTCCGGTGAACTTTTGTCCCGATGAATAAATTCCGGCGAACTATAGCCCGGTAGTATACACTACCTCTTCGGAAAGTGAACATCCTTAAACGCTGCAGATCGCTCCTCAAGGGGTTTCTCAATCGCCATCCGCTCGATACTTGAACCGAGCTGAACACCGTGGCAGTCAGTATGATCGAGCATGTACTGCGCATCCTCAGGATGTACAAGAGCAGTCCCATGGGCAAGAAGGATGATATCCGGCCTTATTTTCTTTGCGATTTCAAAATGGAGCTGCGTTCTTTCGGCCATCTCAGCCAGCGAGCCACCCTCTTCATAGCCGGTGGAACCCCCACGGGTTATTCCTGCATGAAAAATAAAGATATCGGGTAAAGCCGATGTCATGAGGAGTTCGGTATCCTGTTGATTAAAGGCATAGCCAATGGTGAGCATATCAAGCTCGCGGGCAGTATTGAGCATATCGATTTCCATTTGGTACCCTAAACCTGTCTTTTCGAGGGTGTTTCGAAACTCACCGTCGAACCAGGCTACAGTCGGAAAATTATGCACACCTGAAAAACCGATATATCTGCATTCCTCGAGGAAAAGCCTCATGTCCCGAAGCACATCAACCCCGTTAAGCCCTGCAACTACAGGCACTTCATTCACCTGGGGGAGAATTTCCCGTTTTCCCATCTGGAAAACCATTTCATTGGCATCCGCCATAGGGAGCATTCCGGCAAGGGATCCATACCCCTGCATCCGAAAATATCCGGTGTTGTACACACCAATGATATCAACTCCACCCCTCTCTATAAACTTTGCTGCTATTCCATTACCTGCTCCAGTCATTACCAAAGGTCTCCCTCGCTCGATCTCACTTCTGAGCCGGACCACAAACTCTTTTCTGGAATAACGTTTTGCCATTGTTCATACCCCCTCTCCAAGTGCGGAGGATACCATTTTTCCTCAACTACAGGAATCCCTATTGATTTAACTAGTCAACCGTACTTTTGCTTTATAAGCTCAATTAGTTTACAGGCCATTTCCGTTGCAAAATCAGGATCATTGATATGGGTATTCCGCTCTACGATCGTGATATTTTTGGGGAGCTCCTTTTTTAACTCTTCAACAAAAGCCTGGTCGGACTCGGGTTCCCAAAAGCAGTTTCCTTCAGTTGAATAGTAATCATATCCTTTTGTCGGGATCATAAAAACCGCGGGCTCTTTGGTGTGGCTCAGCCTCCGGGCAATCTCTCGGGCCACTTCTTTCTGCTCACTCTTTATGAGACGGATGTTGGTGATTTTGGGGCTGTGGCGGACGCGGAGTCTGTCTTTAAAGCACTCTGGTATGGTATCAGGCGTTCCATGCACATTCACCGCAATTGCCCCTGGAGCGAGTACCTGCGGCAGTCCAAACTTGCCTGCAACTGTCAGACGCTCCTGATTTGCTGCAAGTAATCCTCCATACATCTCATTTGTTACTTCGATAGGAGTTATATCAAGAACCGCTTTTATGTGTCCATGCTTGATTAGGTCTTCCATTGCTCTCCCGCCTGTCCCAACAGCATGGAATACTATGGTCTCATAACCTGATTCCTCGAGTACGGCTT
>JGI24422J19971_10002180_pt1 | contig 12111 bp, 10 predicted proteins | sample DeeMarSWOR152_54_FD_19971 | JGI IMG/M metagenome (IMG submission 19971) | reverse complement strand
CTTAACTCGGAGATTATGTCGATGGGGTCAAGTCCAGCGTTTTCGCTCAAGATTGTGGGAACTGCTTCAAGAGCCTCTGCGTATTGTTGCACCGCGAGTTGTTCCCGACCAGGAAGCGTGCCTGCGTATTCTTTGAGTTCCCTTGAAACTTCCATCTCAGGCGCTCCCCCTCCAGCCACGATCTTTGGTTCCTGCACCACGTCGCGGACGACACACAGGGCGTCATGTATGGATCGTTCTGCCTCGTCGACGATGCGTTCGGTTCCGCCTCGTATGAGGATGGCGACCGAGCGTGGGTTCTTGCAGCCTTCGATGAAGGTCATCTTGTCGTCTCCAATTTTGCGCTCTTCAACCAGTTCAGCGTAGCCCAAGTCTTCCTTTGCGAAGTCATCGAGATTGTTGATGACTTTTCCTCCTGTGGCTTTGGCCAGTTTCTCCATGTCTGATTTCTTTGCTCTCCGAACGGCTAGTATGCCTTTTCGAGCCAAGAAATGTTGAACCATGTCGTCGATTCCCTTCTGGCAGATGAGTACATTGACCTTCTTCTGGGAGATCTTCTTCACCATGTCTTTCAGCATGGTCTCCTCTTGTTGGAGAAAGGCCTCCATCTGCTCTGGACTCTCAATGTTGAGTTTGGCGTCGAACTCTGTTTTCTCAACCTCAAGTGCGCGGTCTAAAAGAGCTACTTTCGCTTTCTCAATCCGTTTGGGCATGCCTGGATGCACCACTTCTTTGTCGAGGACGATGCCTTCAATCAGTTTGGTGTCGGTCAGGGATTCTCCAGCCTTCTTCTCCACCATGACATCATCTAAGTCCACTTTGTATTGACCTTCAACTTTCTCGGCGACGTTTAAGATTGCTGAAGCCGCGATGTCAGCTAAGTATTCTCGGTTCTCGGCTACTAGTTTGCTGGCCATAGAGGTCATGGCGACTTTCTTCAGGGAATTCTTGTCTTTAGGCTTGACGGCGATAGCGATCTTCTCCAGCGTCTCAAGGGCTTTGTCTGCTGCCTTCCTGTAGCCGTCGATGATGACGGTGGGGTGAACGTTCTTTTCCACCAGATCCTCGGCTTGTCCTATTAGCTCTCCGGCGATGACTACTGCGGTGGTGGTTCCGTCGCCAACCTCATCGTCCTGCGTCTTTGCGACCTCCACCATCATCTTCGCGGCTGGATGTTGAATGTCCATCTCTTTCAGGATGGTGTGGCCGTCGCTGGTGATGGTGACGTCTCCGAAGCTGTCCACGAGCATCTTGTCCATGCCTTTCGGTCCAAGAGCGCTTTTCACCGCCTCTGCCACCAGTGTGGCGGCCATGATGTTGGCGTGTTGAGCTCCTCTTCCTCGCTCCCTTGTCGATCCTTCTTTTAGAATGAGGACAGGGGTTCCGGCAAGTTGCGGAGTTGCAGCCATTTTAATACCACCTCCTTTTCTTTGGTTTTTGAGTAGCTATGACTCCTCTTTTTTCCATTCTTCTCCTTCTCCAAGGCAGTCTTTCGTTAGCATTTTCTTTTTTCCATTCTGTCGTTTCTTTCTTCACGGCGATTTCCTCCGATGTTTAGTCTAACGGAGATTCAAACCTGAAATTTTCCTAATAAACCTTCCGTGTGCGAGAAAGATGTGAACCGATAAATCAAGCTTCAAATATGACGTTCTCAATAATGCTAGCTAGACGGTGTTTGATATGAAAGAATACGATTTGATAGTGATAGGCACGGGATCAGCAATGAACTTTGTAGATTTCTTGATTCAAGAGAATCCCACCATGAAAATTGCCGTGATAGACAAGGATGAGCCAGGTGGGATTTGTCTGACAAGAGGGTGTATCCCGTCAAAAATGTTGCTATATCCCGCTGAGTTGGTGAGGACTATAGAAAGAGCAGGCCAGTTTGGCATAGATGTCAACGTTCAGAAGGTGGATTTCGGCAAGGTCACGGAGAGGATGAGGACCATTATCTACAAGGATATAAACATGATACGCGAGGGGCTTTCACATTCTAAGAACATAGATTACTATCCTATCTTAGCCAGATTCACTTCTCCCTACACTTTGAAGGTGGGCGATGATGCTATAATGTCAAAGTTGATTTTTCTTTGCACCGGATCGAAACCCAACATTCCTCCAATGAAAGGACTCGAGAAAACAGGCTATCACACTAGTGATACGATTCTAAAGATGAACCAGCTGCCAGAAAGTATTGTAATCGTTGGAGGAGGATACATAGCTGCGGAATACGGTCATTTCTTTTCAGCCATGGGGTCAAAAGTCACAATCATCGGCAGAAATCCGCAGTTCCTCCCACAAGAAGAACCAGAAGTATCAGCGCTGGCAAAAAAAGAGCTGAAAAAATACATGACAATCATGACCAACCACGAGGTTCGCGAAGTAGAAAAGACTGTGGCGGGTAAGAAAAAGATGGTTGCTGTCAACAGAGAAAATGGAAAAAAGGTAGAAATAACTGCGGAAGAGATACTAATTGCCACGGGACGGGGGCCGAACACAGATATTCTTGATCCAGAAAGGGGGGGAATAAAAGTCGACGAACAAGGATGGATTACCGTTGACGAATATCTGGAGACCTCGCAACCGAATGTTTGGGCTCTAGGTGACGCGAACGGCAAATACTTATTCAAACACGTGGCAAACTATGAATCTCTGGTTGTGTACTACAATGCCATATTGAAACAGAGGGTGAAGGTTGATTACCACGCCATACCACACGCTGTTTTCATGTACCCTGAAGTTGCAAGCGTCGGACTCCGAGAGAAAGAAGCGATAGAGAAATACGGCGAAGACAAGGTGTTGATCGGAATCCAGAGATATGAAGACACGGCCAAAGGAGAAGCTATGGCTGTAAAAGATTGTTTTGTCAAAGTTATCGTTGAGAAAGAAACCATGAAGATTTTGGGGGGGCACATAATCGGGCCTTATGCATCTGTTCTCATACAAGAAATCATCAACTTGATGTACACACCGGAACAAAGTGCAGAACCGATCATTGAGGGAATGCATATTCATCCTGCCCTAAACGAGGTGGTGGAGAGATCGTTCCATTCCCTGATGCCACCAGAACAGTATCAACAACTTATTGCGCACCGTTATGGACTTCCTACAACATAAATTGGCATGCATGCATGCGCGTGCAAAGTTGTGGTAATTGATAGAGAACAGGAGAAAAACTGCGCGTGCGGTTATGAGGGTTAATGGAAAATGACGCAAAAAGCCGTAAACCCCATTACATTGGGCGTCGATCTTGGAGGCACGAAAATCAAGGCGGCATTAGTGGATGCTACTGGTCACATTTTGGCAATCCACAAATGTCCAACGCATTCGGAAAAGGGCGTGGAAGGAGTCACTGCTAACGTTCTAACCTGTATAGATGGATGTTTGAAGAAAGTGAGCCAAGAAGCTCGTGCCGTGGGAATTGGCATAGCCGGGCAAGTGGATCTGAAAGGCATTGTGCGTTACGCTCCCAACCTGAAATGGCAAAATGTATCTTTGAAAGAGAAGCTAGAAGAAAAACTAGGAAAGCCGGTAATTGTAACCAACGATGTGCGCGCGGCGACTTGGGGCGAATGGCGTTACGGCTCAGGCAAGAGGTTACAGGACTTGGTCGTTCTCTTTGTCGGTACAGGCATAGGTGGAGGCGTCATAAGCGGCGGAAACATGATGATAGGTTGCAGCAACACTGGCGGAGAACTGGGCCACATCACTATTGTTTCAGGTGGGCGAAAATGCCGCTGTCCCAACTTTGGCTGTTTGGAAGCCTATGCTGGCGGATGGGCAATTGCTGAACGAGCTCAAGAAGCGGTCCGCGAAGATTCCAAGGCGGGGCAGCACATGATCTCTTTGGTGGGTGATGTTGAAAGAGTTACGGCAGCTACTGTCGGTGAAGCCTACCGTAACGGGGACCAGCTAGCTCGTCAGTTGGTTGAAGAGACCGGACGATACCTGGCTGCCGGTGTGGTGAGTATCATAAACGCTTTCAACCCATGCCTCTTGGTGCTGGGAGGTGGTGTTATCGAGGGTCTATCCGAACTGATTCACACGGTGGAAAAGCTTGCTCGGAATAGGGCGCTGAAATCAGCCATCGAAAGACTGACAGTCGTGAAAGCTGCTCTAGGCGGTAGTGCGGGGGTCGTTGGAGCAGCTGCTTTAGCTCAACATGCGTGCATGCATGAGAACGATTACGAGGAAGATAAATAGTTGAAGAAGACCAAAATCATCTGCACAATTGGCCCTGTCAGCCTTGAAAAAGAAACGTTGAGAAGAATGCACGACGCAGGGATGAATGGGGCTAGAATAAACACCGCCTATGGGGCTCTTGATCACTATGATCTGATTGTAGATAATGTTCGAGAAACCGCTGATGTTCCGATAATAATTGACATCAAAGGACCTGAAATCAGGCTCCGGGTTAAGCGAAAAAGGACCCTTAAGAAAGGAGACGTTCTGGAGATTGGCTTCAATGGTAAAGAAGTATGTTTTAACCACAACTTCTACAATCAAATGAACATCGCTGATGACGTCTACATTGACAATGGCAAGATTAGAACGCGGGTCATCGAAAAGGAAAATGGAATCCTACGTTTGTCGGTGATGAGTGACGGGGAAATAAGTGATGGCAAAGGCGTCAATGTTCCCCGCAAAATGCTTTCAATTCCAACCCTCTCCAAGAAAGATCTGGAGATTATAAAGTTTGCAGAGAAAAATGATGTCGAGTATATGGCTCTTTCCTTCACGAGAAACGTTCAAGATGTGAACAATCTGAAGGCTAAGGCTAAGAACTTCAAAGGGTCCATCATTGCTAAGATTGAAAATTTTGAGGGTCTCAAGAACTTCAGGGAAATTCTGAATGTGGTAGAATGCATCATGATAGCTAGAGGGGATCTAGGCGTTGAAATCGAACCTGAGAGAGTCCCGTTGGTTCAAAAATCGATAATCAAACTATGTAACCAAAAAGGCAAAACTGTTGTGACAGCTACAGAAATGCTGGAATCTATGATTCATCGACCAATCCCAACTAGAGCCGAAGTAAGCGACGTAGCTAACGCAATATTAGATGGGACAGATGCAATAATGCTTTCAGGAGAAACGTCAATTGGTGAGTACCCAATAGAAGCCGTTTCCATGATGTCGCGGACAGCAAGAGAGACTGAAACAGCGACAAGAAGCCACGTGGAAAACGGAGAGTTCATCAACATCTCTGATACCATAAGCAAGTCGATCCAAAGAATATGCCAAAACATGCCAATTGACAAAATTGTCACCTTGACTAGATCAGGCTACACTGCGAAGATGATAGCAAGATTCAGAATCAAGCAACCAATAATCGCGGTCACGCCAGAAAAAAGAGTCAAGAGACAGCTTGAGCTCATATTCGGGGTCCATCCTGTGCAAATAAATTATCGAAATGAGAAAGACCGTATACTGACCGTTGCCAACAGACTTAGCTCCAATGGCCTTCTGCAACGGGAAGACACTGTTCTATTCACTGCTGCCTTCAGAACTGTTAGGACGCATGCGAGCAACGTGATTGAGATACACAACATTAGAGAACTTATGGATCTGACGACAGATGCATGCGATTAGATGCAAATGCATGACAAAAAAAGGGAGAAGATTTGGCGCACGCTATAGTTTTGCACACGTACAGTTGTCGTAGGGTTTATCACATCCCTCGCATACGCCATCCACAATTGGTCTCCCACACTTACAAGGAGTACAACCACAAGTCTTGCACAAATTTTCACCCGCATTTTACAGAATAATTACACTTCAGTACTTAAGTAATTTGAATGCAAAAAATATCAACGAGCAGAGTATCACAAGATCTCAGACGAGTAACATGCATGCATGTCGGAAAGGGACGATATCAAGAGCGTGATCTATTTTAAATAGCACCAAAAGACGAATAGGTATGATCATGGTGGGTACACATGCATAGTGTTTTAGACGTGAATGCGGATAATTGGGAAAGGGAGATTCTACAATCGGACACTTTGGTTGTCATAGATTTTTGGCACAAGCAGTGTCCGTGGTGCCTGAGACTTGATCCCATCTACAGCGAGGTTTCAGAAGAATACAAAAACAAAGTGAAATTTGCCAAACTAAATGTTTTTGCAAACCGTGAGAATCAGCGCCTTGCCATTAAGTATGGCATTATGGGCACTCCAACCCTAGTTTTCTTTTGTGATGGAAGATCCGTTGAGACTGTTACTGGATTTCGACCGAAAGAAGCTCTGAAGCAACTAGTGGATGATGTGCTTGTCAGACACCGAGAGTGCATAGAAGAAAGCACAGAATTGAAAACGAATTGACGTGAATTCTTCCTTCTGGTGAAGTACAACAAACAGAAGACTCAGAGCCAATGCGGTAGATCCAGGGGATCGATGATGATTCGAATTGAGAGTATGCCAGAAACAGTGAGAAATATCTGATATCTCTACTTCTTTCTCAACTATGAGAACTGCAATTCTTGCCTAACAATACTAGATTTTACTATCGAGAAGCACGCATACAACACTTAGGAACTCGCTGTTACTGTTGCAAACCAGTCACAAGCACTTAAAAGGCTAGCTCAGAACAAAGATTTCGCGGGCAACGGGACAAAAGTGCCCCCGAAACATAGAAAGGTCGAGAGAATTGTATGATGTGATAATTCTTGGGTCTGGGCCGGCAGGCTTAACAGCTGCTATTTACGCCGGCAGAGCTGAATTGACGACTCTTGTCGTCGCTGGAGCTACGTGGGGTGGACAACTGATGGCCACGGCAGAAATCGAGAATTTCCCAGGATTCAAAGAGGGGATTCTCGGACCCGATCTTATTGATAATATGTGGAAACAAGCCAAACGCTTCGGCGCTGAAATGGTCTTTGAAAACGCCACTGCTGTAGACTTCTCATCTAAGCCCTTCAAGATTACGGCTGGAAGCAAAGTGTATGAAGGAAAGTCGGTTATCATAGCCACAGGAGCGTCAGCTAAATGGTTAGGCTTGGAAAGCGAAAAACGGTTAAGAGGGAAAGGTGTTTCGGTCTGTGCTACATGCGATGCAGCCTTTTTCAAAGACAAAAAAGTGTCGGTTGTCGGAGGAGGCGACACCGCCGTGGAGGAAGCTCTAGCCCTCTCCAAATTTGCAAGTGAAGTCAAAGTCATTCATAGGAGAGCTAAGTTGAGAGCCTCCAAGATCCTTCAAGCACGAGCTTTTAGCGATCCAAAAATAGAGTTCATTTGGAACAGCACGGTTCAAGAAATTTTGGGCAAAGACAGAGTTGAAGGAGTCAGGCTTAAGAAGGTTGAGACGAATGAAGAGTTTGAACTAGCATGCGATGCTGTTTTCACAGCAATCGGCTGGAAGCCAGAAAGTGAAATTTTCAAGGGCCAGATAGGACTGGACGAAGCAGGATATGTCGTTGCCACGGATACCACAAGGACCAACGTAGAAGGGGTTTTCGTGGCAGGTGATGTACAAGATTATCGTTATCGCCAGGCCATCACGGCGGCTGGAGCAGGATGTATGGCGGTACTGGATGCACAAAAATATTTGGAGGGACTTAAAGAATGGTTCACGTCTTCTGCTTGGACGAAAAATGTAGAAGGGGCATTCACCTCGAAAACCATAAACACTGGAACTATGAGGGTAAGATCAAATGTTCAAGATGTGGTGCAGAAATCGACATAACTATAAAAAATGGCGAACTGAAGTCTTCGAGGAAATCTAAAAGAGAATAGTCCTTGTCTGCATGTGCAGGATTCATTACTCGGCCAAAATCAACAATCGGTCGTGTACGCGCGCTTTGAATGAGAGGTAAACCCTCAGCGACAGTTGTGCTTAAAGTGCCGAAAACTCGGGCAGAAGTTGAAACTGCCTACAAGAAAGTAGCAGACCTATACTATGTGCTGAACAGTTTCCACTCCTTGGGAAGAGACAAATGATTTAGTTTGCGCCCGCGAAAGGCCGCAAGCGCGGAGAAGAAGACCCTACTGCACTTAGCCTTTCATCATTCCAAAGGTCAATCCTGCCAAGAAAGTGGAAGCAAAGGGCAGGACTCCAATATTGGTTGAAAAGCATTCTGAAGCTTGGATGGATAGTCCTGAAATTGCACTCGCCAATTTATCGTAGTTGATGTTCAATATTCCAGAGAAGCCGAGATAAGAGATTGCAACAAAAAAAAGTGCAAGAACTGTCATGAGGATTTTCAAGACCTTTTTGATGGTGTAGCCGACGAGAAAGCCTCCGGCTACGCCGGTGCCCATCTCATAGATGAAAGGCGTCAGTGTTTGACTCATTCTCCATCACTTCCGAGATGTATCGGGAATATTAATATATAATATAGACTCTCCCGTAATTAATACTTTTCTGTTCTTTTGAGATGCGTGACCTCTAATGATATGGGCTTCATATTTGAGATTCATAATCTATTTCTGACGGGTTTTTGCCATACATGATCAGAGGGTTAGTCCAATGCCTAATTCATTGAAGCTCGAAGATGTCATGACAAAGAATGTTATAACGGTGGGGGAAAAAACGACTGTAAAGACTGTTGTGGAACTAATGGACAAACGCGACATAGGATGCCTCATTGTGGTGAAGCGTAAGAAGCCGATTGGAATAGTCACTGCAAGAGATATCTTAAAAAGGAGTCTGTTGAGTCAAAAGAACCCAAAAGGCACAAAAGTGAACGACGTACTCGAGAAAAAAGTCGGCGAAATAATGTCAAAGCCCCTTATTGTGGAGAAGCCTCAAACTGAGGTCCGTGAGGGTGTCAGATTAATGACGGAATGGAAAATCAAGAAGCTTCCCATAGTTGAAAACGGCCGCCTTCTGGGTCTTGTGACCTACACTAACATCATTCGCTCAACACGCTATCTCGAACAAATCATCTCTTCCTTCATGAACAAAGTCGACTTCAACTACCTCTTCTCTGTCTACACCGAGAAGCTGAAGCCCACTAGCCAAACTCGACGAAGACGCACTTGAAAGGGCTCTCAACCAACACAAAACTCGCGCAGGCTCAGGTATTCTTCCTCTCTAGCATACGTTTGAGGCATTTTCACATTTCCAACTCATAAGCGTGTTCTTCAAGCATAAGAGGTAGACGTTTCAGGCATTCTTACATCAGTTGTCCCGACCTTCTTTCGTTTCTCGGCCCTTCCAACAAATTTACGTTCTGAACATTATGCAAATCTTGCGCACCTCTGATCACCTAATGCTTCTTTTCCTGTCAGCTTCAACTCTTCTAATTACATGAATTATCCCTCTCCAAAAAGAAGGCAAGTCATATAAACTGTTCAAACGAAATTTACTACGCGGTGAATAAGTTTATGACTAAAAAAGAAGAACCCAAAGCAGAGGTGCCTATGAAAGATCAGGAAAAAATAGAGGTTTTTGGAGCGAAAATGTATGTCGAATCTGCAAAGGCACTGCGCGAGGTGGGCGCAAGAGTTGCTCTTTCGGTCGGTGCAGCGATAATAATTTGGGTCTTCGGGCAACTCGTGTTCATACCTATTTCGAAAGGCATGGAGCCAATATTTGAGGGGTATCCGATGGATATGATTATCAGCTTCATTATAGTTGTGGCGTTGGCGGTCATAATCTTCACGGTCTTCCTTGATATTCGAAAACTAACCAGTGGAATCGCCGGTGTCTTGGCATACGAATTTGGCAAAGCAAGCGGTGAAGTCCGTGTTGAGTCTCTTCGACATTACAGAATAGCCTTAGACGGCATAATATACGTCATCGTCATATCTTTGGCTTATCTACTCTTCGCACCATATCTAGGAGAAATTCATGCGGCAATACCTGCTGTCGTCTTAATTCTCATCGTAGTATGGGCTGTCTTTGCGCTATGGAGAAGTTGCAGAGCAATAGCCACAGAGATTAGTCGATACACCACAAAATGGGCAGAAGAACTAGAGAAACGCACCAAAAAGTCGTAGAACCTGCAGAAGTCTAGAGCGATGTCAAATCTCCCTTTCTACTGGACAGAAGCAAATGTTAAAACTGCACAGAAGGAAAAGATGGAGATATGGTAGCCAGTGAAAGCAACGAGACTGACGAAATTATTCGTTGCCTGAAAATCCATGGCCCAGTTACATTCCGTAACTTCTTAACTGCACTTTTGGTTTGGCTTTTCGGCGTGTTGGTCTTCATACCAATAGCCAGTTCTCTGGGTGAGCAGACTGGACTGGCGTGTTCACTTATTATTTTTGCAGCATTCACAGCATTCATGTACAGAGCTACGTTCGGCTTCAAAAAACTGATCGATGCCTTTTCTTTGTTGCCGGCCAGAAAATATGGCTCAAAACGAGGATTAGCTCGAGAAGACGCGTTAACTATCTTCAGACATTCCTTTTACATCATCTTCATTCTCATCATCTATTTACTATACTTTCCGTTTTTGGTGAGTTTTCACTTTGCAATCAGTGGCATTGCTCTAATAATCATTCTGATCTGGATTCTATTCTTGTTGTTGAAGATTCTCTCAATACTATCTTCCAAAATTATTGGAAAATTAACATGATCCGTCATGCAATATGGTCGACTTCGTGACATATGTTGTATATCTGCTGGTTTTGCGTGCACGGGTCCTCAGGGACATTACTTAACGCTAAAGAAATATGAACCTGAATGCAAAACGAATCAATCAGTCAAGTTTCAGTATCCGTAGAATCGCAGCACCTTTTTATTCTTCAAAACCGCAAAGAGACCGGCTACTCTCTATATTTTCGGGTTGAGCGAAGCAAGGTTTAAATAAACTACAAGGCACTTCCGTAGTTAGCCTAGAATACCAATGGGCGGTTCAGGATGTCCAAGGAGTTTCGACACATTATCCGAGTCGCTGGTGCAGATCTGGATGGCGCCAAAAAGGTAGGTTATGCCCTAACCGGAGTAAAAGGAATAGGCATTGGATTGGCCAAAGTGATTGCCCAAAAAGCTGGAGTTGACCCGCAGATTCGCTTGGGTTTTCTTCCAGAAGCCAACGTTCAAAAGATTGAGGAGATTTTGAAGAATTCCGCGAAGTACGGGCTGCCCAGCTATCTTCTCAACCGCAGGAAAGACAGAGAGAGCGGCACAGATGTTCATCTTATTGGTCCTGACCTAACTCTTCAAAACAAAACTGACATCGATGAAATGAAAAATATGAAGTCTTGGAAGGGCTTTCGTCATGCGCACGCGTTGAAAGCGCGAGGACAGCGAACCAGAACAACTGGACGGAAAGCAAAAGCTGTAGGCGTGAAGAAAAAACGGGTGAGGATTCCTAGTGGGTGACCCGAGAAAGCAAAGGAAAAAGTATGAAACTCCAAAGTTTCCTTGGCGGACTGACGTTTTGCAAGAGGAGCTTAAACTGCTTGGCCAGTATGGATTGCGGAACAAAAAGGAACTGTGGCGCCACAAAACGATGCTTTCAAGGGTTCGAGGAATCGCCAGATCCCTTTTAGGTATGTCTGCCGACGAGAGAAAACGACGGGAAGAACAGCTTCTCGGCAGGCTCACTCGCCTCGGAATTCTTGATAAAAAAGCGGCGTTGGATGATGTTTTGGATTTAACTCTGGAGAACCTTCTTGAACGCAGACTTCAAACAATTGTATTTCGAAAGGGCTTGGCCAAATCCATGCATCAAGCGCGTCAACTAATCACACACGGACATGTTGGCATCAGGACAAGGCGCGCGTCGTCTCCAAGCTATCTTGTCATGAGGGATGAAGAGGCGAAGATAACCTATGCTCCAAATAGCCCTTTGTCGAGTCTTGGTCATCCCTTGCGAGAATCTCTCGCGGGCGCAGCTGAGATGGTGCCACAACCGAAAGGGGAAGGTGAGGAGGAAACCTGATGAGCAAAAAGGGCGACAAGTGGGCGGTAGTTCACATATACAGCTCCTACAACAACACCATCGTGCACGTCACCGATGTGACTGGCGCAGAAACTATCGCCAGAACCTCCGGAGGGATGTTTGTTAAGGCAGATCGGCTGGAATCATCTGCGTATGCTGCTATGCGAGCTGCGGCTCAAGCGGGCGTCATGGCTAGAGACAAGGGAATAACCGCCATTCACATAAAGGTTCGGGCTCCAGGAGGATCCGACGCTCGGACACCGGGTCCAGGAGCTCAAGCG
>JGI24422J19971_10002179_pt1 | contig 12119 bp, 13 predicted proteins | sample DeeMarSWOR152_54_FD_19971 | JGI IMG/M metagenome (IMG submission 19971) | reverse complement strand
AATGGACGGTTACTTTCCAAGCCAAATAATAGACACAATAGGGTGCAACGAAATCTCAGAGTTCCGTTTCTACAGCGACGTTTATGAAACACAGTTCACTGCCGTCCCTAAAAAAAGGATAAATAAACATTTAAAACCTGAAAATAAGACCCAAGAAATCATAAAAAGAAGGAATGAAACAAAAGACCCTTTAGAGTTAACATGCATCCAATTAATCGACCTTTTTAAAGATAAACTCTTAATACCCACAACTCACATAGGAATAGGCGGATCAATACTTTGCAATATCCACATGCCTTTCAGCAACATTTCAGCCATAATCTACGGCGAAGGAAACGCAAAAAAATTTTATGAAAACATAAAAAACCTCGTAGCAAACTATGAAAATTCAAGTTTTCGAACGCTAAAATTTCCAAGCTATACTCCTATACAAGAAGGATCCCTCAATAAAAGGGTTAACACTTGGCTATACTTTAATGAAAAAAACCTCGTAATACATTTTAACGTAGAAAGAAACACGCCCCTCCCAAAATATGGCTCAGAACACTACAAAAACATAAAACCAATAACCATCAAAGGACGAATATTTAACGTATTAAACGGCTTAACAACAAGAAACTACAAATTCGAACCCGAAAATCACGAACTACCAATTGAACGCATCATCATCTACGGCGGCCCTTGGAAAAGCATCATGTTTAAGGAAGGCGAAACTGTTCAAGTAAAAGGATTACTACAAGAAATCATAACCCAAGAAAATAAAGAGAAACGCTACCAGATAATCCTTGGAACACAAGAAACCATACAAGAATACCTAGTACCCACAGAATAACCCAAAAAGATCTGCCGTAGAAAATAAACAAACAAAAAAAGAAAAGGAAATTTTGATTTTTTCAATACTCCTTTATGCGATTATTAAAGGATGAAACAAACTTAAGCTTGTTAAGAGAAGCTTAAGGCATCTCCTTTGAAAGAAGGTTACCTAGTTTTTGAATACCCTCGTAAATCTCTTCTTAATTATTAAATAAATTAAATCAAGCTACTTGTTTGTAAAGCCTTTTATACCTAAAATTCCTTAAAAGTTAAGTCTTTTCAAAATTTTAAAATTAATAAAGAGGAGGAAAGTTNTGAATGCAGGCTGTTAAAATAGTTGAAGATGTGTTTTGGGCAGGCGCAATAAATTGGACCTTTGATTTTTATGGCCTCTCTATCCAAAGAGGGACAACCTATAACGCTTACGTCGTAAAAAGCGGAGACAAATCTGCTGTGATTGATACATCACACCCAAACCACTATGAAGAATTTATGACTAGGGTCAAATCCATAGTTAACCCTGAAAAAATAGATTATGTTATCTGCAATCATGCTGAGCCGGATCATTCATTCGGTATACCAATATTGATGAAAGAAGCCGTAAACGCAAAAGTAGTAGCAACACCAAAATGCGTAGCCATGTTACGTAGACTATATCCCCCTGCAGATTACGATTACATTGAAGTAAAAGAGGACGATACTCTCAAACTAGGAGAAAAAACATTCCGTTTCATTGAAGCACCGTTCATGCATTGGCCGGAGGTTATGTTTACCTACCTTGAAGAAGACAAAATACTTTTCCCTTGTGATGGTTTTGCGGCCCACATCGCCCCTACAAATCTCTTCGCAGACAAAGCCAAAGACATAAAAGACGATGCGGCTAAATATTTTGCTTTTATTTTCCGGCCTTTTGCTAAAAAAGTAAGACAAGCAATTGAAAAAGTCAGAAAACTTGACTTAAAAATAATCGCTCCAAGCCATGGGCCAATAATAAGGGAAAATCCCACAGAAGTCCTTGATTTATGGGAAAAATGGAGTAGTGAAGAATGGATCGGTGAAAATAAAGTCGTAATCGCCTATAATACGATGTGGGGAGCTGATAAGCTCATGGCCGAAACAATAGCAGATAGCATAATGGAAGAAGATATTGAAGTAAACTTCTTCGACCTAGAGACTGCACCGGTGGCCGATGTTCTAAAAGAATGCTTTGAATCAAAAGCAATAGTGTTAGGATCGTTAACCGTTTTTGGGGGTCCTTTCCCTCACGTATACGCTGTCTTACCTTTCCTTAAGCTCATGCGACCTCAAGGAAAAATAGGGGCAGCATTCGGGGTACATGGTTGGAGTGGAGGCAGCGCTAGAAAAATAGATGAAGCAATGAAAGAACTTAAAATGGACTTTATCGAGCCAGCTTTAGCAGTTGTGCTGAGACCTGACGAAGAAGAACTTCAAAAATGTATAGAACTAGGAAAAGAAATAGCAAAACGAGTTAAAGCTACTTAAAAAAGAATAAAAAGACAAAAAAAAGACAAAAAAACCTTATTGAAAGAAAAACAGTTCAAAAACCTAAACTACTTTCCAGCTTCTTCCCTTATAATTCTTTTTTTTGTCTTGAAAATTTCAAGGATCATCTCATTTCTATGTTTAACTTTATCAATCTCAGTTAAACCCGGCAAACTTCCCTTGATTTTTTTAATTGTTAAGAAATTATTTTTCACTGCCATTTTCTCTTCCCTCAATAAATATTTCTTTTTCAAGATACAAAAGTAAAATGGTATAAATCTCCGCAAAAAATAATTAAATAATTAAGTTTGAAAAGGTTTTCAAATGAGGCGTGTTATTTTGGGTGTTGGCCTAAAAAACCTAATTTTTGAAGGAAAAGACGTAAAAACACCAGTATTCTTATCCGAGGACTATTTGCCGAAAATTGAGAGCATAATGACATGGTTTGAGGAAGCTAGAGGTAAGAAAAAAAGCGAAATCGACCCCGAAAAATTCATAATTGAAACTTTTAATGGAGAAGAAAAGCTTGCAAAAAGCCTTCTAAGAGGAATCTCATGGTTCTATAATTACAGAGAAAAAAAGCTTTTAGAGGTTCTTAAAAAAGAAGAAGTTCGAGCACTCGCAGAAAAAGGGATCAAAACAGTTGAAAACCTCCGATTTTATGTTTTTACCCTTATAAATAAGAAATACGGCGGTTTTTTACCCAAGAAAAACCGCGAAAATATCCTCAAAAAAATCGGAAAAGAAATAGGAGCGGAGAGCTATCCCTTAGACACACTTGTCTGGCTGGATAATGAAGGCGAAAAAATCTTGTTTAGAGAAGGCGAAAACAAGCTAACAGCTCTAGACGTTATATCCTCTACTAATTTTGAGATCTTGGAAACCTTATTTAATAATTCAAGCTTTTGCAGGCTAGAGTTTTTAGGAGAAAGATCAGTCGGAACCCTTGCTAAAATCGCTATTAGAACCGCAAAAATAGTAGGAGTTCAAGCAGGTCTATCTATCTCGGATAAAAACTCCCTGATATGCGAGCTTAGCGGACCTTTCAGCCTTTTTGGAAAACCCACAAAGTTCGGAAGAAACGTATCCTATGTCGCAGCAAAATTAGTAGACAATGCACACAAAAACGATATTGAGTGCCGTATAGAAGCAGTCTTTCACACCCGTAGAAGAAAATTCATCGTGGTTATACCTAAAATTCCCCCCCTGCTAACGCCTAAAAATTTCAAGTTAGAACCTATCTTTGACTCTAGTGTGGAAAGAAGATTCGAGGCCTCCTTTAATGGTTTAAGAGGTTGGAAAGTTATAAGAGAACCAACACCAGTAATTTTAGAAGATTTAGTATTTGTTCCAGACTTTAAAATAACCCGTAACGATGCAGAAGTAATGGTTGAAATAATAGGATTTTGGAGGGAAGAATACTCAAAAAAGAAGCTTGAAAAGCTCAAAAAACTCCAACAAAAAAAGGTAAAAAACTTAGTATTTCTTGTAAATGAAAACCTCAAAAAAATGTTTGAAAAACCCAGCTTTTTCCTCTTTTACCACCTTTTTTACTACAAACAAAAAGGAAAAAAGCTAGAAATCCCCTACAAACAGTTACTAGACTATTTAGACGAAAATTTTCCCAAAAACACTCCCCAACAAAAAAAGAAACAAAAAGAAAAATAAAATTCAAGCCCTTAAAGCAAAAGCATCACAACTAGAGACTGGGGAGTGTCATGTATACATAAACTCTATTGGTCGTCTTCTTTCTTTGTATTCAATTTTCGGGGCGATATCTGTCCAAAAGTATTTTATTGCGAAAGGGACGGCGAAAAACTCCTCCTCAAATACGTCAAAAAGGCAGGCGTCTATCTCTATCTGCTGACTTGTACCTATGTTACCTTCTTCATCCAAATCGTAGCGAACTTCAGGCAAGTCATGGTTCGCACGAAGAAGCAAACGATAAAGCATCTCTATTCGATTTTTAGGGACTTCGGTTGCAGGCAATATTTCTGCACGCATAACTATCCAGTTGTTAGTCCAATCTATTATTACTGTGTATTTTCTGCCTTCTATCCTATAATTAAGAAGGAAAGCTTTTAGTTCGGGGTTCCAGTCGAATTTTAGGTTCATCAAGGCGAGGTATTTTTCGATTTTCTCTTTAATATGATCCCCTATTTCTTGATTCATCATAAATTCCTCTACCTTTTCACTTCAACTGGCTTTTTTTATTTCTTATTTCTTATTTCTATTTTTTGATGAAAAAATTTTTTGGAAGAGATTTAAACAAAAAACGTAAAAGTTATATTCTCTTGTTATAAACTCACTGGAAGGATTGTTTTTGACCGTTCTACCGCCATTTCTACTTAACAAAAAAACTTTACAAAACATGCTCGATCCACGTATCCAAATCCAGCCTGCAGGGTTTGATCTCACTCTAAGTGAAGTCGAAAAAATCGAAAATGATGAAGGAATAATAGATTTTTCAAACGAACAACGAAAAATCCCCAAAGGGAAGAAAATAGAACATAAAAACGGTTTTTACACCCTTGAACCCGGAGGCTATAGGGTTAGATATAAAGAGATCGTAAACGTTCCAGAAGATTGTATCGCTATTCTCCTACCCCGTTCCTCCTTACTTAGATGCGGAGCTACCGTATGTTCTGCCGTCTGGGATCCCGGATACAAGGGTAGAGGACAAGGACTTCTAATAGTAACCAACAAGATACGCTTAAGCACAAACGCCCGAATAGCCCAAATAATCTTCCTAAAATTAGCAGAAAAAGCAGAAAAAAAGTATGAAGGAAAATATCTACAAGAAGGCTTATAACAGCATAAAAATGCAAAAAGATAAAAAAATTATTTGGAGCTATATCCATTTTTCAACGGCAATAATTCTTTTAAGAAAGATGCCATGATTCGCAATCTGATTATATCATGGAGGGTTTTTAAAACAATAATGTGGGGATTTATATAACTTTCACCAGCTTTCCTTGGATAATGCCTCACTGGCACCTCAGCAATCTTATACCCTGAAAGAGTGGCTAACGTTAAAAGAACCCTATGCATGCCATAAAACCCTGTAGGGTCTAACGTGTACAGTTTGAGAGCAACGTCTTTTTTGAAAGCTTTCAAACCAGAATTATTATCCGTAACATCAGTCTTAAAAAGAAGATGTTGGAACTTGTTAAAAACCTTTGACATAACTTTTCTATGAGGCTTATCTGCCCTTCCCGTTCGCTTTCCATTAACTATATCCACATTTTTCTCCCTTAACTTTTTGACTATGGGTGGAATATCTTCTGGACAATATTGGTGATCTGTTTCAAAGAGCACTACTATGTCTCCTTTCGCTGCTTTAAATCCTGTTTGCATAGCTGCAGTTTTTCCTAGGTTTTTAGGGTGGTGTAGTGGGCGTACTTCCTTGTATTTCTCCGCCATTTCATCTATCAGTTTTCCTGTTTCATCCTTACTTCCATCATTGATAATTACAGCTTCAAATTTCATTTTTTTAGCTCTGATGGCATTAACTGTTGCCGGTATGAGAGTCTTCAAATTTTCATACTCATTATAGGCTGGCATGATAACTGAAAATAGCCCATTATCTTCTCCGTCCTGCTCTTTGTCTTTAGCTTCCAATTTCGCCATCTTACTTTGCTCCACTTAGATACATCGCTTTATACCACTCTACCATCCATTTAATACCTTCCCTAACCCCTATTGTAGGCGAATAGTCAAGCTTCTCTCGAGCTTTACTTATGTTCGCCTGCGTATGTTGCACATCTCCTAAAGCCTTCTCAGTGTGTTTAGGCTCTACTATTCCAGTTTTATCACACTCTTCTATTAATAGAAGCAAGAGCTCGTTAACTGTTATGTTGCCTCCGCCGCCGATATTAAATGCTTCTCCTACAGATTCTTTAGAAGTCCAAGCCAGGATTGTTCCTTGAACCGCATCATCCACGTAAGTGAAGTCCCGACTCTGGTTTCCATCTCCAAAAATTATCGGGGGTTCGTTTCTTAAAACTTTAGAAATTGCTTTATGCATCAACATGTCAGGTCTTTGTCTTGGACCATATACCGTAAAATATCTCAACATTGTTAGCGGTATATTGTAAAGCCTATAATATGTGTAACAATAAATTTCAGTAGCAACTTTACTAACCCCGTAAGGGCTTATGGGGTTTAAAGGACAAGCTTCATCTGTCGGTCGGTATTTTGCATTTCCATAAACGCTAGAAGAGGAGGCTACTACAAGCTTTTCAACATCAAGTTTTCTCGCATTTTCAAGGACTTGCAAAGTCCCGTCGATGTTAATATTGGCGGTAAGAAAGGGATTTTCAACACTTGCCCTCACACCCGGCCTAGCTGCTAAATGAAAAACAACATCAACATCCCTCATCACGGAAAGTAAGCTTTCAGGGTCAAGAATCGACCCTTTTAAAAAAGAAAATTTGGAAGAATTCCTAATTTTTTCAATGTTTTTCCACTTAATTTCAGGGTCGTAATAATGGTCAAAATTATCAATCACAGTAACTTTACATTCTTGCCTTAACAGTGTTTCAGCAAGGTGGGATCCTATAAATCCTGCACCACCGGTTATTAGTACGCTAGAATCCGCGATCTTTTCCAAGGAATAATCACCTACAAACACCAAAAAAAGCATCTTAAGAAAAAACAGAACTCCTTAAAAAACATAATCCTCAAAAAAGAAAATAATGAAAACTATATAAAACGGGAGTAAAAAAACCTACATGAAAAACTAAATTATAAAACGGAAGTAACTGACTTGGAAGTGGGTAAGTTATCATCTAAAACATCGCAAAAACGTTCCTCTATGATTCCTTTACTTGTTCTTATAGCCGGAATAATTGACATAGCTTTAGGGATTGCTTTTATAGTAGAACCTGACTTGTATCCTCAGAATTTAGGCGATGAAGCCGGTAAAGATCTCATTGTTTTGTTAGGTTATTTCTCCATCGGCATTGGATCCTTTTTGGTCTTTGCCTCAATATTAATATTTGCAGCTGCTTATAAGGTAGGCGGTTTTTTTGCCATTATAGGCGGAATTATTTCCCTTATTTTTATTAACCTTTTTAGCGGGATTTTAGGATTTTTGGGAGGTTGGTTGACCTTAAAAGCGGTAAAGAAATCAATCGGGGTAAAGTGCCCAAAATGTGGCACATTAAACCCTGTTGCAGCCGCCTTATGTTATGGCTGCGGTGCCCCCCTCTTAATTCCAAAGGAGGCAGAAGTTTTAGATCAAAAAGTCGAAGAAGCACCTCCTAAGGCTCCTAAAATCGTAACCCCTCTCGAAATTTCCTTAGGAGACGGCGTAAAATGCCCTGTATGTGGGGAAGAGTCCCCCCCTAATTCGAGGTTTTGCGGATTCTGTGGAACCCCCCTTAAAAGGCCAGAAACCCCTCTTTTCCCTTCTCCTATGCAGAAAAAGAAATGTAAAACATGTTCCACAAAAAACCCGATTAGTGCGATCTACTGTTTAAAATGCGGCAAAAAATTTATGGAATCTCCCCAAGAATTAGAAGAGAAAGGTTTTATTCCCATAGAACAAGCAGGCTGGGCTAAGTGCCCGTTTTGTAACAAAAAAACCCCATCAAACTCAAACTTCTGTATAGTCTGCGGTGCAAAACTCTAAAAACCTCTCAAAAATACTTTCATTCCAAGCCTCATAAACTCCTTAAAGTATTTTTCAACTTTTTAATCTAGAGCCACAATTTGCACAATACAACGCATCAAACGGATTTTTTATACCGCAAATGGGGCAAATTTTCTCTTTTCCTTCCTCAATTTTTGGGAGTTTACGCCCACATTGAGTGCAGAAAATCGCCTCAATAGGAACAATTGCTCCACAAAAGAGGCAAGTTTTTATTTCTTTCTCTGGTCTCCTTTCTTTCTCTTTTATTATTTTTGTACCACAATTGGGGCAATACAATGTATCCGTCTCTAATGGTAATTGAATACCGCATTGAGGGCATAAACCTGGTCTTCCGGGGAAAAGTGTTGGTCTTTTCACTGCCTGGGGTGTTAAAGTTTCTTTTATACGAAGATCTATGAACAATAAGGTTAAGGCTATTGCATAAAGTGGTGTAAGAAAAGCTAGAAAAATATAGGAAAAAACTAAGAAGATCGTTATCGTTGTAAACTCGCTATAATCTTCTTTTATTTGATTGTATAAATAATCCCCGATAACGGTTCCGATTAGATTTATTATGCTCATAATTATCATTATAACAACGATAAGTCCAAAAGTTTTCCAAAAATTTCCTTTCACCAGTTCTTTTGATCTACTCAAAGAAGCTTTCGCGGACTTACTTTCCAATATGACTGCTTGGGCTGACAAACTATACCAAACATAAAAAAGTATACCGGGAATTATAAATAAAAACAGTCCTATAAGCGTGATAATTCCCACTAATAAAGCTGCACCAATCAGGCTAAATATTTTTGAAGAAGCAACCCTAAAACTTTTCCCTAAATCTATCTCCTTTCCTTCATGCGCATCGGCAGCCATTTGAATAACTATTCCTGTAGCAATGAACAAAAAAATGATTAAAGCAAGAACCGTAACAATGATTACCGAAATAACTAGAGATAATTCCTTCTCCTGTAGTTCTAAAAGATCCTCATAAGAAAGATCAAAAAAACCAAAATAAAACGAGGAAAGAATAACCGCCATAACACTGTATAATATGAGAAAAGGTAATAAAAACCTGCTAAAATTAGATTTAAAAATTTTAAAAGTCCTTTTAATGATATCTCCAATACTTATTTTCCCATAAAATACAGGTTTTTCTCTGTCTTCCATAAAACATCTCCAGCCTCTTATTTTATAATTCGAATTTTCGAAGCTTAAATTTGACGCTGATACTTAATCTTTATGATTTTATACTTTCTTGAAGCTTCTTTTAAGTTTTTTTTCCATTAGAATTTAATGCATTTATATGTAGGGAAAGAAAGATTAAATATTTTTTAAATTTATATATAAGAATGGTTAGTTAAGGAGGTTTGTTTTAGGTGAGTATGACTGGAATTGGAATCTCTTCTGATGCCCTTGAAAAATTTAACAAACAAAAAATGGAACGAAGCATAAAAGGCCTGATTTTCCGAATAGATGAGGCCTCTGGGGAAGTAGTTGTCGAAACAGAAACCAACGACTCTTTTGAAGAATTAGTACAAAGATTTCCAATAAATGAACCAAGATTTGCTACTTACGATTTTCCTTTCGTAAACCGTGCAGGGTTAGAAGATACTAGGCTACTATTTATCTTCTGGAGCCCAGATGACGCTCCAATTAAATTAAAAATGCTTTTTGCCGGTACTAAAAATTTCTTCAGATCACAACTTGACACAGTGATGATTAATATTGAAGGCACAGCTCTTAAAGACTTTTCAAAAGATAAAATAGTTAAAAGGATAGAAGAAAGAGTGGGAATAAACCGCTAAAAAGCAAACATTAATAAAAATAAAATTTTTCAAAAAAAGATCTTTTTGCCCAATATTTTGAGAAAAAAAGGGAACGGTTTAAAAGGTAGGATTTGGGGATGGAGGGAGAGCCTTTATAAAGTGTCAATAGCCATTCGTGCTTCAACACGCTTTAACCGTTCATCTATCGAATCTATTTTCTGCTCTAAACCATCTATTTTCTGCTCTAAACTATTTATATTCTCATTTAACTCCATCATCGCTTTATCTATGGCTGGAACGGTCTCTTCAGTTTCTATAAACGCAATCGTAGCCATCCTATCCATGAGGTTTTTAACTGATCGTTCAAGTTGCCAATCCATAGCAGGCGCAGCCAGATTACTAAAACAAGATTTTAAACCTTTTAACAAGTTAGTTTCGTTAACCTTCTGGATAGCTATGCTCTCTTCAACCCTGTTACCTAAAAGGATCTCCATCCGCCACCCGCTATTCGCACGTCTCATCCTGATAACGTAAGATATTCCAGGAATCTTTTCCTCGACAACATCATCACTTATATGACCATAGCTCAAACCAAATTTCCTCCATAAAAAACCCTTAATATCCAAACTTTATAAAAAAGAACTATTCCCTAAAATATTAAACACATAAAAAACTTTAAACCTATTGCCTACTCTACACCCAACTAAAAGCCAAAAAATAAAAACCTTTAACCTAATCTTTTTAAATCCCAAAAAATTTCAAAAAACATAAAGAGATATTAAAATAATATAAGAACCTACAAAAAAGGACAGCTCTTACAGCTCTTAAAGACTTTTCAAAAAAAGATTGATGCAAAAAATCCTAATAAGAGGTGTAATATTTTTGACCGAAGTAAAAGATTTTGATGTTTTGATAATTGGGGCGGGACCTGCAGGGTTAACTGCTGCAATATATACAAGCAGGGCCAACTTAAAAGTGTGTGTGATAGGGGAATCTTTTGACTCACAACTTGCAAAAGCGGGAATTGTTGAAAACTATCCTGGTTTCTCTGAAGGCATACAAGGCATGGATCTTTCAACAAGAATGATTGATCAAGCTCAGAAATATGGGGCATTTATAGAGGAAGTATTAGTGAAAAAGATAACAAAAGAAGATGATAGCTTTCTAGTAGAAGCGGGCAGTGAGTTATATAAAGGGAAAGTCCTAATCCTTGCTACAGGCGCCAAATATCGGGAATTAGGGTTTCCGGGGGAGAAAGAGTTTTATCAACGAGGCGTAAGCTATTGTGAAGTTTGTGACGGTCCCTTATATCGACGTAAAAATGTAGCCATAGTAGGTCACGGAAACAGCCTCGCCAAAGCAGCAGTTTTCATGTCGCCAATAGCGAAACGATTATCCCTTGTAATCATCAAAGAAGAACTAATCTGTGAAGCTGTTTATAAGGATCGCTTAGCAAAAATGGACAACGTAGAATTTTTCTATGGTGCTGAACCTCTAGAAGTTATTGGGGGGGATACTGTAGAAAAGCTCAAAATAAAAATAAAAACAGGCGAAGAAAAAACCTTAGAAATATCAGGCATCTTCGTCACTGCAGGCACAGTACCCAACTCAGAGCTAGCGAAATCCTTAGGTTTAGAACTTACAAAAAACGACTTCGTCAAGGTGAAAAATAAAACAACCCTTGAAACAGAAATCCCAGGATGTTTTGTAGCAGGCGATCTCACAGGAGGAAGAAGACAAATAGCTACGGCGATCGGAGAAGGCGCTTCCGCAGGCATAAGCGCAACAAAATACATCCAATCCCTACAAAAATAAATAAAACAGCTATAAAACGCTTAAACAAGGGAAAAAAACCTTCACAAATTTTTTATATTTTTAATCGCATTTCTAATTACCTTAAAAACCTTATTTGAACAAGAAAGGAGTTTAACCCAATGGCTAGTGAAATATGGATAATTATCGACCTCGTGCTAATGACCTTAGCAATAGCAGCAACAGTAAAAGTATTAAATGAACCCGTAAACCTCCCATGGCTACAAATCCTTATAAGCGCACTTATAACGATGGCTGTATGGTGGTTCGCACCTTTAATCCCTATAGTCTTCGCCTTCGTCGCTCTAATATTGTGCTGGCACCTATTCTTCCTAAGGGGAAGAGAAGGTTGGGGTAGGTGCATAATCGCTGCACTAATAGCCTTCATAATATTCATAATACTTGAAATAATCGTCGGCGGCATATTCGAAGCTATCGACGAAGCTGTAGACTCTGCATGGGAAAGCGCAACAGAAACTTAAAAAATCAACTAAAACACAAAAAACAAAAAAAGACAAGCAAANACATCGATCCCCCTCNCCCCCCTGTCTCTTTTTATTATTTTTAGGGGAATAAAAAACACGCAG
>JGI24422J19971_10002177_pt1 | contig 12125 bp, 8 predicted proteins | sample DeeMarSWOR152_54_FD_19971 | JGI IMG/M metagenome (IMG submission 19971) | reverse complement strand
GTTTAGGTCTGCATGTGGATTCCATTTAGGGTCTATTGGTGTGGACCAAAGGGCTATTGAAACTATGGATAGGTCAACTATGTCTACGATTCCATCGTCGTTTAGGTCGCCCGTTATAAGGACGGTTCCTGTGATTTCAACTTTGTGGGTACCGTTATGATATGTGAAGTATAGAGACGTTTCAGTGGAGCTTTCCGTTGGCACGAAAGTTACATTTGAGCCATCTACTGTAACATTCCATTCTGACAAATTACCACACCTTAGGACTGTCTTTGGAATTGTGGCGTTGTAGAAGCTATCATGATGTGTAATCACGTCGAAAGTAATCTTCTTTTCTTGCGGGCTAAAGTTGTGATCGAACAAACCGGATGCTGGTGGATCTGGGGGGTTATCTATGCCCGTTAAGTTGCTTATTGTTTCAACAGAATAGTCAACTGCTCCCCAAGAAACGGTGAAGACGTCTATCACTTCGATTGGAATCGTCCACACATCATGGCCAACCGCTCCGACAAGTTTTACGTCAGTGAGGTGTAAGTCTGAGATTCCAGTTCCTATAACCTTAAACGTAAGATAGGCAAGTTGTCCACTTCCGTTGACTCCTCGTGGAGCTCCCTGAAGAGTGCAGAAGTGCAAGTAAGCTATCCCTTCAGTGTTGTTAAAGTGTGGTAGATAGGAGGGTTTAGCAAACCATGTATCTACGCCCGCCCTTTTTAGGAACTCACCTTCATAGTAGCCTGTGCAGTTCAACACGTCTGGATTAAACGTCAGGCCGGCTTGCCAGCCGTAAAGATCGTTGACGTTAGATACCTTTATGTTTACTGTGACAGTTTCACTGATCTCCTTATCTTTGATCGTCGGAGGATCTGCAAAAACGGTGGTAGAAGCTTGTGAATCTGCCTTGACCGGCACAGCGTTAAGTGGAATGTTTAATACGCTTAGCAAGAACACAGCCAATATCACTTCTATGATCGATTTGAATTTCATTTTTTCTTCTCCTTTCAGCATACTATTAAGGTATCAATGACACTATTAAGATTTTGGGAAAGCCTCTTCTTTTGGACCAAACGAAGGTATTTTGAATTGTCTATTCCACTCGCAGATAAGGGTATGTTAGGAGTATACACATTCCATTCAGGCGGATATGGTTATGGCGTGACAAAACGTATCAAACCAAACATCTGATGAAATTAACTATTTTACGCGCTATTTCGTTTTCCCCAAGATTCTATCCCGATAGTCCTTCCAATCGGTTTTAACATAATCACTCAAAGTAGAAGCATCAACAACTCCTACAAAGTCTTTCAACGCAAATATGTTTGAGAATACTTTTCCATACCAGCTTTCCCCTTGGCTCCTGAAATAGTGACACCACTTCCCTGTTATGAAGCTCACAATTTGCCAGGATCTATGTCTCCCAAACTTGAACAACCTCGCCTCCTGATCAGTTAGGCGATTGAGGTATTCCGTGACAAAACGGGTGAAAGGCCCTAAAGGGCCCGTCCTGGGGTAGGGGGACCTCATCTCTTATGCTGCGTCTTTTCCTTTTCGCCTTCTTCTTCCTCTTAACAACAGCCATGTTCTTTATTATGATGAAATCAGGGTCCTCGTCAAACACAAACTGTTTCTTGGTCAAGCTGAGAACCTCGCTGACTCTGCCACACGTCAAATAAAGAAGGGAAATCAAGGCTCGGTCTCTGCACTCATAGAACTCTCGGTTAGTTTTGTAAGGCCAGCTCCTACCTTCAATCATTTCCAACAACTCTGAAGGTCTCTCAAATTCAACGTCATCTAAAGTTCTACGTTTAACACCAAGAAGCCAAGGCTGAGGCATCTATTCACTCCTCTTGAAACACAAAAAAAGGGAAAGTGCGGGAGATGTCGCCACTACGTGACGATTTAAATGTATCTACAGTCTTTTTCAGGGTGCTATTCTTTTTCTTACGGAAAAGTTTTACTTATGCAAGCGACCTTGCAATTTCATCAATCGTGGAAATTAGCTTCTCAACTTCAGCTTCAGTATTGTAGAGGTATAGGGAGGCCCTGACGGTTCCTTCATGTCGTTTTAGAAGTTCCTTGTTTAAGGGAATACAGCAGTGATGTCCTGACCTAACCATGATGTCGGCGGAGACATCTAAAGCCAAGGCTACGTCGTGGGGATTCAAGTCCGCTACATTAAAGGAGACTATACCCGTTCTCTGCTCTATTTTTTGGGGACCGTAAACTTCAACGCTGGGAATATCTGCTAATCCTTGGTACATCCTCTTCACCAATTCTCTTTCATGAACCTCGATGTTCTCCAGTTGAACTTCCTTTAGATAATCAACTGCAGCTCCCAGTCCAATAGCCTCAGCGATCGCAGGCGTGCCAGCCTCAAACCGCATAGGACTCTCAGACAGCGTGTAGTAATCCAAGCCCACATCAGCAATTGTTCCTCCGCCAATGCTTAGGGGTTCCAGATTATCCAGCAGTTCCTTTCGCGCATACAGCACACCTACTCCAGTTGGCCCGAGCATTTTATGACCTGAAAAGGCTAGGTAGTCGCAACCAATCTTTTGAACATTTACCTTCAAATGCGGTACCGATTGGGCTCCATCCACCAGCAGATGAGCATCGTGACCGTGCGCAATTTTGGCAACTTCTTCAACGGGTGTTTTAACGCCTAGAACGTTTGAAACGTGAGTTAAAGTTACTAACCTTGTTTTATCGTCTATCGCCTTTTCGAAATCAGCGATGTCGAATAAGCCTTCTCTGTTCGGTTTAACGATTTCTACGTTTACTCCGTATCGTTTCTTTAGGCGTAGCCAAACGATGAAGTTAGAGTGGTGTTCGATGAGGGATGTTACGATTTTGTCGCCTTTCTTCCAGTTAAGGCCGTTTGCTACGAGGTTTATGGCCTCTGTAGCGTTCCTTGTAAATACAACTTCAGTTTCTGATCCAGCGTTTATGAAATCAGCAACCGTGGCATGGGCTTTTTCGTATTCTTCGCTAGCCCTCTGCGAAAATCTGTGGATACCCCGCTCGACGTTGGCTCGATAATTATGATAAAACTCCAACATCTTCTGAATTACCGGTTCAGGAGTTAAGCTGCTTGCGGCATTGTCTAGGTAGATAACGCCGGAATCCAGTATTTGGAAGTTCCGCCTAATTTTTTTCACGTCTAGCAATCGTATGGGCCTCCGGTTAAGTATTACTTCTATAACACCGTTATAAGAGTTGCCTCCAACAATAATGCTGAAATACATTTTGGAAGCTGTTGCCCACAGGCATAAAGAGAATTATTACACAATTTTTGCTTTTATTCCAATAAAAACGGGTCCTTTAACAATGATCCTCTTATTTTTGCTCGTAATGCAGGCCATTCCAGCAGCTTGAACCCTTACGTTAACGTCGCTCGGAAGCTTGGCCATCTTTACTCTGACGTCCACTTCACAAATTTCTCCTGCATTTGTCTTTTTTTCAATGAGAGCTGTAGCCAGAGCAGCTATGGCATCTAGGTAACAAATTCCGGTGGAGACGCCTTTTTCTCTAGCCCTCTCTACGATTTTGGTATTTTCTAATCCCTCTTTTGGTAAACCGAGAATGTTACCATCATAAACATACACGGTGTTCAACGCTGCTGGACCGATCAGCTTTTTCCGTACATCCGACTCGTACACGTAAACCTCAACGTTACGGTCAAGGAATCTGCCTTTGTAGGCGAGAAATTGGCATGGACTCGGTTGATTCGCGTTTTTTGTCGCTGTCTGAACTATCGCTTTGACAAGTTTTTCTCCCTCTCCAGTCAAGGGAGTTTGATCAATCTCAACCATCCCAGCTAACTGTTCATCGGTATATTCTACCATAACGTATAAATGTGGGTAAACTAGTTTCCTAATGTCTTCTATACCCGTCTTTATCATAGCAATTCTTTCTAAGCCAGCCCCAAAATTAAAAACAGGATAAGGAATCTTGTATCGTGCTAAGCTGAGAGGATTGTATAAACCGCCGTCACCCACCTCGATGGATTCGCCATTTTTGGGATGCCTAACGAACGTCTCAAACTCTGTTTTCGGTGCATAATATTTCGAAGTTGCCCTTTTAATCCTGAACTCAACTTCATCAAAGCCGAGTTTTCTAAAAAACTGTTCTACAATCTCTTGGCCATCCTCTAAACTAATTTCTTCAGCCATAATGACCATGGAAGCCGTCCAAGACTCATACAAATGTTTAACGTCAAGTTTTTGTTCTCTTCTAAATTTTGGACCGACGGAAAATAATTGTAACGGTAGCGTTTCTTTATACTGCGTTTCTCTTAAAATTGGAAACCACGAAGAAGTCGTGTGAGATCTAAGGGTAAGTTTAGTTGGCACTGGCTTCAATTGGCTGAATTCTGGAAACAAAGAAATTATTTGCGTTGCCTGCTCTTCCCTTATTTTAAGTTCTTCTACAAAAATCTCCGTTAGATCATCTGATTCTATTTCACCCCTTTTGTATTTCCTAAAAATATGCTGAAGTTCCTTGACCTCATTGAAACGCGGTATGATTTTCTTAATTTCGAAAATCTTCTCTTTCGAAATTCCTATATCCGCTCTTGGAAGCCCTGCAAGATAAAAAATCCTGTCTAATATTACGGGTGCTTCTGGCCCATATTGCAGATAAACGTGACACTCCTCTGTTATCAACGGAGTTATGACCTCTGCAAATCCCATTTCAGAGAAAATGTTCCGAGCTTTGATTATTAGGTCAAAAAGTGGATGCGGTTTCCTCTTGTTAGCCAACGTAAAAAATTTGCCCTTCACTTTCAGAAGTTTTGCTGATTCGGCCCATGTTTTTTCATAGTTTTTTTGGGCGTCTTTAATCAACTTTTTAGTGTCTATTCTCATCTCTAATAACCATCCGGTTAGACTACGTTTATTCCGTATTTCTTTGCAATATCTTGAAAGGCTTGGGCTAGATATTTTATTTGATCCCACGTAAGTCCGTAGGTATTCAGTTTCCACTGCCTCGTGGCTCCCGCGAATTCGCCGACAATTCTTCTCTTTTTTAACTCGTCGCTGAAGAAGAAACCCCTTCTTTTGTTTGTTCGCGCGATCTTGTCAAAGCTTCCCGTAGTGTCCACTTTAGTCAAAGTATGTTTCCTAGGCATTTCGCTGAGAACCTCATTTCCTTCGATCTTCAGGAATTCGTCAATGAAATAATTGATCTTCTTGACCTCATCGTCCCAACAGTTAACCCTCTCCCGCACCCCAGGGAAACTAGCCATCATAGCGATCATATTGGCTCCCATCAAGGTGCACCCCATCATTTCAACCTCTTTTATTCCAAATTTCCTCCCTGTCACGTCACCGACCATCTGGGTCGTTCTGAAAACTTTGTCAGCCCACTCGTCGGTTGTAGCCACTATCCCTGAAGGAGCTGGCGATGCAAAACTTTTGTGCCCTGAACCGACTAGAAAGTCAGCTCCCATCTCTCTTCCATCGATCGGCATCACACCCATTGAATAGGCGCAGTTGGCTAAGAAGGGGATATCGTAGTTCTTCGCAACCTTCGCTATTCCATGGATGTCGTGTTCGTTCCCAAACATGTAGTCGAAGTGATCCATCATAATTAGCTTGGGAAGTTTTCCTGTCTCTCTCTTCACTTTTTCTATCTTTTGAGCCGTGTTTTCTTCAGTAATGACGTTTTCCTCGTTTAATGGAACCTCTTTCACAACGCCTCCAACGTCTTCCACGGCTAAAAATTCGGTGTAGTGGGCTAACGAGGAAACGATCACGGAATCTCCCTTCTCTACGAGGGAGGAAACAACAGCTTGGAAGCCTCTTCTTGCTCCTGGAACTACTCTAGCTTGGTCCATTCCTACGAACTTTGCCAGTTCAAGGTGGAATTCACTTATCGGTGGTCTGCGAATCTTGTCAAGTCTAAACGGTTTCGTGCACCAGTCACAGGTTGAATAGCCGTCTCCATAAGCGATTATAGCTTTCATGGCTTCTGGAGTGAGTCTACCAGCAGCTTGGATGGGATTAATGTTTATGAACAGCTCTTCTCTTGATCTAACTTCAATGTCTTCAATCATTTGTTTCATTTTATTAGCTCCTTTTCGATCACGTCCAAGCTCTGCCTCAGTTTTTCAATAATCTGCTTAATCTTCTCCCTTTGTTCGCTGTTGAATTGATAAGTCGGCTTGGTGTCTCTGAAAATTTGCCTTAAGTCGGTTAAAGCGAACAAGGCCGCGAAGGTTTCTTCCACAGCTTTTTCCGTCATAATTCCACCAACTTCGGTGATAACCAGACAAAGGTTGCTTCTCTTTAACACATTGGAGCCGGGGGTGGGAATCGAACCCACGTAGAGCGGGTCTGCAGCCCACCGCCTGAGCCACTCGGCCACCCCGGCAAACCAAGAATACCATATAACAGTGTTATAAAGTTTTTTCTTTCCATCGACGGATAAGTTCCTTCAACAATCCCCTTTCGGGCTATCCACCTATTTAACTGTAGAAATTTAAAAACTAATTGTGTTACTGATGAGAATCTAGCTCGTAGGGCAAACGTGATCCCTCAAGGACAGACCACCAAAACTACAACGTAGTTGTAAATTATAAAACTTCCGTTCTAAACAATGTTCATTGAATATAGTGATATAGAGTTTAGTGGTTACCAAGAGAGTGTCTGTCTAAGTTCCTCAAACGACATTTCTTAAAGTGTGTGCACACCCACTCGCTTTTTGGGTTCATGTACAAGAAACAGAACTATGAGGAACTCTGGAACAATCAATCCGAGCGTTACGTAGAAGGGCAGCTGAGGAATGAAGTTTACATAGAGATAGTTACCCAGCAACATGCCGAAGGCCATCATGATATAGCCCATAAAGTTGATGAACCCGTTTACTTTGCCCCTATTCTCCGGATGTACAAGGTCCGTCGAAAGTGCTGTCGCTGCAGACATCGCCAACAATTGAGCAATTCCGAACAGACTCATCGAAATCATGACGGTTAAGAGGTTGCCAGTGACAAAAATCAGTGTAGCCGCACCGAAGACAAATAGCCCGAGAACTAGCGGAATCTTCCTTCCGATCTTGTCAACCATCTTGCCGATCGGGATAGAAACCAAGACCATGGTCAATAAAAGTGGGACGAAAGCGAGCCACCATTGTTCCTCTGGTATTAGAAGCACATCTCTTGCGTAGAGCGCGTTAATCACTTGAGTAAGCGACATTCCGAACATTACGAGAACCTGACCTACAAACAGCCAGAACATTGATCGTGGCACGACTTTCCAGACTCTGAAGCTTTCTTTGATGGCTTTTGGGTAAGATGAAACAAAATAGCTGAAGCGAATTGGTTCTTCGTTTGTCATCTTTTCTTTCAATCTAATTCGCCATACTGCTGCGGTTAGAAACAGAGCTGTCATGATTAGGTAGACGATTCTCATACTCATCTCCAGTCCAAATTGCAGCAACAGGAAACCTGCGATTACTGGACCTGGAGTGTTGAAGGTGCCATGAATAAGCTGTGTAATTGAAGAGCCCATACCTCTGCGTTCTGGGGGAAGTGAATCTTGAAACATTGCAAACAGCGCCGGCTGATAGATTAGACAGAGGCTACTCACAATTGACCCTAACAAAATAAAGTGCCATGTCGGGGCAAGTGCAAAGAACAGAAATGACAGAGCCATTCCAAACGTCATGGTCGTTATGAGCCAACGTCTTCCATATTTGTCTGCAAGGTAGCCACCAGGAAAGGCCACAACCGCCATTGCAAGAAAGTTGGCGAGACCTATGATTCCTAGGGCCATGCCAGTTCCGCCTAGAGCTTGGACGTAATACTGAAAGTTTGGGGCAGGCATTTCCATAGCTAGGTCCATTATGATCCAGCTCACTACAAGGATTCGATAGTTCCCTGTAATGAAAGAGAACTCTCGTCTAAGAACGTCTACTAATCCCATGAGTTCCACTCTTTCCTTGAACCATAAATGCCCGTTAATATTAAGAATTAGCTTGCGCGCACATAACTTCCGTTATCTCCACGCCATTTCTGGCAGTTCGTTAAAGTAATCCGCCAATACTTACCTTAATCCCGCCGGATTCCAGTATTTTCTTGATTCTCTCAACATACTCTTTGTCTGGTGGTTTAATATCCACGATGCAGTTTCTGTCCAGCATCAGATACTTGGATTTTCCAAGACGATGGAAGGGCAGCAGGTCAACCCTTTTCACGGTGTTTAGTCCCTGAAGAAAATCGGCAATGTTCTTAGCGTCTTTTTCCACATTAACAAAGTTGTAGTTAGGGATTACTGGAATTCTGACGAAGACGGGTATTTCCTCCCTACATGTTCTTTGCAAGTTTGCTAAGATGAGTTTGTTGGAGACCCCTGTCAGCGTCTCGTGTCTTTCCGGTTCCACGGTTTTTACGTCGTACAGGACCAAATCTGTATGGTTCAGAACCTTCCTAAACGTTGCCCATCTAGCATATCCGCTGGTATCTAGGGCGGTGTGTATACCTTCTTCGTGGGCCCGTTTGAAGAAATTTGCAACGAAACTGGCTTGTCCTAATGGTTCTCCTCCGGAGGCTGTTACGCCTCCGTTAGAATTCTTGTAGAAGGGTACGTCCCTTTTTACTTCAGCCATAACTTCCTCTATTTTCATGTACTTTCCGCAAAGTTCTAGAGCGCCGCTGTAACAGATTTCTGCGCATTTTCCGCAACCGTCACATTTTTTTCTGTCGATGGATATTCCGTTTTGGTTCTGTGATATGGTTTCTGTTGGACATAGTTCTATGCAATTGTAACATTTGAGGCATTTTGACTTGTGGTATGTTATTTCAGGGAATGGGTTAATGGATTCTGGGTTGTGGCACCATTGGCATCTTAGGGGGCAGCCCTTCAGAAAGACTGTTGTTCTGATGCCTGGTCCGTCGTGAATTGAGAATCTCTGAATGTTAAAGATTAGGGCTGAGTTTTCGTTTTCTGTCACACCTACTAGAGCTCCCTTTGGTATCTCTTTATTATCTCGTTTTGAACATCCTTGGCCAAGTCTACGAAGTACGCGCTATAGCCAGCCACTCTTACAACTAGGTTTCTATAGGCTTCAGGACACCTTTGGGCTTCCATCAGAGTCTTCGAATCTACGACGTTGAAATGAATCTGCATACCACCTAGCTCAATATAGGTCCTAATTAGGGACGCTAGAACATCTGTTCCCTCTTCTCCAGATACAATATTTGGATCCAAAGTAAGCGTGAAGGCTATGCCGTTTGGATAAAGCGTATAGTCCACTTTGGCCACCGACCTTATAGCCGCAGTTAGCCCCCTTCTCCCCGATCCAATAGCGGGAGAAGCACCGTTGCTTATGGGTTCGCCAGCCATCCTTCCGCTGGGCAGCGCGCCAGTCACGTATCCGAAGGGAACGTGGGTAGTTACAGAGTACATACCTGCAATGAACCAGCCGTTCCTGACGTTTCTGTGTTTTTCAACTTCTTCGCTGTATATTCTTGCCACAAGCTGAGCGTATTTATCAGCCAATTCATCGTCGTCTCCATATTTTGGGGACCTATTGACAAGAAGCTGTCTCAGCTCTTCGCTTCCCCCGAAATTTTTTCTCGTGGCTTCCAGTAGATCGCCCATGCTTACCTTCTTCTCTTTGAAAACCAATTGGTCCAAGGCAGCTAGGGAGTCTGCTACGTCTGCCATGCCAACACCTTGAACTCCGGTAAAGTTGTACCTAGCTGAGCCTGTTGTAATGTCCTTTCCAACCTCAAAGCAATCTTCCACGCAGAGGGAAAGGAAAGGCGTGGGCTTGACTACCATGTTCGCGGTCTCAAAGCAGTTTGACCCCACAGCCATAAGTTTAACAAAGTATGAGACCTGTTTTCTGAAAGCTTCAATAACATCGTCTATCGAGTTGAACTCTAACGGGTCTCCTGTCTCTGGGCCGATTTTTTGGCCGAGCATTGGGCTTTCGCCGTTGTTTAATGCCAACTCCAAACAAAGAGCTATGTTAAATAGTGCTGCGTCTGAAGACGTAAAGCTTGTTCCGAAGGGCGCTAATTCGACGCATCCAACTGTTGCGTAGTTTCTTGCTTCTTCTAGTGGGATATTCTTTCTAGTTAGCGACTTAACGATCACCTCATCGTTGAAGGTTGCAATGTTGTTTGTCCCTGAAGCTATGATTTTAGCCAAGCTCTTCAGAAGTTGTGCCGGAGATTTTCTGTGGACTCTTATGTGAACGTTTGGCAGAGGCAGAGCAGCTCTTCTCGTTGCTTCAAGAATAACATAAGTCAGGTCGTTTGTTGCATCTTCTCCATTTTCATTAATGCCGCTAAGGGTTACTGCTTGGGTGTTGAGTAAACCGCCAAAAAACAGTTCAACCGTACTGTCAAAGAGAGGAACCAATTCGTTTATTTTGATCCATAGACATTCTATCAGCTCTATCGCTTTTTCCCTGTCTAGAATACCAGCTTGAACGTCTTTCTCGTAGTAAGGATATAGGTATTGATCCATCCTACCCATTGAAACAGCTTGGCCGTCATAGGTTTCAAGGCTTAGTGCCAGATGGGTGAACCTTATAAACTGTACCGCTTCATGAAAGTTTCTTGGCGGCTTGGCTGGAACCCGCCTACATGTTTCAGCTATTTTTTCTAGTTCTTTCCTTCTTTTAGGGTCTTTTTCTTCTTTAATCATTTCTTCTGCTTTTTCCGCATATCGCTGGGCGAATTTTATTATTCCTTCGGAAACGATTTTTGCAGACCTGTAGAATAGAACCTTATCGATTGCTTCTGGATCTGAAGTTTCAACATCTTCATACTCTTTGATTTTCTCTTCAGCCATTTCACTTATTTTTTCGAAGCCTAAAGAAAGTAGCTTGGGGTAGTTTATGCTAACATGACCTATTCCAGCTATTTCTGTTAGAATGAAGGAGGAAGCGGCGCCTCCGTAAAGGCGGTCCAATATTTTTTCAGGAGTGATATGTTCAATGTACGCCGCCATCGATCTGTCTATCCAGTAAGGATCAATTTCCTCCTTAAGGATTCTAATGTCCTCGTTAGAAATGGTAAAACGTCTTGCATGCCGCGTCTTCAGGTCTTCAAGTTCCGGGATTACCCTCAACCCTACGCCTTCCGGGTAAATCGTGGCTCCTGGAACTTTTTCCACTATTGCGCCGACTACGAGTTCTCTTGGAAAAATCTTTACAGGTATATTCTCTAAGACATGCGCCAGAGCTTTTGCTTGTCTTAATATCATTGGCTCTGTTTCGGTTTGCTTCATTGACTCTGTATAATATTTTGGTCTCCAGATGGATGCGGTGGGCTTAGACTTAACGATTCTATCTCTCAACACTTGTACTCGAGCGGACACCAAAAACCATCCTTCCACATTTTACATACTACTCATCGTAATATAAAAATCGAAGCGCCCAGAAAAACAATAGCCAACCATGGCTTTCTTAGTTTAGAATGCCCACGGCGTAACCTTTGGTGCCCCCTCGCCCAGCACTTTTCTGGCAACCAGTTGAGCCACCTTGGCTCCGCTCAGAAGCATCCCCCCGAAAATCGGACCCATCCGCGGTGTTTGATGCAACGCTGCCACAGCCATTCCCGCAGCGAAAAGTCCTGGACAGACTTCCTTGGTGTTTTCAACTGTCAGTTGTTCAGCGCGGGAGGCCCACATGGATCCTTCGCCTGGCACGATTATGTGAAGCTCCGGAATTTTTTTAGATGCTACGACGAGAACTTCGGCATCGTGGCCTGTGCAGTCGACAACGGCCTTGGTCCTGACGGCTATAGGATCAACGTGTAAGCCTGACATCTTGACGGATGTCCATTGGATGACTACACCAGTTATCTGAAGTGGCGAATCTCTGTAAATTAGATCATTTACAAAGACGCCGAAAACAACTTTCGCGCCGGCATCTATGGCTCCTGTGGCTAGCTTCGCGATCATAGCCGCTGTGTCGACGACGTACACGCCGTCCTCTAATGTTTCTAAGCTGCAACCTATCTCTCTCAGAATTTTGTCTGCAGGAGCTTGGACCACAACTTTGTGGAACTGCATTCCTCCGCCGCCTATGCCGCCGCCGAAGGACAGTCTTCTCTCAAAAACCACGGTCTTTAGTCCTGCCTTCGCCAGATACCTAGCAGCGGTTAAGCCAGATGG
>JGI24422J19971_10002176_pt1 | contig 12130 bp, 7 predicted proteins | sample DeeMarSWOR152_54_FD_19971 | JGI IMG/M metagenome (IMG submission 19971) | reverse complement strand
CCCGAAGTTCCAGTTCACCGCGTGGTTGTAGGTGATCGTGTCACCCGCCAGCGGGTGCCCCGGCATATAGAACGGGCTGCCCATCCTGCTGAACAGCTTGTTGCGTAGATCCCCGATCGGCGACTTGAGAATCATGATCCCGAGCGCGCCGTACTCGAAGCCGTCGCGCCGGCTGCCGTCGAACCCCCCGCAGCTCTGCCCGACCAGCGGGATCGGATCGGCGTCCTGGCACTCCGGGCTCTTGGGGTCGCTGCTCTCCGCCGAGACCCAGGCGCCCTTGTCCGTGAGGAAGTAGTTGTCACCGTCATCTCCACCGGTGCCGGGCCAGGCGCCCATCCCCCAGTACAGCGAGTCATAGTCGTGCGGCACACCGTAGAGCTGCTCGCTGTTGTTCACGATCAGCCCCGCCCAGAACTTCGCGTTCGCCACCCAGGGGATCGTGAACGTGAACGCGTCGAAGTAGAAGTCCAGACCCAGCGGGTACCCCTCACGCTCAGGCTCNCCCAGAACTTCGCGTTCGCCACCCAGGGGATCGTGAACGTGAACGCGTCGAAGTAGAAGTCCAGACCCAGCGGGTACCCCTCACGCTCAGGCTCACCAACGCCGCCCGGCACCACCGCACCGAACTTCCCCAGCGAAGTGCTGTTGTAGTCGTTGAAGTGACCGTAGGTCGCAAAGTTGTTGCCCAGAAACCTCGTCTCGTCCTTCAGCCTGTCCGGAACCTGCCAGCGGTTCCACTGGAACTCCGCACCCCGCTCGCTGAACCAGGCGAGCCAGCCCTCCGGCCCGATCGGCCGGTCACCCAGCCAGGTCGTGCCGCCGTACGACCAGGTCTCCGGGCAGTCGCTCCCCGGCAACAGCGGGTAGCCCGCCGGCATGTTACAGCCACCGAGTCCGGCCGAGTGGTCCCGGCACGTCCCGTCCTCCGTGCTCACCACGCCCGAGAGCAGCGTGCCCACCAGCCCGTCCGCCGCATCGAGGTCCTTCGGCCGGGCGAAGACCTCGCCATTCCACAGCACCGTCCAGCCCGGCCGCTCGCCCTTCACGTTCCGCAGGCTCTCGACACCCTCCACCCCGACGTAGCGCAACCACTCGCTGCGCGGCGCCGCCAGCATCAGCGGGGTCCCGAACGTCTGCCAATAGCAGCCGCTGCTGAACTGGGTCCCGTACTGGCAGATGGCGGGCCCGCCAGACCACAGGTAGTACTCGTCGCCCGGGCCCGTGTTTGTCTCGTACATGCGGTTGTCGCCCACCAGCCTCACACTCGTGAAGGCGCGGTCGCCCTCGCCGAACAGCGCGAACCGCGAGCGCACCTCCCTGAGCGCTGCATGGATATCCCACGGCTCCATCCCCGTCTCCGCCGCGAGCAGCGGATCCACCTCGATGTAGCGTGGCACCTGCGACCAGTCCTGCCGGCCGAGTGGTCCCGGCACGTCCCGTCCTCCGTGCTCACCACGCCCGAGAGCAGCGTGCCCACCAGCCCGTCCGCCGCGTCGAGGTCCTTCGGCCGCGCGAAAACCTCACCGTTCCACAGCACCGTCCAGCCCGGCCGCTCGCCCCTCACGTTCCGCAGGCTCTCGACACCCTCCACCCCGACGTAGCGCTCCCACTCGCTGCGCGGCGCCGCCAGCATCAGCGGGATCCCGAACGTGTGCCAATAGCAGCCGTTGGGAGCATACTGGGTCCCGTACTGGCAGAGGGCGGGCCCGCCAGACCACAGGTAGTACTCGTCGCCCGGGCCCGTATTCGTCTCGTACATGCGGTTGTCGCCCACCAGCCTCACACTCGTGAAGGCGCGGTCGCCCTCGCCGAACAGCGCGAACCGCGAGCGCACCTCCCTCAGCGCCGCATGGATATCCCAGGGCTCCATCCCCGTCTCCGCCGCGAGCAGCGGGTCCACCTCGATGTAGCGTGGCACCTGCGACCAATCCTGCGCCGCAGCCGGCACAGCCAGTCCCAGCCAGGCTCCCGAAACGCAACCCGCCGCACCCACCAGCGCCGCAACCCTGCCCCACCTCGAACCCATGGCAGTCATACCACCCTCCTTCCGACCCGCCGGTCCTTTGGAGCAGTTCTGAACTCTCTATGTCGCTCTATAGGTCGAATCGATCAGCCGATAGGCAATCCTACCGCAGTCATCGCAGAATCAGCGAAAGTGCACCTGCACGAAACGCCGCTTGCCGCGCTGAATGAGCAGCGCCCCCGAGGTCGGCACCTGGTGGTCCTTGTCCGACACACGCACGCCGTCCACGTAGACCGCGCCTTGACGGATGAGGCGCACGGCCTCGCTGCTCGACGGGGCCAGGCCGGCCTCGACCATCACCTTGGGCAACCACATCTCCGGGCCGCCGCGCGCGATCTCGACCTCCGGGATCTCCTGCGGCTCCTCACCGCGCCGCACCACGCGGTCGAAGTGCGCCTCGGCCACCCGAGCCGCTTCTTCGCCGTGATAGGTCTCGACGATGTCGCGGGCGAGGGCCTGCTTGGCGCCCATGGGTTCGGTCGGGATGCGGCCCAGCGCCTCCTGCAACTGCGAGCCACGCAACGAGGACGCCAACTCGTACCACTCCTCCAGCAGCTCATCGGGGATCGACATCGTCTTGCCGTACATCTCCTCCGGCGGCTCGCTGATCCCCACGTAGTTCTCGAACGACTTCGACATCTTGCGCCGCGCGTCGGTCCCGCGCATGAGCGGCAGNGTGATGCAGATCTGCGGCTCCTGGCCGTAGCGCTCCTGCAGCGTGCGGCCGACCAGGAGGTTGAACTTCTGGTCNGTNCCGCCCAGCTCGACNTCNGCCTCGAGCGCGATCGAGTCGTAGGCCTGCATGAGGGGATACATGATCTCGACCAGCGAGATCGGTTCGCCCGCGGCGTGACGCTGTGCGAAGTCGTCACGCTCCAGCATCCGGGCCACCGTGTAGCGCGAGGTCAGCGTCAGGATGTCGGCCAGCTTGAGCTTGGCCAGCCAGCTGCTGTTACGGGCCACCTTGATCTTCTTCGGGTCGAGGATCTTGACGACCTGTTCCTGGTAGGTCCGCATGTTCTCGCGGATCTCGGCCTCGCTGAGCTGTGGGCGCGTCTCACTCTGGCCGCTGGGGTCGCCGACCAGCCCCGTGAAGTCGCCGACCACGAACACGACCTGGTGTCCCAGGTCCTGAAACGTCTTCAGCTTCCGGATGCTAACCGCATGCCCCAGGTGCAGGTCGGGCCGCGTCGGGTCGAAGCCTTCCTTCACCACGAGCCCGATCCCGGTCTGCCTGGACCGCTCGAGCTTGCGCGCCAGCTCGTCCTCGGTGATGACGTCGACCGTCTGCTCTCGAATCAGCTCCAGCTGCTCACGAACCGGCCTGAATTTCGCCACCGCGCTCCCCTCAGCCTCTGCCAAACACCGTATCCGCTGACTCGCTCCCAACCTAGGGCCTCGCATCTATACGGCAAGCTGCCATCAAGGCAGCTGCGCCACGTCACCGCGCCCCGCCGACCCTGAGCCCGAAAAGAAGGCGGCCCCGGTCTCCCGGGGCCGCCTGACACAGCGAGAGTCGGCATCTATCGTGAGCGCGACACCGCTACGCTACCTCACGGATTCCGCATGCGGCCAATGATCGTCTCTATCGGCAGCGAGCCGACCTCCAAGTCGGCGATGTTCTTCGCGGCCGCGCCGACCTTGGGCTCCAACGTGAGATAGAAAGTCGTCAAGTTAACGGTGAAATCCTCACCGAGCTGGCTCACGATCGCCTCGGAATCCAGGATCGCAGACACGCTGGCGAACCGGATCCCGGTGGCCGTGACACTGGGCAGATCCTGGTTGATGTCGGCGTCGAACAGACTGACCGTGTCCGGCGCTAACCCCTTGATCGGACCGAGCGAGACAGCGTTGCCATTCGGCCCGACGAGCCAGCCCTCATAGTAGTACCCGATCGGTGGCAGCGGGAGGTTGGTGATCTCGATGGTCACCTCGTTCTCCCGTACACCGCCCAGGCCTCTCGATTGCATGAAATCCGTCACCGTAACCAACCGGGACGAGGCCGGATCCGTAGCATCGAATGTGCCGAAGGACACATCGCCCTCGAATACGACGTCGTCCGAGAAATCGGTCGGCGTGCCGTTCTGGTCGGTGTACTGGAACCAAGCCAACGTGGCATCCGACGGCGTCGTCGCCGCACCGCCGGGCTCCAGCGACACCACCACGTCTGTGAAGAAGCCCACACTGTCGGCCCCGCCGAGGCTCACGTCAGTGACCACCAACCGATGCTTCACCTCCTGCTCGTTCCCCTCAACCTGTGCGCTCAACTCACCGACAAACACGGCGGTCTGCGGCGTGGACTCCAGCACCGAGTCTGCCTCGCTGAGGATCTCACCCGTAACTGGGTCATACTCCCGCACGATCGCTACGCGCTCGTACGTCCCGGTTGCCGGGATCGCACTCGACGCACCAACCTCCCGGTTGACGAGCCACCCCTGCCAGCGAGCGCTCCCAGCGAGCGGCTCCATGTTCAGGAACTCAGCGCTGACGGCGCTCGCACGACCTGAGAAGGTCGGCAGTGAAACCAAGTCCTTCGTGGCAAACGGTGTCGCGAAGGGCGCATAGCCGTTGTTTATCGGATTACCCGTCGTCGCGTCGAAGTCCTGCCCGATCTGGAACCGGAACGCCTGCGGGTTGTCCGCCGCGTCGGCGGCGTCGGTCGCCGGCCCTTCCAGCACCACGAGGTAGTTGTACCGCGGGAACGTCGTCTGCGTGTCATCGTTCCGGGCCACCAGCGCCGAGTCGAACGATGCGTCGGCAGGACTGGCGGAGATGTCGCTGTAGAGGACATCAGTCCCATCGACGACGACATCCCATCCGCCGACACCGCTTGCGTTGGTCGTGAAGTAGCCGAGCACCAGCGGATTGGCGTCGGACGCAATCGGCGCTGTGAACGTCGGGTAGCTGACGATCTCCAGCGTGGGATCGCCGGAGGGCGTGCCACCGACCGGCACCAGCTCATCGGGTGCATCGAGCGCCGAGTCCATCGCCGCCAGCGCGGCATCAAGCTGCCCGTTCACGTTCAGCCCGTAACGGAACAGCGCCACGATGTATGTGCTGCTGGGCGCCAGATTCTCAATCCGGCCGTCCACCCACAGATTGTGGTACGGGCAGTCCGAGCCGCACACGGTGTTCGGATCGGCAAACACCACACCGGACGGCGGCACGGCGGCGCTCGGCACAACGACTACATCGTCCTCCGTCAAAGCCGGCAGGCGGGAGTCGTTCGCGGATGTGCGCTCGAAGCCGGTGAAGTTCCAGCCGCCACCGTACGCCGTTGCAGTAGCGGAATAGCCGTTTCGAGTCCCGGCCACGCTCCGGTTGAAGGCATCCGCTGCCGTCGTATCGAACGCCAGAATTAGATAGGCATCGACGGCCAGTTCGCCTTCGGTGAAGGAAACGGCGCCCGTCGGGGCCACGTCGAAGTTCAAGATCGTCGTCTTGTACGCCACGATGTCCGCGGCGTCTTCTGGACAGCCGGTCAGCACAATCACCATCGCTCCCGCTATCCCGAGCCGCGCTAGATGTCTAACTGTTCTTGCTCCCATGGAAACTCTCCGATAGGTCACAGTCCCTAGGCTACATGCCTAACTCATCGAAATCTCAGGTACAACCGTGTTAAGCCGGCGGTCTCGCTCACCTACAGCCTCGGGACGAACGAGAACCCCACCGTCAACACGATGTTGTGAACCGTCTCCTTGGCCTCCGACCAGTTGCTATCGGAGAGCTCCGGGTCCAAGAACGGGAATCGCTCGTTCGGGCACACCTGGCCCCTGAACTGTCGCACGCCCGACTCGCGACAGGTGCGATCCGGCGTCGGGTCCAGCAGATCCCGGTTGAAGCCCGTCCAGACGATGTCGCGCAGCCCCACCTCGATACTGCTGGAGCCCGCGATCGCGAACTTCACGGCACCGCCCAGGGCGAACGCGATGTCCGACTCCCGCACAGGCCCCGCGTTCTGCTGCGGGTCCAGATAAATGGTATAGCCACCGATCCCGCCCATCAGGTACGGGAAGAGCCGCTCGCCCATGTCGAAGCCGAACGAGCCGAACGCCATGTAGTTGAAGATCGAGACCGGCTGCTTCAATGCGACCAGTATCGTGGAGTCGGCGGCNCCGAAATCGAACTGAGCNTACGGAAAGATGTCGTCATCCGTCTCGGTTCGCATGTAGTCGAGCGACACGCCNACCCCGACATTCTCGGTCACATACAGCTGGGTCTGCAGATTCAGCACAGGCGAGTAGCTCACGAGCGCGCTGTGGTTCGGGTGCATGATACCGCCCCCCCCGATCACCACGTCGAAATTGCCTCGCTCCACCACCTGCGCCTGACCCGGTGTCACTGCCCAGACGAGCGCAGCGAGTCCGGCCAGCAATGGTAGCGACGTCCTACGATTCATGATGTCGTTCTCCCGTCTGCGTCTCCGGTTTGCGGGCCCCGCCCGAAACCCCAGGTGCGGCCGGGCGGGGCCTTGAGCGTGCAAACGTGGCCTACAAGCCGTACTCGAAGCTGAAGACCTGGATGTTCTCCAGCTCGCCCATATCCACGTAGGCGTAGTCAAACGCTAGGTTGCGCCCCATCGCAGGAATCCGGACGCCGCCTCCGAACGACACGCCGTGCCAGAAATCGCGGAAGTCGTCCGTCCGATAGTACTCCACGGCACCGCCGACATCCGCTCGGATGTCCCCCGTGCGCTGAGCCTCGTTGTAGAAGCGCTTGCCAACGCGCAGGAAGCCGATCTGGCGGAAGCTGTACTCCAACCCGATCGCGGTCTGCAACTCGGTATCCACAGCGTCCAACAGATCCACCGAGACGTCCAGCGAGTGCATCTCGCCCGGCCCCTGTAGCAGGGACTCGGGCGTGCCGATGACGTCCAGGTTCACCGTGAACCGGAAGAGCGTCGGAAGCTCGTGGCTGCGCGTGTCGAGATCGATCTCCAGGTCCCGATTGAGGGGTGCAAATATCTGATCGCCGGAGTCCAAAATGCGTTTCACCGCCGACCCTCTGAACTCCCCCTCGCTTCCGATGTTCTGGGCGGTCGCACCAAGCTCGATCCCGTACAGGCCCGTCCGGAAGGTCACTCCCGCGTCGAACGCCACATACTTGGCGCTCGCCTCGGTGATCCCTTCGGTGATGAACTTGATGCCACCCCCGATGTTAAGCCGGTCCGTGATCGCCCGCGCGTAGTACGCGCCGACAAACGAACTCCTCCAATCGAAGGTCGGGCCGAAGATCGGATCATTCCCGTCGGGATAGGCCTCCGTCGTGCGCTCGATGTCGCCGCTCGACAGGCCTGCCCAGCTCACACCGAGCACGCCGCCGATAAACGGGAGCATCGCCGCCCCGTAGAAATAGTCGATACCGAGGTCAGCATAGAGCGCCGCATAGCTGAAGCCGACGCCGAAGCCCTCGACACTCGCCATCGCACCGGGGTTCCAGTACATCGAGAACACACCAGGCTGGAGCGTGGCACCGGCACCGGCAAGTGCCATGCCGCGCGCGCCGATGCCGATCTCGAGGAAGTTCGCTCCGCGTGTGCCTACCCGCGTGTTTCCCGCCTCCGGGTCCGGTTCGAGCCCGGTCCCTTCGCCTTGCGCGTACCCTACCTCGAATCCGAGGAAGAGCGCCAGCACCGAGAGAAGAAGCGCTTTCCTTGACATGTGGGTCTCCTATCGAATCACCACGAACTTGCCCATCTTCTTGAGCTCGCGACCGGTGGCCGGGTCTACCGCCGTAATCACATACAGGAATAGACCAGCGCCGACCTCGTTGCCCTCGCGGGTCTGCATATCCCAGAACAGGTCGCCGTTACCCGTCAGGTCCTCCGGCGCCCAGTCGATCTCCTGCACAAAGTTCCCCGCCACCGTGTAGATCCGCATCTCACCGTCCGGCGGCAGGTGCGTGAACATGATCCGACGCGACTGGCTTGTCGCCTCGTACTCCGAGAAGAAGACGTACGGGTTCGGGACTACGCGAATCAGGTCCATCGTCTCCTCGATACTCAGCCCCGCATCGATGACCGCCTGCCCGGCGATCGCCCGCGTCGGTGAGAACGAGAAGCGGCTCGCGTTATCGAACGGCGAGAGGTACAGAATGTTCAGCTCGTCGTCCGGGTTGACGCCGATCCACTGCCCGAAGCCGAAGCCTGCCGGCGAGACCGGGTTGCAGCTACTGTTCGCACCACCACATGTCAGCAGGAGCGGTGAGAACGACACGGCCGCCCGTGTCTCCGTCTGGGGCGTGCCGGCCTCGTTGACCACGATCGCCTCAACGCCTGCCACATCACGCGTGCGGAAGACGTCGATGTCCTCGATCACGTAGACCTCGTCCTCGGGTATCCACTGGTCGGCGTCGACCGTCACGCTGATCGTGTCGTTATAGAGGCCGAGCTGCTTGCGCACCTCACCGCGCTCGATCATCGCGACCTCAGCGGTACGACCGTACGTGAGGTTGTAGACCTCGAACGGGAGGTTCGCCGCCACCAGCTCGAACGTCGTCGTGTCCTGTCCCGTCGCGGCGCCGACCAGCGCTTTCGCCTCGGGCGTGGTCACCGCCGTCGTGCCNCGCGTACGCGTCAGCAACGACGCATCGAACAGCTCATCTACGTCTTCCGGCTCGAAGGTCGGATCCCCCAGCGGCAGCACGAACGGCGCGCCTGTGCCGAACACGCTGTCACTGAACACAATGACGTACTGGCCGAACGTCCGACTCTGCACGTTCTCCAGGCCTGAGTTCGCCTGGTCGTACTCCAGCCTCGGATCGAGATCGGTGGACAGCGTGTCGCCCTCGGCCATCCAGAACTCGCGGTCGAAGCTGCCAGCTTCCGAGTTGTCCGCTGAAACCAGGAAGCCCGGGAAGCCGGGATTTGCCAGGAAGGCGCCCGGCGTCGCCGCGTCGCCCGTCAGCGTACCACTGGCCAGAAGCGGCTGGCTCTCCGCCCCGACCAGCTCGTAGAGGACGAACCCGATCGCGGTCCGAGAATCGGGATCGAGACTTCCCGGCCCGATCTCATAGACACGAGTCAGTGTGTCGTTTACCTCCGTCTCGCTTACCAGGCTCGCGGCGTTCAGCGTCACCGGCACGCCGTCCGAGCGCGTGAACGTGCGAGTCTGCAGCGCCGTGGTAGCCGTGGTCGTACCCGTGTCACCGACCACGGTGGTAGCGAGATCCTCGAGCACGACGCTGACCGAGTAAACCTCCTCGCTCGTCGCGTTGCTCACCTCGGTGATCTCGATGTAGTTGCCGAAGGCCACCTCGAAGCCGCTCTCCCGGATGGCGCCGGACGTCAGGGCGACGTCGAACGGCACCGTCGAGTAGCCACCCAGGTCCCGCGTCACCACGCTCCAGTTGAGAACGGTCGCCGTGTCCTCAACAAAGTTGGCCGCAGCCGCCGCGCCACCGCCCGCGATGCTGACCGGGATGTAGACCGACGTCACATTCGGATCGGCGGACGAACGGCTGAGCGGGTTCAGTATTGGCGGCGCCACGACCAGCTCGGTCGTCTCGCACGGACCCAGACCGCAAGTGAACACGATCGTCGTGTCCGGGGGAACCACACCGGTATCGATGATCGTGTCAACGCTGGCATTCGGGTCGTTGATCACGACCTCCTCAAAGCCACGGCTCTGACCGAGGATCGAGTAGAGGTAGGTGACCCCCGCCGTCACGGTACCGTCGCTCCACGTGTTCGGGAAGTCGCCCGACGCATCCGGCGTCAGGATCGCGTACGCCTGCCAGCCGGGTTCGACGGTGTTGCCCAACGCATCGTATGCCTCGTCGCCGTCACAGTCACCGTCAGCGTCGAACGTGCTCCCTCCGTCGCACGACCGGAAGATCAGGAGCTGCTCCAGGTTGTCCGCCGCCCGCTCGCGGATCCGGTCCACGATGCCCGGGTTGGCATCCCGGATGACCGCCAGTTCGGTGCCCGCAGCCGCGATCTCCATGTCGTCGGCGAACTTCGCTATGAAGGGGTCCACGTACTCCTCGGCTGCCTCGTCCCACACCAGCGTGACCTCGGCGTCCGCCTCCGAGCCCGGCGTGATCCCGGAACCCAGGTCGAGGCTCTGAATCGTCACGCGGGGCGGGGCCTCCGGCCCCTGGAACAGGCCGAGATAGAAGTCGTAGATCCCCTCCGTGAACGCCTCGAAGGTGACCGAGTCCCTGCCGCTGTACATGGCGAGGATGATCTCCGTCGTGTCACCCGCCTCCAGCCGGAACGGGCCCAGCGAGTGCTGCGACAGGTTGCCGTACCGGTTCGCGCTCCAGCCCTGCCACGTCGTGTCACGCCAGGTCTCCGGACAGCCAGTCGGACCGCAGCCCGGCAGGTGCAGTGTGTCCGGACCATCGTGCGCACCCAGAGGGCGACCGGAGACGTACTGCCAGTCCCCCGGCACGTACCACTTCGGCGCACACATGTCGCCGTCCGGCCACTCGTTCGACTGGAAGGTCGACCAGCGGTCCCCAAGGCCCCCGCCCACGAAATCGGAGCAGGCGCTGCCGTCCAGGATGTTCTCCTTCGTGTCCGACATCACACCGAAGCGCATGCGGTCGGTACCCGAGTTGAACACGTCGCCCCAGGTCCCGAAGTTCCAGTTCACCGCATGGTTGTAAGTAATCGTGTCACCCGCCAGCGGGTGCCCCGGCATATAGAACGGGCTGCCCACCGTGGTGAACAGCTTGTTGCGCAGATCCCCGATCGGCGACTTGAGAATCATGATCCCGTGCGCCCCGGCCTCGAAGCCGTCGGGCCGGCTGCTGTTGAACCCCTCGCAGCTCTGCCCGACGAGCGGGATCGGGTCAGCATCCTGGCACTCGGGGCTGTTCAAGTCACTGCTCTCCGCCGAGACCCAGGCACCCCTCTCCATGATGAAGTAGTTGTCGCCGTCCTGACGCCGGCCGGGCCAGCCACCGATCCCCCAGTAGATCGAGTCGTAGTCGTGCGCTACGCCGTACAGCTCCTCGCTGTTGTTCACGATCAGCGCCGCCCAGAACTTCGCGTTCGCCACCGTCGGGATCGTGAAGCTGAAGGCGTCAAAGTAGAAGTCGAGACCCAGCGGGTAGCCCTGCCGCGTCGGCTCACCGACGCCGCCCGGCACCACCTCGCCGAACTTCTTCAGCGTCGTGCTGTTGTAGTCGTTGAAGTGACCGTAGGTCGCGAAGTTGTTGCCCATGAACTTCGTCGGGTCCTTCAACGCCTCCGGAACCTGCCAGCGGTTCCAGCGGAAGTCCGTCCCCTGGTCCTCGAACAAGGCGATCCAGTTGTCCGGCGGGATGGGCCGGTCACCCAGCCAGACCGTGCCGCCATACGACCAGGTCTCCGGGCAGTTGCTCCCCGGCAACAGCTGGTAGCCCGCCCCCATGTTACAGCCACCGAGCCCGGCCGAGTGGTCCAGGCACGACCCATCCTCCGTGCTCACCACGCCCGAGAGCAGCGTGCCCACCAGCCCGTCCGCCGCATTGATGTCCTTCGGCCGCGCGAAGACCTCGCCGTTCCACAGCACCGAGAAGCCCGGCGGATCGCCCCTCACGTTCTGCATGCTCTCGACACCCTCGACCAGGTATCGCACCCACTCGCTGCGGGGTACCGACCACATGATCGGGATGCCGAACGATTGGAAGTAACAGCCGCTGCTGAACTGGGTCGAGTACTGGCAGATGGCAGGCCCGCCATTCCACAGGTAGTACTCGTCGCCCGGGCCCGTGTTCGTCTCGTACATGCGGTTGTCGCCCACCAGCCTCAGACTCGTGAAGGCGCGGTCGCCCTCCCCGAACAGCGCGAACCGCGAGTGCACGTCCCTCAGCGCTGCATGCACATCCCACGGCTCTGTCCCCTTCTCCGCCGCGAGCATCGGGTCCACCTCGATGAAGCGCGGCGGCTCCTCCTGCGCAGCAGCGGGCTGGGCCAGCGCCAGGAAACCCAGCGCCAGGCAACCGACCGCCGCCACGACTCTGTTCGCTGTCAAACCATGAGGAACCACGAAACTATCCTCCGATCGATGGTTGATCTGTCATGCCGCCGCTGGATAGCGGCCCTTCAGACCCCAAAACCTCTTGAACCAGCAGCTCTGCGTCCCAACAGCACGTGGCGGCGGGGTCGCGCGCGACCCC
>JGI24422J19971_10002174_pt1 | contig 12133 bp, 14 predicted proteins | sample DeeMarSWOR152_54_FD_19971 | JGI IMG/M metagenome (IMG submission 19971) | reverse complement strand
TAGTTAATACTGTCTACACTTCTAATTATGCCATGGTCTCGGTGGATAACAGTACGGTTAATTTCCTTGTAGATGTTTATCGGTTTTCTGCTGTTTCATTAACCAATTCTACAATTAACAAGGTTTGTGTTTATGGTCTTTCCGCTGTCTTAATAGCTAACTCGGTGGTTGACTTTATTGATGGTTCTGGTTCTTCCGATTTTTCCGTAGTCAACTCAACCATTGGATTATTATCTTGTTGGCATGCTTCAGTAGCTCACTCCATAATTTCCGAGGTTGAGTTAAGGTTTTATGGCGAGTCCATAGTTTTGGTCTCTTTACCCAAGGTTTTCGTCGACTACTGGAGCCTCGGTGACCTAATCATACAAAACAGCCAAATAAGCAACTGGACTATAACCGGATATGGTTCTTCCATAATCTCGGTAGCTAACTCAACGATTAGCGATGTAATTGGCTATCTTTCATCCATCATCTCGTTGACTAATTCTATAGTTAACAATGTGTTTGCTTACGAGTCCTCTGTTGTTCAGCTAGTGAATTCCACCGTTTATGGAAGCATCAATGTCTTCGATTATGCAAATGCGTACGTAGGCTGGTACTTAGATGTATTGGTCATAGACGGTAAAGGATCACCTTTACCAAATGCGCCTGTGAAAGTGTATTGGGAGAATGGGACTCTTCTCACTGGTACCACTACTGATGACGAAGGCTTAGCAAGGTTCATCTTGTATGAGAAAATAGTTAACGCTACAGGAACTTTTCCATACGGCAATTATACAGTTAAAGCTACCTATGATGGATACACATGCCAAAGAGTCATAAAATCAATCACTAAGAATATGAAGATCACAGTAATCCCATGGATCGGTATCTACCATCATGGGCTAATCTACGGAATCTACACTGAGTGGGTAGTTGTCATTCGGCCAGGGAGTCGCCCTATCCGAATTCCCATTCGCTAAATTTCCGCGAATATCAAACTAAACACACAGTTCCACTATTAAAAACGTCATAGCAGAAGTTACTGCAGTTAAAGGTATGTCAACTTTCTTCTTCGCCCTTTTCTCTATTCTCAAACATATACGAAGAATTGAACTTAGTAGTGAAATAGACATAAAAATAAATCAAAAACGCAAATAGCTTATTTTGGACTAAAGCCAACAAGAACAGCCTCTTTTGAAAAGAGAAGTTTGGTGCCGGGGGCGGGATTCGAGCCCGCGACTTCTGGACATTAGAGCGTTCATAGGCCCCCGTGTTTGTTCTCCAGGTTATGAGTCTGGCGCCCTAACCAAGCTAGGCTACCCCGGCTCAAGTTTTACGTCTGCCTAAGGTTTTAGACAGCTCTTACATATAAAATTTGAAATGTTACGCCTTACCCCGAAATGGGTTATTCATTATCCTTTCTCTAGTTTCCTTACACCAGAGCGTCCCCCAAGATATACTAGATCTACCATTTTGACGAAAAGCCCTGTTTCGACAACGCCTGGAATGCCCTTCAATTTACGGTTCAGTTCTGCAGGTTCGTGTACAAGTCCGAAATCTACGTCTATGATGATGTTGCCGTTGTCCGTTATGACTGGGCCGACTTTTTTGTTGCTTTCTCTTAGGAAGGTTTTTCCTCCCATTTCCTTTATTTTGTGCATTACAATTGGTGCTGCAAAACGTATGACTTCTATTGGCACTGGATGGTTGTTTTCTCCTAAGAATTTGGCTTTTTTTCTTTCGTCAGCGACAATGACGAGTTTTTTCGATGTTGAGGCAACTATTTTTTCGCGGGTGAGGGCGCCGCCCATGCCTTTTATGAGATTTAGTTCGTCGTCTATCTGGTCTGCTCCATCTATTGTTAAATCCAGTATCGGATGTTCTTCTAGTGTTGTTATGGGGATTCCGTGTTTGACGGCTAAAGTGAAGGCTTGATACGAGGTTGGAACGGCTGAAACATGTATTTTTTCACGTTTTATTCTGTTTGCGATTTGTTCGATTGCGTAGGCGGCTGTGCTTCCGCTGCCTAGGCCTATCACAAAATTGTCTTTGACGTGTTTGACTGCTTCTAGGGCTGCATTTCTTTTCGCTTCTTCTACCCATTCTTTTTTAGGTTTCAATTTCCATCTGCCCCAGTTTTTCCAAAACTTTTTCTACTTCTGCTCTGATTTTCTCTATTCTTTTCTCTGCTTCTGTTCTCGGGCTTGGTTTGGCTGGTTCCTTCGCTCTTCTTTTTTCTTTTTTGGCGGGTTTTTCAGTGAGTGTTCGTGGTTTCTTGGCGATTGGTATGGCTATTTCTTTCATTGGTTTTACTTCGACCGTTGAGCGTAGCTCATCAACTTTTGTGTTTAATTCTTCAAAGCGTTCGCTGAAGAGCTTTATTAGGTCTTCTTGCATTGCTTCTAGTTCGTGTAGAGCTACCAAGGATTCGTCTTTTGAGATGGCTTCCTTGACTCTCATGATTCGAGATTTATATGTCTGTGCAATTCTTTCCCTCTCTTCCTCTGTTATTTTGCCTTCTGCATGAGCTTCATAGAGTCGCCTGATAGCGCCGCTTAGAATCTCTCTCTCTAAATCTAGGGTTCTAAGTTCTTCCCTGGCATGTGTTGCATCTTCTCGAGAGATACTCCGCTCAATTCTGAACGGCAACGCTTTGAATTCCATTTTTGGTTTTTCTTCTTCAGAAAGTTTTTCTTTCTTTTTTCCCCGCCTTCTCATGGCATAAATAATTATTAAACATGCGAGAATCGCCCCTAACGCTATCAATCCATAAATTAGGGGTTCAGCATATGGCAAAGAGTTCCCTCTCTATCTTCATTTAGCCTTTATGGATATATAAATTACTTAAAATCTGCGGATAACGTTTTTGGAGCCTCGGATATTTGCGGATTACACGGAACACTATTAGTGAAACATCTTAGATCTTAGAAACTATTTTATCTCTATATGGATAACTGACTTGATAATGAGAAAGTTTTGAGATGTCAGAGAAATCGATTTATCCCTAAATTTTCCTTCCATTCCTTTTTTCGCTTCTGTAAGCACGCTGACTTTACTTCATGAATATTCCATGGGCTTCGTAGAAAGGAGTGTGTGAGGTTCTTAGATAGGAGTAAATGTTCTTCTCAGAGCATCCCTCATCCTTTCAACTCTTGCTTTTTCTTCCCATAGCGTTTGTCTCTGCATTTCTTCTTTTTGAACCATACGATCGTACTCGTCGATACCTTTGTTGGTTTCCTTTATGACTTGTTCAATCCAGTCAAGTTTGTCTCCAAATTCATCTGCTGTAGTTACAAGTCTAAGCTTATCACTTATCACGAAGAGTTTTCTATCCCATAAATGTCTACTTGCTTTCCATGTTCGTTCAAAAATGTCCTGCCAGATGTGATCTGGTATAGAATCTAGGGGAAGATCAATTATGTAAGCACTAGGAAAATAGCGATCTCTCTTTATGGTAATCTTGTCAACATCAAAGGGTTTTGAAAGTTTTACTTTTTTGGCTATTTCTTTCATGCTTGATCCCAACTACTAATTGTTTTATTTCGCTTTAAAAGTTCTATGTCCGCACACGCCTTCTCCACTCTTTTTTAGGATTCGAAAAACTGAGTTAGCTGAAACCATAAACGAAATGAAACAAACCCAATCTGTGTTTTTTCTCAGAAAATTGGAGCCTCGGGCGGGATTTGAACCCGCGACCGCCGCCTTACCAAGGCGATGCCCAACCAGGCTAGGCCACCGAGGCGCAGAACCTTCTTTCAGAAAAGAAGCTTCAGCAAGAAATTTAGAGCTTTCGGTTGTGTTTTGAGTGTCGAGGTAGTCTAGAATGCTTGTTAGGGCTTGTTCTGTGATTCTTGAGATGTTTAAGCCGTGTTCTCGAGTCGCGCGCGCGGCCTCTCCTTCATAATGCGTATCCATGAAATAAATAGAAACGTTGTCGAACTTTTTCCAATCATTTTTGACATAATGAAAGTTTTCAACAGTTTGTTCTATACCTCTTAGAACTTCTTCCTTTTCATGATTCCCCTGATAGCATATACAGGCAATCCAAAACTTCTAAGGATGTTTCGCACTCTTATCATCAGTCCTTCTCCTTCGTAATGTTTAAGATATGCTGTTGATGTTTTCATGAAATCGAACATATCTCTCGCAATCAGAAGGACATCTGGAGACTCTTCTTGTTTTATTCTTTGTAGAATCTTTTTGAGATCGTAAAGTGAATCATAGTTCTTCACGAAGCTTTGAAAATGATGCCCATCCGCAATAATTGCTAGCTTCATATATACTAATTTGCACGTCGCATCCTTAAAACCTTGGTGCGCTTTTTCCCTAAATCTTGCATGCATTTCTTCTCCAATATGTGCGTGCTCGAGTTCATTCGAAGGCGATTTCTTTATATTCCATTTGACAAACTAGGATTTGAAGTTGAGAATATCCTTTAGTTTCTCGAAGAACATTCAATGTTAGACTCTGAAGCAAAAAACTAGAATCTGAATAGTTTATTATCATAGATTTTTCTCAGTATTCTTATTCACTTTTGGATTTTTCTGAATTATAAATTTGGATTCTGTCTTCATAACTTAATTATATATTCAAAAGAAAAGAAGCTTCGGTGAGAAGAGCTTGGCCATGTCGATAGAACTTGAGAACCTTGAAAGGGAAAAGGTAGAACTGGAAGGTGAGTTGCAGTTACTGACGGAAAAAGAGAAAACCTTGAAAGAAAACGTAAAGACACTTGAAACCAAAGTTGCAATTCAGAAGTTGGAAGAAAAGATTAAGGCGAAACGTGAAGCTGTTGAAAAGCTGGAATCTAAGAAAAGCGATTTGGAAGAAAAAAAGAAAGAACCAGGAACTTCCGAAACAACCGAGGAACGAAAACCTGAAGATGCAGATAGAGTTGAAGAAGAACAAGAAACAGACTTCACGGTAGCTTCAGTTCCTGTTGAAGAACAAGAGCCTATGCAATCTGAAGAGCAGCATGAAGAAGGAGAAGAAAAGAAACGTAGGTTTTTCTTCACTCGCTTAGGGAATAATAGCGTTAGTGTTTCACTAAAACGCCTTTAGGAAAACCTTTTGATATTGAGCAACGTTATGTTATACATAGTTATACATCCCACGCAACTGTCATCTTCTTCCAAAAATCCTACAACACTCGTCTACTGCAAAATGAGTTATGGTTTTTTGAGCTAAGAAATACAGATCAACTATTAGCTTTTCCGGCAACTTCTCTTGTTCTCTTTCGTTTGAAATTTAGAACATGTACCACGGAAGAGGAATGTGGTTTTGGTGGGTGTTGTGTTATTTTGGATCTTGATTTTACGTTCATAATGTTTTTGTTGTTTGTCACTAGTTTCTTTTTGGGGTGTAGTATGAGTTTGAAGGATATGTTGGAGGATTCTCAGTTCGTGAGGATTGTTCTTGTTTTGTGGCTTGTTAGTTCGTTTTTTGTCTTGTTTTTGTTGGGTAGGATTGACTATGTTGTTCACCATGATCTCTATAATTTTGGTTTGAAGTTTAGTTTTGTTTGGGCTGATCCTTATTGGGTTCTCTTGCGTTTGGTTTATGTCTGTTTGGCTGTTCCTTGTGTTTTGAGTGTTGTTGCTTTGGGTTTGGACTTTTGGAAGAAAGTTAACAGTAAAAAACACGTTTCTAAGCTTGTGAGTAAGCCTTCTGCTGTTAAGGTTCAGCCTTTGGAAAGAAATTCTACGCTCATTTCTTGCCCTTCCTGCAAGAAGACTTTTGGTAAGCCTTTGGTTATGCTTGATTTTAGCAGTGGAAAGACCAAGCTTATGAACGTCTGTCCATACTGCAATACGGCGTTGATTGACACAAGCGAAATTGAAGATGAGAAGGACTTTGAAACGAGAGTTTTCAGCCCAGATGAAAAAGTGAAAACAAGACAGCGACGAAAAAAGGGGAGGCAGAATAGTGTTACACAAGATAGAACCTAAAAGAAACAAAGAAAGTACGAGAAAAGACGTATTTATTGCCAAAGCGGAATGTAAGTGGCATGCTGGACAAGAAACATTACCGCACAGTTTAGATCAAATATCACAAGAACAGATAAACAAAATTTTAGAATCTGCGGACAAATATCCCACATTGAATAGAAAGTTTATAGAGAATATTGATCTGGTTACAATTGAACCTAACGAAATAGCGTTAGATAAAAATAAAATAACAAAAGAGCCAACTTCTAACGGTGAAACACACGAAGTTTTTGAAGGAGAATTATTTTTCGTCATTAAGGTTCCATCTTCTTTCAAAATGGACTCAGAAGAACTATTAGAAAACATAAATGTCCTATTACGTGTTAGCAGTAAATTTAGTTCAACAAAGTTGATAGCCATTGAATATCTCGGGACGAATACATATGAGTTTTGAGAAAGCCTATTGCGTTGAATGTATGTATTGATACCTTAGTTGAATAATGTAAAATGAATCAGAGTTTTGGACGCGTGCGCAGTTCTACTTCTTAATGCGCCTTTTCCTCTGCATTAGTTCAAGCCCTTCCTTAGAGGTTACCTTGCGTAGCTCCTCCATGTACTGTCTTCTGTGAAGGCGACAGACTAATCCTGCAACTATTCCAAAAACCATCAGACACAACCCGCTCATTATTAGACTTAAACCTAAGACCGCCCCTCTGAGGGGTTCCGTGTGATACGGGATGAATACGAACCAGTCTGGGTTTTCGGTTAGGCTTAGGTTTTCCAATATGCCACCTACAAAAAATATGGCACCCGACAGAAACGCAAGACAGGCTTGGATTTCTTCATGCCTTGATTCTTGAGCCTTTTCGTGTAGGTAGTCAATAAATTTTATTTCATATCTTATGTTGGGCATTTCTCTCATCTAGTGAAAATATCGAACACAAAAGTAAATCTTGCTGTTTTCAAACTCTTACGCGAAATAAATATTTTGGATCTTCTATATCCCCTTTTGGGCCTATCTCTGGAACAACCGATTATTCCAAGGCAATCTTGGGACGAAGCCCTAGTGTTTTTCGTTTAGCCCGCGCGTGCACGACAGCAGTTGAAGCAACGGCATTGAGCAGAGTTGGAAAAGCCAAACTTGTTTTCCCCAGTAATACCTAGGCGCACTACACCACAAGCTCATTGTAGGCTTCCAGGGTTTAAAAGATATGCGACTGAGAGTGCTTCTCTAACACCTTCAAATCTGCCTTGTCATAGATTTCTTATGCGCGTTAAAAAGGGAGACTAAGACGCGTGCGTTTTTTGCTCTTCGAGTTCTGCTGGGCTTTCTATTATTTGTGTTGAAATTCCACCGGCTGTTTCAGGTTGGTTTCGTTGCCGTTTCATGTAAACCCTTGAAGGAACCGCGAGACTGCCTCTCAAGTAAGCTTCGCTGCAACTACCACTTGCAAAGAGTAAAGCTCCAATCACGGTGAGCCCGGTGTTTATCCTTAAATTCAGAGATGGTAACATGACAATAGATGCAAGTCCACAGATAAACATGACTAACCCTGAGCCGCATAGAAAACCGTAGATGAAGGCCCCCAATCTATGATCTTTGATTGCTTTCGACATATACACCACCGATTCTGTAAAGGGGTATTATCTTATCATTTAATGGTTATGAAGCTGTAATAACGATGCTGAATAAAGACTAGAAATCGGATTCTGCAGGTGATATTTCCACTAGTCTCTGGTTCAAATCTCTCCTGTCGTTGTGACATCTAGAAAGAACGACATGGGTGACGTCAAAAAGATAGTTAAGAACATAGCACGAGCTAGGAATGCATGTATTTCTTCTCCAATATGTGCGTGCTCGAGTTCATTCGAAGGCGATTTCTTTATATTCCATCTGGTTTTGTTCCAGAGAAGTTCTAAGCCTTTCTGGAATCGCACAGTCGTGCGAGCTAAGCTTATTTCTTTCTATTTTTGATATAGATTCTGGCTTCATAACTTAATTATTTCTTAAAGGCTTAAAGAAACTTCGGTGAGGACAGCCTGTCTTTATCTATGGAATTTGAAAATCTTGAAAAGAAACACGCAGAATTGGAAAGTGAGCTGCAGTCGTTAACGGAAAAAGAAAAAGCTTTGAATGAAAACGTAAAGACTCTTGAAGTTGAAGTGGCAATTCAAAAGTTAGAGGAAAAGATTAGGGCAAAACGCAAGTCTGTGGAAAGGCTGAACTCCAAGAAAAAGAAACTGGAAAAAGAATTAGAAGAACCAGAGACTTCCAAAATAACCGAGGAACCAAGGCCTGAAGATGCGGAGAAAGTTGAAGAACAGGAACCAGACGTTATGGTAACCGTAGCTCCTGTTGAAAGCCAAGAGCCGGCACAATCCCAAGAAGAACGTGAAGAAAAAAAAGAGAAGAGCATATTTTCTTTCTAGGCTACTATAACGCTTTCAGCTCTGCTTTATCATAGATTTCCTTCAACATCCTAATTCCGTTAGGTTTGTAGTGTTTAGCCAAAACACTACGAGGGGCTCTTCATCGGAATTTGTGGATTTACCTTGGTTAGATTCTTCTTCGTTAGCTACTCAACCATGTGTGCTCGCTATCTGCCGGCTCAAAGGAATCCTGGAGCGGTTTCGTTTTACGCTAAGGGATCTTCTTCTCTCTGGCGAAGCATGGTTAAGCAGTTTGAGATGCGGAACCAGAGCGCTAACGAGTTTGTTTTCAGCCTTCATAAGGTGCTCTTGGAAAGTTGTTCGCGGAACCTTCTCTTTGGCAGCAATTGTTTGAACATCAGAAAGCCTTGGTAGGTTATAGTAGCCGTGGCGATGTGCGGTAAGAACAGCTTCCATTTGTTTCTCTGTCAGGCCGGAAAGTACCGCGTCTGCAGACATAGTCAGGGAACTCGCAACAAACCCATCAAGCGGAACCTTGCGCAGGATCTTGTAAAACCATCCTGCATTCTCAAGGCGTTTCAGAAGTTCCTTCAAGGCTTCATGTTTGAATACAATAAGCCTGTGGTATGCCCAGCCGTTTTCTATCATATTTGGAAAGATGTTGAGAATGTCCAGCTTCCCAATATGTCTGACAATTGTGTCTTGATCCATGCAATTACATTCGCTGACGTTCAGGTACAACCTGCGATCATCAGATACTTCTTCTACGACTCCGGGAATAGGCCAAGTACGAAACTCTTCCAGAACTAGGGGGTATTCTTCTGGGTTCCTCACAACGATCTCAATAACATCGTTCTCTCTGTTACACCAAATGAAAACGCTTGTAGAAGGAAATCTACGAGTTAGATCTGTGAAAAAGTGTCTGTGATTGTCCGTATCCAAGAAAGATACTTTGAGGGCAACGTCAAACAACGTCATCTCAAACACCAAGAATAAAAATCGACACCGTGTTATATAACTCTATAGCCGTCAAATGACGGTACATCTTTACAGTCTTATGACGGCACAACCCCTATGTGTTTCTTTCTCATATATGTATTCATGGTGATAAAGAATGAAACGGATAATTTCGCATAGAAAGCCGTCTTTAGTAATGAAGGTGTTTCGATTGTTCGGAATGAATATAGGTTCTAAGGAACCTCTAGGGAGTCATAGAGATGATCCCGCACACATGTCTAATCAACCTAAAACTTTCAATGTGCAAGCTTACATGTTGGGAAAACGACATATGCATAAAATTGAAGGCGATAAGGCTATGGCAATTTCACTGTCGCGCCATAGCAGATGGCAAGCAGGAGGCCCCTCTTAGACAAACACAGATTCAGTTAAATAACCTGAGACTTCACGATCCCCTTTTTTCTCTTGTTCTTGTTTAACTTTAGAAAATTAAAGAGGAACCTGCCTCATTCAGATATTCAATTATGGTTTTTCATCAACTCAACCTCATATCTCATAACTTATCTCAGTTCTTCACTGGTTTTGTGGGCACGTCCTCGGAATCTTCATAATGGCTCGATAAACTCGTTCTTTCAGATCATCTATCAGAGCTGGATTGAAGTAATTTCTCATAAAAACGTTAGCTGAAACACGGCCCTGTAAGAAATCTATCTCTGGTTGTGCTAGCCATTTTGTCATGTACGTAGCATAGAATTCTCTGACATCGCCAAACCTTAGTTTGAAGCCATTTCTCTGAATTTGTTTGTTTATCTGGGTACACGTGAGCTTGTCTTGTTTACTGATTTTTTGTATAGACGTTTTCGGAATGAGGCTTATGAAAACCTTTTTTGTTCTGAGGATGAAATGCTGTTTGAATCGGAAATGCTCCAAAGCTTCCGCTTCAACATTGTAGTATTCGTTTAGTCTTTTTTTCCTAGCCAGATCAATAATCAAATTGTAAGCCTTAACTGACTCTTCATAACGTGACCCCGAAGCCAAAACAAAATCGAGAAACACATCTAGTTTTGGAAGTTTGTCCTTGATTCTTCCAATCCACTTGAGAATATCATCATTTTCGTTAGCTTTAGTAAGCCTTGAAATAATCAAATCGTCAACGTTGCCGCTGTTCCATTTCAAGCCATAATTCTTAATCAAGTCTTTGAACTCTCCATATAATCCAAGAAACTTTGCCAAAGCGCTCAGAGCCTTCATAACGTGGAGTCTCTTAGAATCTGAAAAAGTGTTAAGCTCTGAAAAATCACGGTTGAAAAGGCAATGGCAAAACTTACGAGCATAACGAATCCTACCTCTAGCAACTCTATCACTGCAAGTAGCTGCCAAGAAGTCTCTGAAAGAAGCCCAATTCACGCCTCTTTCGTTAAAAGAAAGCTTACCAAGGCGATGCCCAACCAGGCTAGGCCACCGAGGCACATATGCAATTACTTAGTGGTAAAGCAGTTTTTTATGTTTCAAGGATTTCAACTCTTGTCAGTTAAATAAAACATAGAGGTGAAGCCGTTTTTTCTCGTACTTGATGAAACGTTGTCAATATTTTGCGAGGCTTCCTCTCTTCCGTACGTATATGTCGGTTAGATAGAAGATGAAAACACCGAACAAAATCCAGGCCACGTCCAAAGCTAAGAGATGTAGGAATACGTTGCCGATCACTTCAGGCGTGTAGTTTTCTATTAGGAAAGCTCGCATTCCAACGAGGGCTGGCGCTGTTGGCAAGATTGAACTCGCTTGTTGAGCAACAGTTGGAAGCACAATTAGTGGATATGCCACTGGAGAGAGAATCATCATTATGCTGTGGATTCCTTCAGCGACTATCCACCCTTCTTTTAAGACTAGACTTAGAGCCGAGACAAGTATGCCGAAGCCATACAACGCAAGCATCATGAGCGCGAAAATGGCGAGTGCAGGCAGTATTCCTTGAATTTGTAGCGCCAGACCGAAAATTAGGTAGATGGCTGCAAATTCGATTGCAGTGCCTAAGCTTTGATGCACTGTGCTGTGTAGTGCCATGCCTAAAACTAGGCTTAGACGGCTTGTAGGGGTCACGTAGAGGGATTCCAAGGTTCCGAACCATTGTTCTCTTCGGATGCTGAACCCCATTGCCCAGACAGCTGTGCCTATGAAACCCATGATCATGTAACCCGTGAAAACAAAAGTGACGATATCTCCGGTTCCAACGAGTTTTTCTAGGTTCTCGCTGTATCTCCCTCCGATTACAGCCAGTCCATATATTATGAAAGGCAGTAGAAATATGAATGGTGAAATGCATTGGCGGATGAAGCTTATTGGATATGCTAGATCTAGTTTCCACGCTTTGATGTTGCACTCCCAGATGGCTCTCAGTTCAGCTTTCATGTTCCTCCATGTAAACCCTGTAGGACATTTAACTTCTTGTAATCTGTGTCTTTTTTTGCTTGGTTTCTCCAAACTCATCGTCTCCTAGAAGTGGCTTATTGTCCCAGACTTCTTCGTTCTCTCTTCCATCCAGTTAAACAAGTAAAAGCCGAGAAATATTGCGACTGCATCAATTATCAGGAGCATTAGAACTTCCAAATAGAGCATCGCAAGGTTCTGTTTAAGAAGCATAATGCTTCGCACGGCAATAAGAGCGTACGTGAGGGGAAGAAGTTTGCCTAAGATTTGTCCCCACAATGGTAGGCTTGCAAGAGGATAACGCACAGGAGAAAACACGGAGAAAACGTATTCCATTGTATGCGCCATATCGTGAGCCTGTTTGTACCTAAGAGAAAGCGCAGCCAAGATCAACGCCATCCCGTACAAGCCCAGTATTAACAGGATTACGATGAAGATCACAGGTATAA
>JGI24422J19971_10002170_pt1 | contig 12147 bp, 8 predicted proteins | sample DeeMarSWOR152_54_FD_19971 | JGI IMG/M metagenome (IMG submission 19971) | reverse complement strand
CCATGTTTATTGCGGTGATGGTCAGCAGCATCTCGTAGTTCTTTAGAGTATCCTTCTCTCTTTCCAATGCGATCCAGAGGATTTCAATGGGGGTTGCCTGTGCAGGAATTTCCCTGGTGGCTATGATCTGAATAAAAAGTGAGGTATCAATATCAACGAGATAGTTAAGATCTTCTTCCGTGATACTTTTATCTTCCAGGAGGCCCTTCAACTGATTTACATGGTCCACTTCCTGCTGGGCTAATTCATCTGTTAAAACCGCAAGCTCATTGCCTTCGAGAAATCTTGATGCTTTACGGTAAAACTGATAGGACTCCCGTTCAATTCTCATTGCATACTTGATTATCTCCTCGACTGTGAGTTCTTCCATCTTGAGGCCTCCTGGCAGAAGATTCTTTCATCCACTACTATTAGACATCAATTAGTGTCATTCAGTTTTAATATACCTTTCACAACGTTTTAAAAAAATAATCGATGGATTATCACCATCAAATATCCTGTTTACCTTCTTAAAATCATACACGGCTACATCATATTTACCATCAAGAAACATTTCCAGACCATGATAGTAGAGCTTGATGGCATCATCAATCTTATCGGGTTCTCGCAAGAAAATTTCATATATTTCCTTTTCCGTGCCTTCGAGTTCGTCTCTTATTCTATCGAGTTTCCTATACTTAATGTTTTGCATAGAGCCAATCTGATCCAAAGAATCAGAGATCAGAGGAACTCCATAATATTTTGCATACTCCAGCATTCTCATGCTCTCCTCTATCGGTGATCCCAGAGCAATATATCCATCCCCTACAGTCCCCGTAACAACGCCTCCATAGGAAAGCCCCATTTTCACATCCCATTTCACCCCGCTGACATTCTTATCAGAATTGTTTCTCTCTTCAATCCAGTCGAACAACTGTTTTGCCCCCTCAAGTGCATAGGTAAAAGACTTCTCATCGGGTGTTGGGGCTCCATACACCATATTGATGAAATACCCGTAAGAAAAATTGATTATACCGCCGTTGTTTACAGCCATATTCTTTAAAAATGTGTTGAGGTTGTTTAATTCATTGGTGATCACCTGGGGGTAAAGCTCATCGATGGGCTTTAAAAAGTTCACAAGCTCTATGCTCAGCGATGAAACTTCCTGTCTTTTACTCGTCAAATCAGAAAAATTCTTCTCACTTATTTTTAAAACAGTTTCACTCTGGGCGTATTTCTTATAAAGAGAAATAATTTTCTTTAAATTATCCCTCTGCTGGAAAAGTGTCCCAATTCTGTTTTCCATTTGTTTGAATACTTTTTCTGCTTTTGCTACCATAGTGTTATAACTTGCTAAAACATCATCAACTTTTCTATCACCCTGCGGGTCAATAGACTCTAAAAGCCTGCCCCTTTTAATGAAGGCTTTTTCAAAGCAAGTTTTCATGCGCTTCAGGATTACTCCAAGCCTTCGTCTTGTCCCTAGGTCTATAAGAAAAAGAATAAGCGCGAAGAAAAAAACAAGAACACCGATTATATAGAGAAGCTGATTTCTGATAATGTATAGATCACTTTTCATTGAATATATTACGAATGTGACACCCAGAGGTTTATATCGCACAAAGTATCCAAACCGATCTTCCAGACGAATTTCACCTTCTATATCCTCCCCTGTTTTGTCAATTAACTCCTGAGGTACAGCTCGCTGCATTGTGCCAGAAGGATATATGATCTGCCTCTTCTCTGTGCTGAAAACCAGTATTTCTGTAATATGTTCCAGGTCGAAGTAGTCGGAAAGTGAAGAAATAATATCATGGTAAAAGGAACTCTCCGCTATAGTCAGGGCACTCACCCTTTCATCGAGAAGAGAGAGAATGAACTTACCAAGTTCCTTATGGAGGGTTTGCTGTCGTTTCTCTACATCATATGTGTAAAGTGCATGAGTTAAAAAGAGCATAACCGATGCAAATATGATTGTAACAGAAATCTTGTGTATGATTCTTAATTTCATGTTATTTAGTCGCTTACCCGTTCAATATGGGCTCCTATTTTACCGAGTCTATCTTCAAGCTTGAGGTATCCTCTATCAATCTGCCCGATGTTGTGGATTATACTCCTACCCTCCGCGCACAGGCTCGCAATAAGCAATGCCATCCCGGCCCTTATATCAGGGCTCACAAGCTGAGCCCCAAAGAGTTTTGACGGACCAACAACTACAACACGATGCGGATCGCAGAGCACAATACGGGCACCCATGCTGACGAGTTTATCAACAAAATATAGCCTGCCATCGAACATCTTTTCGAAAATGAGAACAGTGCCCTGGGCCTGTGTAGCAGTTACCACAGCAATACTCGTAAGGTCAGAAGGAAATCCCGGCCATGGTGCGTCATAGATTGTCGGTATTTCTCCGAAGTGATCATTTCTCACCACCAGATTTTGATCGCCCGGAACAATAATGTCATCTCCCTGGGTCTCGATTCGTACTCCCAGCTTCGAAAACCAGTAGAGTATCATGTTGAGATGATGGTTTTCTGCATCTTTAATAGTTATTTCACTACCAGTGACAGCAGCCAGGGAAATAAAGCTTCCCACTTCAATATGGTCCCCTACTATTTTCCAGGAGCCTCCCCCCAGTTCTTTCTTCCCTTCTATGTTGAGAATATTGCTTCCAGCGCCATTAATTAGTGCACCGAGGTGGTTTAAAAATCCAATGAGGTCTTGAACGTGAGGCTCTGAGGCTGCGTTCCTTATAACCGCTCTATCCTTTGCGAACACACTTGCCATTATAGCGTTTTCTGTGGCAGTGACGGAAGGCTCATCAAGAAATAGTGTTGTGCCTTTCAACTCTCCCCCTTTAATAAAAAATCCCTTTTTCTCTGTTCGCACCCCGGCCCCGAAGGATTCGAACACAGAAAAATGAGTGTCGAGCCTTCTCCTTCCAATCACATCACCTCCTGGAGGCGGAAATTGTACGTTCTTCCCTCGTGCCAATAGAGGCCCTGCAAAAAGTATAGAAGCCCTGATTTCACTTGCGTATTCCTTTTTTAAATAGATCGTGGGGTCTGGCGGAAGGTTCGTACTCACCCTGAGTGAATCTTCACTCAACCACTCAATCTCAGACCCAACAGACTGCAGGAGCCTTATCATAATCTCAACATCTCGTATCCTGGGGATGTTAGAGAGGGTTACTGTGTCATCTGTGAGGAGGGTTGCTGCCAGTATTGGAAGTACGGCATTCTTATTTCCGGCAGGCTTTATTGAACCTTTGAGCCTATAGCCACCTTCGACAATAAATTTTTCCATCCTTATACTCCATGTACTCCTCTTAATTTATTTTACCGGTATTTTTTTTGCAATACTTTTTTACTCATGAATAATGGCTTCACAGAGTGGACTGTGCTTTATCTTGTATTAGCATTATATTATAAAAACTACCTTACGTGGTGCCGACCATGTCGAAAGTGAGAACCCGTTTTGCTCCTAGTCCAACAGGATTTCTTCATATTGGAGGGCTTAGAACTGCTCTCTTTTCATTTTTATTTGCTCGTCACAATAATGGAGATTTCCTTCTGAGGATTGAAGACACAGATAGAAGTCGCTACGTTGAAGGAGCCCTGAATGATATAATCGAATCATTGAAATGGATAGGAATAGTGTGGGATGAAGGTCCTGATGTAGGTGGTCCCTATGGTCCCTATAAACAGTCTGAGAGAAAAGACATCTACAAGGAGCATGCATTCGATCTTGTTAGGACAGGACACGCCTACAAATGTTTCTGCTCACCTGAGAGACTTGCTGCACTGAGGGAAGAGCAAAAGAAAAAAGGAATATATCCCGGATACGACAGACACTGTCGGTATCTCTCAAAGGAAGAAGTGCTCAGGCATGAAAAAAACAAGGACCCCTTTGTCATTAGGCTGAAAATACCCGAAGATGGAGAAACAGTATTTGAGGATAGTATCAGAGGCACGATCAAAACCGCAAACTCGACACTTGATGATACTGTTCTTTTGAAATCCGATGAATTTCCCACATATCATCTCGCAAATGTCATTGACGACCATCTCATGGAGATTTCCCATGTCATAAGGGGAGATGAATGGATATCGAGTACACCACGCCATATAATTCTGTACCGTTCATTCGACTGGGCCCCTCCCGTATTTGCTCATGTTCCTGTAATACTGGCCCAGGGAGGAGGAAAGCTCTCAAAAAGACATGGGGCAACAACTGTGCGNGAGTTCAGAAATAATGGTTACCTNCCTGGAGCACTCNTGAACTTTATATCCCTTCTAGGATGGGCACTTGATGACCGGACAGAGCTTTTCACAATGGACGATCTCATCGCACATTTTGATCTCGAACGGGTAAATAAATCTCCCGCTGTTTTCTCATATGAAAAACTCGACTGGTTCAACGGCGTATATCTACGAAGGAAGAAAACCGATGAGCTCTACGATCTCATCCTCCCATTCATGATAGAGGGAAATCTATTTAAAAAGGAAGAAATAGCTCAGTATAAGGAATACATTTTACAGATCATTCCTCTCATCCAGGAACGACTGACTTCCCTCAAAGAAGTTGTTGATCGCACATGGTTTTTCTTTGACCAGCTCTTCACCATCAAGGAAAAAGACACTCTCATACCAAAAAAAGGTACCCCAAAGGATGCAATTAAAATCCTGGAGCGGACAATAGAAGTATTGTCGCCTCTCTCCTCTTTTCACGAAGATGAGTTGGAAAAGGCCTTTCGCGCATTAGTAGATGACCTTGGTATGAAAACAGGTGCCGTGTTCATGACGGTAAGAGTCGCAATTACAGGAACACGCGTATCGCCTGGGCTATTCGAAACCATGAACGTTATGGGAAAGGATAGGGTCATCCAAAGATTAAGAGAAGCAAAGGAAATTGTTAAGAATATGACATAACATTTGATTATTAAAAAAGAAATCATTACATTAATCCTGCACTAAATTCTCAATTTGACATCACCCGGAGAGCTCATTGAACACTTTTGGACCCCTCGCAGTAGTGCCTTTCATTCTGAGCATCTTTTTTATTATCTGGCAGGAAGATGTTATATTTCCTCTAATCGGTGGATTATTTCTAGGTTCTATTATCGTATCAAAGTTCAACCCTTTTTTCGGTTTTTTAAATATCACTGACATTTTCATCATAAATGCCCTGACAGACCGTCTAAACATTTTTACTCTTATCATCATCATCGAGGGACTGCTTCTATTTTCCCTTTTAAACAGGAGTGGTTATCTCAATACGTTGAGAAAACAGTTTTCCAAAAAAGGACTGACGAAAAATAGACTGCAGTACATCATATCCCTTTCCAATCTTGTTTTATTCATTGACCGATATTTCTCTTCCCTATTAGTGGGAATGTTTTCCAGACCCTTTGCCGAAAAGAAAAAGTTAACTCCAGAAAAACATGCATTTTTNCTAAANACTGTAACATCTTCTGTTTCCACGATAATTCCCTTTACTACCCTTACTCCACTTATTATTGCAAGNATCGGAACCGCATTCGCCAATNTTGGNATCAGCTANTCTCCCTTGAAAGTTTTCTATAAAAGTCTGCCNTACCAGTACTACAATATTTTTTCAGTGTTCATTGTATTCTCTACGATTCTCCTCAACAAAGAACTCTTTTTAATGAAAAAGTATGATGTAATGAATGAAGAACCTGAGGCTATGAAGACCAGGAATAACTCTTTATCCTTCGATACGAGTGTACTTGCAAAAAAGGGCTCAAATCTAAACTTTGCACTTTATGGGACAGCCGGTTCTCTGTTGCTTGTATTCGGGATAATTCTTATCGGATTTGTGCTCTTCAGGCATGGATATCACGGTCTTACAATCCTCAATATAGAAAATCATCTTAAAATCTTCATAGGAGCACTTTTCACCGGGATTATCTATGCGATCCTCTTTTCATTGATTACAAAGACAGAAACCTATACAAAATATAAGTCAAAGAGGTATGAAATATCCTTTACACTGCTGGTGACCTTTACCTATATCATTCTTGCTATGTCGATTGAGTCTCTCGCTAAAAAATTCGGATTATCCACATCGCTCATAAGAACCTTGTTTAGTAAATCTATCGTGATCTCATTTCTACCTTTGATCTTTTTTCTCTTCTCCAGCTTTATCAGTTTTTTATGCGGCTCCTTCTTCCTTACCGCGACGACTGTCATCCCCCTCTCAATACGTATAATTAGCTTAAATATGTCAGATCCATTGATAATTGACAGTTTAATATTTGCTTCTGTAGGAGCTGTTATTTCCGGTGCAACTTTTGGTGATATTAACTCGCCTTTTTCATTGAACTTTATTATATCAACTGCTACAGCAGAGACCTCTGTTGCGGAGCATTTCAACTCTCAAATCACCTATTCACTTTTATCATTTCTCATAACAGCCATATTCGGCTATATGCTCTTTGCAGTGGGAGTTAAGCCTTATCTCTCAATATCATCAGGATTACTGGTAATAGCAATTGTATTTATTTTTCTAAATGGAGAGACTTTTATCTTCGATCGAATAAAACAATTAAAATAGAAAATTACAGTAATTGTAATGATTACACAATTAATTATTGCCCATGCAGTACTATATCTATTATCTTAATATGTTGTTTATCCTTATACGGTCTTATAAAGGAAATTTACTTGAATATCTTTTGTTTTATGGTAAAATACATAATTCCGGATTTATTTTAAGTTAGTTTGGAAATCTTATTTATTGAGGGAGTAGATATATGTTAAAGGGCGATGGAAAAATCATTAGTACTGAAGAAGCTGCGAGATTACTGGGAGTGTCCCAGCAATCGGTGAGAAAATGGTGCCAGAGCGGTAAAATTCGGGCAAGAACAACGCCAGGTGGTTTCTACAAAATTGAACGCTCGGAACTAGAACGGTTTCGGCAGGAGTTTAACATGCCGAATCTCGATTCAAATGAGTTTGTCCTGATAATTGAGGAAAATCAGGAAAGGATTAAATTCATCAGTGGTTTACTAGAGATGCTTGACTTCGATGTGGTTACAGCCAAAGACCTCATAAGCATTGGTATTGCGATTGGCAATACGAAACCATCTTTTGTCATTTCAGGCACAAAACTATCAAAATTAAAAATTGATGAATTGTTACACTCCCTTGCAGATAACCATGAAACAAAGAATCTCTCGATGTTAATCATTGCTGAGCAGGGAGAAAACTTCGACAATCTTATTTCTCAGCACAAGGGTGCCAGAAAAATCAGTGTACTTCACGAGCCTCTGGACATACATCAGTTTAAAAAAGAGGTTGAAAATCTGGCTTGACCTGAGAGGACTGAAAAGTTCAACGGGTTCTAGTAATTGACATAGCGGGGAAATTCAAGCTTGAAGAGGGAACCTTTCCTGGAATTACTTTTTACAGAGATCTTTCCTTTATGAGCTTCTACGAGATGCTTTACAATTGTGAGGCCAAGACCAGTTCCTCCAAGGGCTCTTGATCGGGCCTTATCAACACGGTAAAAACTTTCAAAAATCTTATCGATTTCCCTTTCAGGTATTCCGATCCCTTTGTCACTGATAGAGAGGACCACCTTTCGATAGTTCGCATCCAGATTCACTTTAACCAAATCATTGCTGTATTTCATTGCATTATCAAGCAGGTTTATTAATATCAGTTCCACCATATCTTCATCACCTTTGATATAGAAATCGAAATCGTTCCCCGAAAAAACCACCTTTCTTTCTGGAAACCTACTCTGTATAATGCTGATGGCACTGTTTATACAAAGGTTGACGTTTACTGGATTGTCCTCAAGAACGCCCGTACCGGATTCAATCCTCGATAATGTTAAAAGATCTTCAATTATATTTTCCATTCTTAAAATATTCTTATCGATGATATCCAGAAATTTTTTCTGTGTCTTATTGTCTGCTCCATCCATTCCAAGAAGTATTTCTACAAATCCTTTCAGAGATGTGATCGGAGTCTTCAATTCGTGAGAAACATTGGCAACAAACTCACCCCGTATTCTCTCAAGACGCGCAATCCTTGTAATATCGTGTAAAACCACAAGAACACCAACTCCGTCACCAAAAGGTGTAAAGGAGAATTCAATATCACGTTCATCAGGAACAAATATACGTATCTGGCCCTTTACAATATCGTGACCGCTGCTAATCGATCGGATGCTTTCTCGAATTCCCCCAGACTGAAATACAGCGTAAATATTTTTCCCGAGGAGATCTTGTTCCTTGTATCCGAATATTTCACCTGCTGCCCTGTTTGACTGTTTGATTATTCCATTTTTATCGATCAAGATAATTCCATCGTGCATGCTCGATACGATAGATAATTCTCCCTCACCGCGGGTTAAATTCTCGATCATCCTATTCAACTCTGTTGAGAGAAGATTGAGCTCCTTGTTACGGAAATAAGGAAGCCTCACATCAATATTTCCATTGGAAAACTTCTTAATAATCGTGGCTATATGCATCATGGGATTTGTAATTTCTCTCGCAATAAGAAGTCCAAAAAGGGAAAAGACGATGAATATCACCACACTTCCAAGAATAATCATTGAAGTTGAATTATTCAGCATTCTCTTAATCTGGTAGACTGGAAGGGCAAGTCGAATAATCATTGAAGGTCTGTCTCTATATTCAAAAAACCCAGCAACAAAAAACATCTTCATCCCAACATACTCACACCACCGGACGCTCATTCCCCAACCACTGGCAAGAGCTTCACTCACCTCCGGCATATGTAACTGATTATCCATCTTGAAGGGATTGTACATGGTTTCTAACAGTACGTCACCATTTTCATTTATTACAGTAATCCTTGTTTTACCCTTCCGCCTCCATTCTTCAATGATATCGGGATTTTGAGCTTTGGAAAAAATCTGGCCCAGGAGGAAAGCCTCGGTTTTGAATTCCTGTTGTATCTGGTTGAAGTATGATCGTTTCTGGATATTCCGGAAAATAACGGTAACACAAAGGACCGTAAAAAAAACCAGCACTATTGAGGTGATATAGACTTTCCAGAAAAAACTCGGCAAAGGATTACTTTTTCTCATATTCACTCTTAAATCTGTATCCAACACCGCGGACAGTCTCAATCAAAAAGCCAGCCTCTCCTAATTTCTTTCTTAAAGAGGCTAGATGAACGTCTATTGTTCGATCGGTGACAGAATTAGTACCTCCCTGCACATAACTCAGAAGTTGTTTACGGGTAAAAACTTTATCCTCATTCTCCGCAAGGGTTTTCAATATTCCATATTCAGTAGGTGTGAGATTGACTTCCCTCTCATCAACTGTTACGTTGCGTAGTTCGGGTTCAATCCTTAATTTTCCAATAAATATACTCTTTTTTGCCGCATCACTTCTATTTATTAGACTTCTTCGCATTACAGCTTTTACCCTTGCCATAAAAATATGAATGGAAAATGGTTTGGTAATATAATCATCTGCGCCCAGCTCCAAACCTGTGATAATATCTTCTTCTTCTCCCCTTACTGTCAACATAACAACCGGAATATGAACGAGATCCTTATCATTCTTCACGATCCTGCAAATATCAAGACCATCTAGGCCTGGAAGCATAAGGTCCAGAATTATGAGATCTGGCCTGTAATCTCTTATTGCCTTCAGGCCATTTGTACCGTCTGTTCGAAGGATAACCTTATACCCGTTTCTTGTAAGATTATAATCGAGGAGCTCCAGAATATCTTCTTCATCATCGATTACAACAATTTTCTTTACTCCGTTCATTTATTCTGTCCAACAAAAAATCACTGTATCTATAGTATGAATATAAAAGATTATCAAAGTAATATAAGATACATGTGAAGTTTTCAAATCTCTTAATTTAAAAAGAAAAGATGGTTCCATAAAAATAAAATAGAGGTACCTTTTCGATACCTCTATTATATTTATAGCAAAATCTCATTGAAAACTCAGTTAATTTCAGCAATCTTACAGAGTCTTTCAAATTAAAAGAAGCTAATCATCAATATCTTGATTCCTTCTGACTGTGAGAGATTAGTAGATCGCCTCTTCCGTTTCAATATCGAATACATGTGTTTTTTCTAGATCAATAACAAAACCCACCTCAGCACCCAGCTTGGTTTTGTAGTGATGAGGTACTCGAGCGACAAAGCTTTCTTTGCCCGCGGTGAGGTACAAGAAGATCTCAGATCCAAGGGGCTCGATAACTTCAACCTTCGCCTTTACTAACTTTCCTTCCTTATCTTTGACTATATTCTCATCAATAAGATCTTCAGGCCTGAAGCCAAAGGTCACTGTCTTGCCCATATAGCTTTTTATTTTATCCTGTTTTTCCTTTGGAATGATAACCTTGAAAGCGGTCGTTTTCACAAAATAATTCGATCCTTCTCGTACAATTTCAACGTCAATGAAGTTCATAGGAGGGCTTCCTATAAAGCCGGCAACGAACTTGTTATTAGGATAATCGTAAAGGGTCAGGGGATCCGATACCTGCTGAATCAGGCCATCCTTCATGACAACGATCCTGCTTCCCATTGTCATGGCCTCCACCTGATCGTGAGTTACGTAAATCATTGTTGCCTGCAGATTCTGGTGCAGCTTTGCAATTTCAGTACGCATCTGCACTCTCAGCTTTGCATCCAGGTTGGACAGTGGCTCATCAAACAGAAACACCGCCGGTTTTCGAACAATTGCGCGCCCTACCGCAACTCTCTGTCGTCTGACCTCCAGAAAGAGCCTTTGGCTTTCTGTCAAGTAGATGTTCGATATCAAGGATCTGAGCAGCTTCATGCACACGTCGTTCTATTTCATCCTTTTTCATCTTCCTCAACTCTAGCCCAAAGGAGAGGTTTTTGTATACATTCATATGCGGGTAAAGCGCGTAATTCTGAAACACCATTGCAATATCTCTGTCTTTTGGAGGAATGTCGTTCACAAGTCTGCCACCAATATATATTTCCCCTTCAGAAATTTCTTCGAGACCCGCAATACATCTCAGTGTTGTGGACTTTCCGCATCCTGAAGGGCCTACAAGAACTACAAACTCCTTGTCTTGAACCGTAAGATCAAAGTCTTTTACAGCCTGTACTCCCCCTTCAAAAATTTTTGTTAATCCTTTTAATAAAACCTCAGCCATGGTAACCTCCAAACTTTTTCATTTTAATGTAAACGTTTACTTTATACAGATGCTTTAAAAGCTTCTTGAACACACTATTATATATACACATGCTCAAATTTTTGTCAACTGTAAAATAAAAAAATTTTTGTATGTCATAAACAAATTGAAAAATAGAATAATTTACGTGGTGAAAATGTAAACGTTTACCTTGACTTTTCATTTACACTTCTGTAAAATAGGCGATTAAGAGGTACCAATCAAAATGGCAACAATAAAAGATGTAGCTGCACGAGCATCTGTATCAATCGCTACTGTGTCAAGGATTATCAATCAAAAGGGGAAATATACAAAGGAAACTGAAACCCTTGTGCTCAAAGCCGCAGAAGAACTGGGGTATATCCCGAACCTGACTGCAAAAAGCTTGAAAACCGGGCTCACGGGTACCATTGCCATTGTTATTCACGAATTTTTTCTCATTAATTATCCGGTTCTTCTCGCTACTGCAATAGCAGTACTACAAAGGGAGGACTACAATGCCCAGATAATAGCTAATGCTGATCTTGGTGATTGTATACGGCTACTACATACTGGTAAGTTTGATGGTCTGCTCATTGTGGGAATCAAAAATGAAGAACATGCATTGAGAAATCTCATTGGGTCGGGAAGTAATTTTGTGGTTCTTGGAGAAGGAATAGAACGGGAAGATGTCAACGTAGTCGAAATAGATTATTTCCAGGGAGGTTATGTTGCAACGCAGCATTTAATCAACTTTGGTCATGAAAATATACTTTTTATTGAAGATAATGAGGATCTTTCTTTCACTCAGGAAATAAAGCGGGGCTACCTCTTCGCCCTTGATGAAAACGGAATACAGTACAAGGAACAACTGCTTGTACGCTGTGGTGGAATGACCGGGGAATTAAATGGGTATAGCACGATAAAAGACATTGTACGAGAGACGGATTTCAGCGCCGTTCTCACCACTGATGATCGGATCGCATACGGTTCTCTAAAGGCGCTGAAAGAAGAAGGG
>JGI24422J19971_10002166_pt1 | contig 12163 bp, 13 predicted proteins | sample DeeMarSWOR152_54_FD_19971 | JGI IMG/M metagenome (IMG submission 19971) | reverse complement strand
CTGGTGGGTAGTGAGAGGGCTATCACAGAAGTTGAGAGATTTGTAGAGCGAGAAGAATAGCCAGGGGGAAAAAATGAAATTATCTCTTTCATTTTATCTGAGAACTTATAGTCTATTTTCTGTTCTATTTTTCATATTTGGAGGTCTTGCGGTGGTAATAGGAGGCCCCGCGCTTATTGCTGGGTATGAGTGGAATGACCCTGCTATTTTCAATATAGTGCTTGCATTCCGTATCGTGGTCATTGCATTCTTCGGAACTGGATTTGTAATCAGCTCTTTACTATTATTGGTATCCAGAAGAAGGGGATTCATCGCCTACAAGCGTATCATTGAACGGCTCTCAAGTGAAGGCACCATGAACTTTAATTTGAATATAAGCTTTCCTGAAAAGGACGAGTTCGGAAATTTAGGGAAGTGGCTAAACAAGTTTATCGCCCAGATGAAAGCCTTTGATAAGATTAAAGTTGAAAGATTAAGAGCCTCTCAGCAGAAAATCACAGCACTATCAGAAGAAATGGAAAAGGGGCTTGTCATAGTATCGAACGAGAATCGCATTACCTATGCGAACCGCCATTTCACAAAACTATTTAATATAGGTGATAAGACAGTTGTTGGTCTTCCTATTAATAAGGTACTACAGAATGAAGTGCTCGAAGCGGCGCTTGAAGAGGTAAAGGATAAGCCCAAGAACCAGGTATTGGATGATTTAAAGATGAAATCCGGAGAAGTAATGTACAAAACAAAGGTGAGCTTGGTACCAATAATAAGCAGTGAAGTTTCCCTGTTGGAAACAATGATCATTTTTGACTACATATCGAAAAAGGTTCTGAACATTTAATTCACAAGTTATTATTCGCTCTAAGTTCCTGCTAAATATTCGATAATATAGTATATAGAAGATCCACGGGTACGAAAAAAATGATGAAGAAATTGGTGCTTGCATTCTGTCTGCTGGCTGTGCCTCATATTTTTTATTCTCAAACAGAGTTCATAGGGCGCTCAGAGATTAAATATTTACACTGGGGCGGGACCACCTATGGCTGGAATAATCTTTTTTTATTGATGAACACAGTCACCATTCACGGACCCTTGGGCAGCTATTATATACGTCTTACAGACAACAGTCCCATAGAGGATGAAAATACCGATATACTCCTACATTTTGACTACTGCTCACGAGACAGTGTATTCTTTGAATCGGGTACTTATAGATCTGATGAAATCGATATATTTCCCTCAAAAGACATAAAAAAGTTCGGTCACGGAGCAGCAGGGTTCCTTCATTACCAGCATACAGTGAAGCTCAAGCCTCTTGAAGGGAGTATTTTTACCCAGAAAGGACCCTTTGGGAGCTTTTCCATTGACTTCTGGCTTTTTCCTACTTCAGTTCATGAGGGGAGTGTCGTATTTTCACTTCATGCACCTGTCCTCGGACATAATGGAGGATTTAAAGGAATTAAGGCTTTTTTTCAAGGTGGAAGGTTACACTGGCTTTTTGAGAATGTATTTAGTGACCGTCTCGACCAGCCATCTGATATTCTCCTCGCAGAGAATACCAAAGTTTTACTTAATGAGTGGCATCACCATGCTCTTTATTATGATTCAACCAGTGGTCTGATGACTGTATATTACGACGGGAAAGAGAGCAATCTACAGTGGATTACCGAGGATGGTACAGAAGATGGCACTCTTTTACAGGGGTTTTTTTCTCCCTATCTCTCTATACCCTTTGCCATAGGAGAGAACTTTTTTGGTTATATAGATGAGTTTCGAATTTCCAGGGGACTCCCTTCTTTCTCCTATGAAGATTTCAGGAATTTTGGTGAAGTGAGAAGCGATGTTTTAACCCTAAAGAGTAAAGGGACCAAAATCGTAAAGTTCGTCTGGAAGAGCATCGAGGAGAAAGGCACGGCTGTAAGGTTATTTTACCGTCTATCTAACACTTATTTTCCTCCAGATGCTGAAGAAGATCTATTACACGGAGTGCCCGCATGGATACAGGTGAGTAATAATCAGGAGCTTTTGGATGGACCTACTGGAGGAAAATATTTCCAATGGAAAGCCGAACTATATGGGACCAAGGGCATGTATACACCTTATCTTCACTCCTTGAGGGTAATGTTTGAGCTTGACCCTCCTCCTGCAGCCCCCATTCTTCTAAAAGCAGCTCCCCATAATAATGGTGTGTTGCTTTCTTGGGTAAAAAATAAAGAGAGTGATATTCTGGGATACAAAGTGTATTATGGAACATCACCGGGGTATTATTTCGGAAAAAGATCGGATAAAGGTGATTCCCCGTTCCTTGTGGGGGATGTGAACAGCTTACTCATAAAGGGACTCAAAAACGAGGAAGTCTATTTCTTCAGCATCACAGCAGTTGATCGTGCTGAGCAGGAGAGTGGTTTCAGTGCTGAGCTCGTTGTACGACCGTCACGCATCTATGAGGATGAGTAATCATTTTAAAGGCGATTCATGTGAGTCATGATACGGCGCCGCGCTCAACTCTAAATAAAAAGCTTCTCAATAAAGGACTTGTGTAAAAACCTTTATTCCGGTAATAATATTCCTTATCAGTAAATCAACCGTATAAAATACTGAATACTAGTAGTGCATATTCTTTTAAGGAGGGAGAAATGGCGATTTTTCAGGGGAAGAATTTTAAAAAAAGCGAACTACTTTCATTCATCGGAGACCCCGCTCAGTTAGCTGGAGCAAGGCCGTTCGAGTATACCGAGGGCAAGGCGCAGGGGGTTAAGGGCACTCATGTTCGTACCGGTAGTGGAATGTATTTTACTGTTTTACCCGGCAGGGGAATGGACATTCCTGAGGCGTATTTCAGGGGCAAGCAGCTTGCCTTTGTGTCAGGAACAGGCATTACTTCTCCTGCATATTACGAAGAGCCTGGGCTTGGTTGGCTTAGGAGCTTTTACGTCGGACTTCTCACTACCTGTGGCATTACCAATTCCGGTGCGCCGAGCATCGATCAGGGAGAACCCTTTGGACTTCACGGCCGGGTTTCTAATGCTGCTGCCGAGAATTTATGCATAGATCAGAGATGGGAAGGGGATGAGTATCTGATCACTATTAAAGGGACGGCCAGGGAAGCGAAAGCCATGTTTGAAAATATGGCTCTGTCGCGGACGATTGAAACTCGCCTTGGATGGAAAGGATTTAGAATCACCGATCGCATCGAGAACAGAGGCTTGGAACCGCAGCCGCTCATGATGCTCTACCATTTTAACTTCGGATTTCCCCTTTTAGGGCCGAATGCGAGAATCGTCGGACCGGTAATCAAAACAGAAGCCCGGGATGAGGAAGCGAAAAAAGGTAGAGGGATAGAGGAGTGCTTCCAGATACCCGCGCCGGTGGAAGGGTATAGGGAAAAGGTGTTTTTCCATGAGCTTGCTGCTGATGCAGGGGGAAACACGTTTATCGCCCTTGTAAACAGTGACACGGGCGATGGAACTCCCCTGGGGATGGTGCTCAGGTTCAATAAGAAAGAGGTTCCTTATTTAACTGAATGGAAGATGCCGAGGAAAGGTTTCTACGTTTTGGGCCTTGAACCGGGGACTGCATTGCCCCTTGGACGCGGTGTGCTCAGAGAGATGAACAAGCTTCCCTTTCTTGAAGGACAGGAGAGCTACTCCATCACGATCGATTTTGAGGTTATGGAAACTAAGGCTGAGATGGAGAAAGTTGAGAAAGATGCTGCTAAAATCATGAAGAAATAGTATTGATATCGATTTGGAATGGATAAGAAAATAGCTGTAGATACTCTCGTTTGAAAAGGAATTGAGTAAGGTACATGTAGTTCTCACCGATTGCCTTTGAATAGAAGTCCCATTATATGGTCGCGATTTGAGTCTGCAATAGTAACGAACTTTTACTCATAAATCTTTAAACATGCTATAGTTATTATTTGCGGCACAGTTCTCATTGACAGATCAGAATATGTCAATTAACGTTTTGATTGTAATATCATATAGTAGACACCGTTGATGAAATACAATGATTGGATAAAGGAATGTTCGGAAAAAGATTAACTGTTTTCAAGCTGCTTGGTTTTACAGTGCGACTTGATTTGAGCTGGTTTTTTATTCTGATACTCATCACGTGGTCCCTCGCTTCCGGTTTCTTCCCACAGGCCTATAAAGGCCAATCAACTTTTACCTACCTGTTGATGGGAATTGCCGGTGCGCTCGGTTTATTTGTGTCGATTGTCATACATGAGCTCTCCCATTCACTAGTGGCTCGTCGTTTCGGCCTTCCCATGAGCGGAATAACTCTGTTCATTTTTGGTGGGGTGGCAGAGATGACCGATGAGCCGCCAAGCCCCAAGGCGGAGTTCGCCATGGCTATTGTCGGACCGATTACCAGTATTGTCATTGGCGGGGNCTTTTTCGGGTTCAGCCAGCTTATAAAAAATGTCTCCGGGGTTAACAATCCTTTCTATAGCGTGCTACGATACCTCGGGCTCATCAATGGCGCGCTTGCGCTGTTCAACTTGATCCCGGCCTTTCCTCTTGATGGAGGAAGGGTGCTTCGATCGGCTATCTGGAAAGCAAAGAACAACCTCAGGTCGGCAACTCGAATCAGCTCATGGATAGGCTCTGCATTCGCCTTTGTGCTGATTGCATACGGTGTGTTTAGCTTTCTGAGAGGTGGGTTTATTGGCGGTATGTGGTGGTTTCTTATTGGCCTTTTCCTCAACAATGCGGCACGTTCTTCCTATCAACAGGTCGTCATGAGACAGACCCTCGAGGGTGAAAAGGTCAGTCGTTTCATGGAGAAAAATCCGCTGACTGTAAAGGGATCGATAACGCTCCGTGAACTCGTTGAGGATCATATCTATACCCATCACTTCAAGATGTATCCTGTAGTTGAACGGGGAAAGCTCATCGGGTGTATTTCTACGAAAGAAGTAAAGAACGTACCCAAGAGCGAGTGGGACAAGCGAACCGTAAAGGAGTTTGCGGTACACTGCTCGAGCGACAACAGCGTCACTCCTGATACTGATGCGATTAACGTGCTCTCAAAGATGAAGCAGACAGGGCAGTCACGGCTGATGGTGGTCGAAAATGGCAAACTGGTAGGGGTAATTACGCTGAAGGATATGCTGAACTTTATCTCCTTGAAAGTCGAGCTCGAAGAGGGCGCTTAATAGTGAACTTTCCCTACCTTCAACCGGAGTTCTCGGGTTACGTTTACCATCAAGACCGCCCCTGCAATTGAAAGAAGCTTTGCCTCTGTCGTATCGGCCCTGCTCGTGAGTACAACCGGAGCCTTCGCCCCCACCAGCAGTCCCATCAGACGATGGTACCCGAGATACACGATAGACTTAACGAGTATGTTACCACTCTCGATACTGGGAACGAGGAGTATGTCAGCCTGACCTGCAACAGGGCCAGTGAGCTTTTTATGTTTGGCAGCGATGAGAGAGATCGCATTATCCATTGCAAGAGGGCCTTCCACCATGCAGTCCGGACAGTACTGGTCCCGTTCTGCCATTTTTGCAAGGCATGCGGCGTCCACCGTTGCGGGCATTGCAGGGTTGACAAGCTCAACTGCGGCCAGCACTGCTACCTTGGGATTCTGTACACCAAAAATATTTGCCAGGTGTACCGCATTTAAAAGAATCGCAGCTTTTTGTTCTATATCGGGCATAATGTTCATGGCACCGTCAGTTATGAAGATGAGCTTGTTCTGCTTGCGAATTTCTGCAATAAACACATGGCTCATAATCGAACCGGTCCTCAGGCCGTATTCCTTGTTGAGCACTCCTCTCAGAAAGTCGTCCGTGTGGATGTAGCCCTTCATGAGAATGTCAGCTTCACCTGAAGAGACCATTTGCGCTGCTTGTGCNACAGCCTGAATGGGATCTGGTTGGTTAATAATGAGCAATCCCTCGAGGGATAAACCGGCAGATTCCGCAAGTGAGCTTATTTCGGACTCATCGCCTACAAGAACACAGCGAGCTATGTTCCTCTTTTTCGCCTCTACTGCAGCCTCGATCACAGTATGGTCCTGCCCCACTGCGACCGCTACTTTCCGCACCGGGTATTCTTCAACCGAAGACAGTACTTCATCGAAAGTTGTCATTTTGTGAAGACCTCCTTATTAAGTTTTAAAATATGCACATACAATACCTTTGAATATAGACTTATGGCCACATTAAACTCAACAGTTTACTCCAATTAAGCAAGATATCAACCTTTCAACGAAGCATGAAAAATATTCTTTGACATATGGTACACAAAGTCAAAAAAATTGGTATTAGAAAAGGATTAAATGTATTTTCTGGATTTTTCATATTTGACATTGTTGTAGACTTGATATCAAATTCATAGTAAATTTTTGTTATATATTATTAGAGGTATACTCATATGATGTTGTACAAAAAGCATTTAATTTTCTTTTTATCTTTAATTACTATTTCACTACTGTTCGGATGTAGTAAAAATCGCCCTCCAAAAGAAGATCAACTGGTACAGCAGTACAAAGGGGATAAAGAGGTAATCTCGGCAATCGAATTTGCCTATGGGCTTGAAGAGGAGCTGTGGGAGCAACAAGATAAAATACATACCCGTGAGGATGTATTCAAAATATTCAGGCAGGGATTCAGCGAAGAGCTCTCAAACGAGATTACGAATTACCTCTGGATGGTGGAATCGACCGATACCGGGGAGAGTTTCGGAATGCTACGGGCTGGAGATCCTATATTGATTTTACCTGACTCGATAGAGGTGAAAAGCAAGAGCAGTGATACCGCAATTGCTCTATTGAAATACGAAGAAAACACCGAAGGACCTCTCACCTGGGAGGCGTATACGGCAAAACTCACGCTTAAAAATGAAAGTGGTACATGGAAGATTTATAGAATAGACAGCGAAAAATAATAATTTTTTTGAAAAGGAGGTTGGATCATGAGAAAAAATCTGCTTTCGATAGTATTGTCGTTTGTTGTTACGGTGGCAATACTTTCCGGTTGTGTTTCGACCAAGAAATATCAGAAGCTGGATTCTGACCATCAGGCGCTTAAGAAGGGCTATAATGAAGCACAAAGGCAGCTCGATGAAAAGGACCGACTGATTGTAGAGCTACAGAGAAAAATCGAAGAACAGAAAGCAATATCCGAACAGGAAATCGTGGCGGTGAAAAAAACCAACGATGAGCTTGTGGTGAACCTTAAAAAGGAGATTGCGGCTGGCAAGATACAGATTGAGCAGATACGTGGCAGGCTCACGATGAGCATCGCTGAGGAGCTTTTCTTTGAGAGCGGGAAGGTGGAGATAAAACCGGAGGGACAGGAAGTTTTAAAACGGATTGGAAATATTCTGAAAAAGATCCCAGAGAAGAACGTGAGGGTTGAGGGGCATACGGACAGTGTACCCATAGGGCCAAAGATTCGGGAGAGATATCCCACCAACTGGGAGCTCGGTGCCACAAGGGCGGTAAATGTGGTGAGATTTTTTCAGGAGGAGGTGGTAATGGATCCGCTCAGGTTGAGTGCGGTGTCCTACGGTCAGTACCGGCCACGGGCGACGAACAGGACTGAAGCTGGTAAAGCGAAGAACAGGAGGATTGAGATCATCCTTATCGATAGGGATCTGGACCTGGCAAAGAAGATGCGTGAAAATCTAGCAGTAAAGTAACCATATACAGCTCATGCTGCAAATAGAAGGTGTGAAGAGAGGGGCCAAATTTCAATCTTTATCCGCTACGATGTAAAAGTCCAGTTACTGTTTGATAATACCTCCCGTAAAGATCAATTTTATTGCGTCATTCATAGTGAGATCAGTACGAATTATCTTATTTTCCGGGACAAACATCAAAAAACCGGTTGTAGGATTTGGCGTGGTAGGCATAAAAACCGTGTAGTAGTCTTTATCATCGGATGGAGAAGTGTTTTCATTGCACTTCCCGGTTAAGAATGCAAGGGCCCATTCTTCTCTGTGGGGGTATTCGACAAATACAACCTTGAACTCCCTCTCTTTTTCTTCTTTCCTTCTGAACACCAGGTTAAAAACCTGCTTCAAAAGTCCATATAAACCTTTTACACCGGGGAAAAAGCTGAATATCTTATCTATAACTTTTTCTAGAGCATTACCCACAATAGTACGAATAAATAAACCTACGAGAATTTTTTTTCATATTACCCTCCCTCGTTATTGTAATAATTAGTCAACAAGGAGATTATACCTTAATATATATAAAAAGATATTTTGCTCAATAAAATTGAGACATAATCATTGACATCGAAATGGATTATTTACTATCATGCTATCATAAAATGATTGTTTAATTAGAGGTATAACAAGGAAAAAGTGAAACCTCATCTGTAACTTCTATGTTAATTGAAAACCCAAAATTCATAGCCATTCTTATTTTTTTAACTACATATACAGACCTTATTATTTTTTATCAGAAAAAAACACTGATCGTATGGATTGCAGCAGTCATTCTCCTTTTGTTAAAGCTTCTTACGCCGATACAGGCTCTTGAGTCGATTGATTAGAATGTAATATTGTTGTACTTTGGAATGCTCTTTGTGGGTGAAGTATTTCTCTTCTCGAAAATGCTCGACTTTCTTGCAATTATGATCGCATCGCACGCGAAGAATGCAGGAATTGCAATGGTTTTCCTTTGCATCTTGACCGGGTTACTCTCGACTGCCCTTGAGAATGTTGCAGTTGTTCTCCTTGTTGCCCCATAGCTCTTTCAATTGCCAGAAAGTGCGATATAACTCCTGTTCCCCTTCTTATCGGAATGGCCATCAGCTCCAACCTTCAGGGGGCAGCAACGCTCATTGGTGATCCCCCAAGTATGCTTCTTGCCGGATTTACTGGCATGAACTTCAATGATTTCTTTTTCATCGGAGAAAGTCCCTCCATATTTTTTTCCGTACAGATCGGGGCCATCGTTTCGGCAGTTGTACTTTTTCTTCTTTTTAAGAAATATGATAAAAAGATGCCTGTGCTTAAAGAAGAAAAGTATTTCACACTCATTCCTTCTATATTTATTGCCTTTCTTGTTTTTTCTCTGATTCTGGGCTCCTCTTTTGAGCATGATATCCATTACATGTCTGGGATTATTTGTTTTGCCTTTGGAATAATCAGTTTTGTCTGGTTTGTGTTCTACAGAATAGGGGAGGGTGTAAAAAAGTCTCTTGCAAATCTTGACTGGCAAACCGGGGTATTCCTCATGGGTATCTTCATACTTGTAAAAAGCCTTTCTGTAGCCGGGCTGATGGAGGATGCAGCAGAACTTATTTTAAAAGTGTCAGACAAAAACCCATTTTCAGTATATATGCTTATTGTATGGGTCTCGGTATTTCTCAGTGCATTTATTGACAATGTCCCCTTCCTAGTGGCAATGCTACCTGTGGCCAAATTCATTACCGCACATATGGGTATGAACCCTTCTCTTCTCTATTTCGGGCTTTTAATTGGGGCAAGTGTCGGTGGCAATATAACTCCCATTGGGGCTTCGGCAAATATCGTGTCTGTCGGTATTCTGAAAAAGCAGGGATATTCCATGAGGTTCATGGAGTTTGTACGAATAGGGTTGCCCTTTACCATAGCCTCTGTAATTGCAAGTAGCCTGATCACCTGGTTGGTTTTCAGTTAATGATAATTGCGAAAAGTATTGTGATTAACTAAATTTTTTTATACACTATTAATGCCTGATTTACTTTCCAAAAAGTATATAAGAGCTTCACATATTTTCATTATTTGATAAATATTTGAATATTAAGGCAAGCAGTGCATTTTTTCTAAGCTTATCTTATGTTTCATCTGTAGGATCGGTGCACTATTGAAATGAAACCTGTTTTATGTCCAACCATACTCAGTAAAATAATTAAATATAAAAATTGCGTCTGCAAAGAAATAAAAGAAGCAAGAGTCAGACTTTTTGGAGCTTAAACTGGAGAGCTCCAGGAGGATGGAACCTATCCTGAAAAGACAATCAATCATGCAGAGCTCTCGTTCACCTTGGACAGATACCTTAGCTCGATGGAAGTTTTTTCATCATCGTCTTCGAGCTGGCCCTCTACATTCCGGTCATGATAATGATATTCGGCCTTATCTTCAGGGCGGTTTCCCTCGAATTTGGGATGCAATCCCGTGGTAACGCTCCCAACTCGGATAGATCAAAGATGAGAATCGTGTGAGAAAAGACCTTCGGTGCGGGGAGCATCGTTTCTATCCTCGGAGAGGGGGGTGTGCTCGGCGGGTTGCTGGGCGGAGTGGAGAAAAATGGGGCGGTTTTTACCGGGGAACCGTGGGACTTGGTACATCCCCTCACCGGTCTAGTGGTTGTGGGTTTTCTCTTTGGCTTTACCATGATCGGAAATGCCTTGATTATCATGAAGACGGAGGGTGACTTGCAAAAAAGGAATTAGTCCAGCTTCAGGATTTCTTCTACCCTTGCTTCCGCCACGTTCGCCGCTACCATGGTCATGCTTCCTTTCCTCCACGATCCCCTATTTGACCAGTGGCTATCCGTTCCCAACAGATACTACCTCGTTCTCTTTTCTCTCACCGTCTTCGCGGCGTTCGTCCTTCTGATTATACAAACCCGCTCGGAGAGAAGGAGAACGGTCTCCGGGGAACCAGTACACGGGCATCGAATTTCCTCAAAACGCGCTTCCTTAACGCATGCTCCCCTGGAACAAGTGCCCTTTGTCATGAGCCTCGTCATTTTTTCGCTTTCCCTCGGGGGAGTGTCCATCGGCATCTATCCCTATATCCTTCCACCTTCGATTACCGTGCAGATGGCTGCATCGCTGAGACAGACCCTTCTTTTCATGCTCTTCGGAGTAGGAGTCCTCGTATCCTTTATACTTGTCTACAACATGTACGTGCAGGGGTATTTTGGGGAAAAGTTCGCGAGGAAAACGGGGATACCTACTGAAGATCCTGTTTCATTTTACTTTGATTATGGTAATCCATAGGGAAAGATGTGATCTATTCACAATACCTTAGTCCGCGTCCGCTTGCAAAGGCATTCGCGGCGGCTACAGGTGGTAAACAAATGCGGAACATGGGAACGTATGCTTTTTCAGAGAGCTTCTTTACAATGCTCCTTACTACAGGGTCATCTTTCCTCGAGAGCTCCCTCGCTCTCCCTGCTGCACGCGTAATTCTATTGCTGAATATGAAGGCAATAAATTGAATGGAACGCCTATGATCAGCGCAGGTGTAACTGCTGATCTCCCCCCATCAAGGAACCAATGGCGAGGAACAGACCCATAACAATTGCCATCAAGAATGTCGTTTTGAAATTATTCCAATATCGATGCGTATCTATTCCTATGATTGCGCTGACTGCCATCCTACAGCAAATAGGCATTTAAAACATACTGCTGAACCATACGATGAGTGTTAAAAAAGCTCGCATTGATGGCGATTGTATGACGCATTATGTCAATCCAGTTCTCACGCTTAGTATAAAACATGGGGATGATCACATTTTCAAGTTTGCCGTATAATGAATGTGCATGGTCCTGATCACTCCCTTCGGTATCATGAGGAGAGCCAATCGACCACCCTGTCAATCCCTCAATACACCCTTCAATCCACCATCCGTCCAAAATACTGAAGCTCGGAATACCATTATGAGCTGCTTTCATGCCGGAAGTTCCCGAAGCCTCCTGTGGCTTTTGAGGGGTATTGAGCCAAAGATCAACACCAGAAATAAGCATCTTGGCCAGTTCAATCTCATAATTGTCGAGGTAAACAATCTTTATTTGATTTTTAAGAGTTTGAGATATGGCAAATATTTTTTTTATCAATTCTTTCCCCTGCCAGTCCCTTGGATGCGCTTTTCCGGAAAATACAAATTGAATATTCCCCGCATTTTTTACGATATTACGTAACCGGTTTATATCAAAAAATACTAGGTCTGCCCTCTTATAGCCGGTTGCTCTACGAGCGAAGCCGATTGTAAGTGTTTGATAATCCATTCCTGTATGCTTTGTGCTGTTGATATAGTCGATTAGTATCTTTTTTGCCTCCTGGTGGACATTCCATATTTCCTGCCCAGGAATACTCAATGCATACCGTAAGCTGAAGGGATCTTTTGACCATCCGGGTATATATTTGTCATAGAGCCTTTTAAAACATTCACATACCCACGTCTGAGAATGAACACCGTTTGTAAT
>JGI24422J19971_10002165_pt1 | contig 12163 bp, 7 predicted proteins | sample DeeMarSWOR152_54_FD_19971 | JGI IMG/M metagenome (IMG submission 19971) | reverse complement strand
CGTGGACACAGGCTACGGCATGGAAAGATACACTTGGCTGTCACAGGGAACATTGAGTTGCTTTCACGCAGTTTACGGCTCCATCCTAGATGAAATCATGAAGTTAGCAGGCATAAACGAAATGGACACCAAACTTGTAACGAAGGTGGCAGAGCAGTCGGGACTCATGATTCTGGAGAAAACTGCAGACAGAAGCCAATCGAGAGAAAAGATCGCCAAAAACATTGGAGTCGATGTGAACACGCTCACCAAAATCATGGTTCCGATTGAAAACGTGTTCGCAGTAGCTGACCACACTAAATGCCTAGCGTTTATGCTAGCCGAGGGTGTTGTCCCATCCAATGTGAGAGCCGGCTACCTGACCCGTCTGATTCTGAGGCGCACCTATCGACTGCTACGCTCGCTTGGCATCGAAGAGACGCTTTTCGACATAGTTGACAGACAAATCACATTCTGGTCAAGAGACTTTCCACATCTTAAGGATATGCGCGACGAAATCCTCACCATGCTCAAAGTGGAACGCGAAAAATACACTGAAACCCTAAGACGGGGAAGCCAACTCGCCAAACGAGTAGCCGCTGAACTGAAAACAAAAGGAATCAAACAAATGCCAGAAGAAAACTTGGTCCAGCTTTACGATTCACACGGATTGCCGCCTGAAGTGGTAGCAGAATCAGTAAGTGAGGAAGGCCTCAAAGTCAAAGTGCCCGAAGACTTCTACGCCAAAGTTGCCGAACAACACCTACAAGAGCCACCTAAAGCTCAGGAAGAACCTATAAAAGGACTAGAAACCGCGCTGTCAGGTCTTCCAGCCACGAGAACACTATACTACGAGGACTCTTACATCCAAGAATTCAAAGCAAAAGTGTTGCGCGTCGTCAATGGCAAATACGTCATTCTCGACCAAACTGCGTTTTATCCAGAAGGCGGTGGACAGCCCGCAGACCATGGCATAATCAAGTCTCATGAAGGAAACGCCGACGTAGTAGACGCTCAGAAAGTGAGCACCGTGATTGTTCATGTTCTGAAGGGGCAAGTTCCAAAAGAAGGCGATGAAGTAACAGGTCGCATTGACTGGAACCGCCGAATCAGTTTGATGAGGCATCACACGGCGACACATGTTATCATGGGGGCTGCTAGGCGAGTTCTAGGACAACACGTTTGGCAGAGCGGAGCGCAGAAAGAAGTCGAGTCGTCTAGACTGGACATTTCGCATTATCAACGGCTAACAACTGATGAAATACACGAAATTGAGCGATTAGCAAACGAAGCCGCGATGCGACTCATACCAGTTGAGACATCGGTTAAGCCACGAACTGAGGCTGAGAACCAACATGGCTTTCGACTTTATCAGGGCGGAGCAGTTCCGGGAAAAGACATTCGTGTGGTAAAAACAGGAGATTGGGAAGTTCAAGCTTGCGGTGGAACCCATGTAAAAAACACGGGTGAAATTGGACTCATAAAAATACTGCGCACTGAGCGCATTCAGGACGGCGTGGAGAGAATAATATTCAGCGCCGGCACTCAAGCGCTCAAAGCCATTCAAAAAGACGAGAAACTATTAACAAACGTCTCAGAAAAACTCAATGTGCAGCCGGAAAAACTTGAGTCTACAGTTGAGCGTCTCTTGGAAGAGTGGAAAGGAGCTCGACGCGAACGTGAACGCCTGCTCAAAGAACTAGTTGAAAAAGAGGGCAAAACGCCGACTAAAGGCAAAGAAACGATGAAAGTAGCGAGAATAGCAGATGTGAAGTTTGCCACTAGAATGTTTGAGCCCGCCGATGTTGAACGCATGATAAAAACAGCCAGTGAAGAAGTCAAGAAAGACCAGTCTATGGTTGTTGTGTTCTATGGCAAAGACGAGAAAACTGCAAGAATCGTCGTAATGGCTGGCAAACAAGCCTTGAAAAAACGCATAGACTCACGTGTAATAGCCAATGAAGCTGCATCGAAGCTGGGAGGCGGAGGAAGCGGTAAGCCAGAGTTCGCGCAAGGAGGCGGCACCCAAGTACACAAGCTCACTGAAGCTATCAAAAAAGCCGAAGAAGTCGTCAGAAAGCAGTTGAAGGCTGCTAAATGAACTCTTGAGACGCAAAGAATTAAAGCAAGTTATTGCCTTTCGTATTGTTTGGTGCAGGAAAATGAGGGATCGCTACCTCAATAAATGTTGACAAAACCTTTAATATTCCAGAGCCTAATCCAGAAGCCTTTATGGCATTTTTGAAGCAAATCGAGCGAAAGTGGCAGCACAAATGGGAAGAAGCCAAGATTTTCGAGGCTGACCCAGATCCAAAGAAGCCTAAATGCTACATAACCGTTGCTTATCCATATCCTAACTCTCCACAACACATCGGACATGGCAGAACCTACACGCTGGCGGATGTGCACGCTCGATACATGCGTATGAAAGGCTATAACGTGCTCTTGCCCATGGCTTTCCACTACACTGGCACCCCGGTCTTAGCCATGTCTAAGCGTTTGGCAGAGAAAGATCAAGACCTTATCGACGACTTTGTCAATGTCTACAAGGTGCCAAAGGAAAAGCTGAAAGAGCTTGCTGAACCCTTCAAGATGGCGCGCTACTTCCATGAAGAAATCAGGGCTGGCATGAAAGCAATAGGCTACTCCATCGACTGGAGACGCGAGTTCACGACTATCGATCCGCAATACAATCGCTTCATTGAATGGCAATTCCAAAAACTCCGCGAAAGAGGCTACATAACCCGCGGCAGCCATCCAGTAGGCTGGTGTCCAAAAGACGGAAACCCCGTAGGTCAACACGACACACAAGGCGACGTCGAACCAGAAATCGGTGAATTCACTCTAATCAAGTTCAAGTATGGCGATTGGGTCTTACCTGCTGCTACACTGCGCCCAGAAACAATCTTCGGCGTCACAAACATGTGGCTGAACCCCAAAGTCGAATACGTGAAAGCCCAAGTTGACGACCAGAAGTGGATAATCAGCAAAGAAAGTGCAGAAAAACTGCGATACCTGAACCGAAAGGTCACTGTTAAAGAGACTTTCAGAGGAAGGCAGCTGACAGGTAAGAGAGTTGAGAATCCGGCGACCCAAGAAGAGATTTTGATTTTTCCAGCGGACTTTGTTGACCCAAAGAACGCTACAGGCGTAGTCATGTCGGTTCCTGGACATGCACCGTACGATTACATGGCCCTAGAGAACTTGACACAGTCTTCAGCGGAGCTAAAGGAGTACGGACTGACACCCGATGCCGTGGCTGCCGTCAAACCCGTTTCGATTATCTCTGTTGCGGAATACTCTGAAATTCCAGCAGGCGATGTAATCAAGCAGATGGGCATCACGAGCCAACTGGACCCAAAGCTGGAAGACGCCACAAAAGAAGTCTATCGGCACGAGTATCACAGCGGAAAAATGAAACCCAACACAGGAAAGTACTCTGGTTTGTCGGTGGCTGAAGCCAAAGAAAAAGTCAAAACAGATTTGATCGCTGAGGGCAAAGCTGAAACCATGTATGAACTGCTGAACAAGCCAGTGATGTGTCGATGCGGAACCGAGTGCATAGTCAAGATCTTTGAGGATCAATGGTTCATCGATTATGGCAATCCTGAATGGAAGATGAAGGCGCACAAAGCTTTAGACCAGATGGAGATCTTGCCAGAAGAGCTACGCGCCGAATTCAACTACGTTATCGACTGGTTGCATGAGAAGGCATGTGCGAGAAAATCGGGAATGGGTACTAAACTGCCTTGGGACCCAGAGTGGATCATAGAATCTCTGTCTGATTCAACAATTTACATGGCCTACTATACCATTGTGAAACACGTTAAGAAGCATAATATCAAATCAACACAATTAACCGATGAAGTCTTCGACTGGATATTTCTAGGAGTTGGGAAACCCGCGGATGTGGCGAAGAGGGCAGGCATCGACGCGAAAGTCTTAGATGAGATGCGCAATGAGTTCATGTATTTCTATCCATTAGACAGCCGCCATTCAGGGCGCGACCTTGTTCCAAACCATTTGACCTTCATGACTTTCAACCACATCGCCATATTTCCAGAAGCTTTATGGCCACGTCAAATCGCCACAAACGGAAGCGTCCTAATGCAAGGCGCAAAGATGAGCAAATCTTTTGGAAACATCATACCACTAATCGAGGGCATAAAGGAGTTTGGGGTCGACCCATTGAGAATGGGCATCTTGGCTTCGGCTGAATTATTGCAGGACGCCGACTTCAGCCTAACTTTGGCACGATCGATGCGTGACAGACTAGAACGCTTCTACAGGGCAGGCGAGGCGATTGCCAAGACTCGGAGTCCTGAAGCAGCCAAATCTCTGAAGTCTCAAGATAGATGGTTGCTAAGTCGGCTCCAAGAGCATATTAGAATGGCAACTGAAGCGATGGACAAGCTGGCAGTGCGCAAGGCGATACACAGCGCTCTATACGAGCTGGATCAAGATGTACAATGGTACCTGCGCCGGGTAGCAGGCGAGAAGGAAACTCCGAAAAGAAAAGAAACCGTCAACTACGTGCTGAATCAGGTCTTAGATGCGCAAGTCAGGATGCTTGCGCCAGTTACGCCTCACATATGCGAGGAACTATGGGAAAAAATAGGTGGCAAAGGATTCATTTCTGCAGCTACTTGGCCTGCGCCAGATTCGGCCAAGATCGATACTCGCGCTGAGGAAAGCGAGACCTTGGTATCAGCAACTTTTCAGGACACTTTGGATATAATCAAGGCTACTGGCATCACTCCAAAGAAGACCTATTATTACACAGCAGCGGCATGGAAATGGCGTGCATACTCAACGGCTCTCAAGAAGGCGATCTCAACCAAAGTTATCCAAAGTGAACTCATGAAAGAATTGATGAAAGACAACGAAATGAAAAGACAGTCGAAGTCGCTCGCGAAGTTCGTCGGCCGAGTCATTGATGAAGTCAACCGCACATCTGCAGAGAAGAAGCAGAAGCAGCTTCATGTAGGAACAATTAATGAAAGTCAAATCCTAACGGAAGCAGAAGCATTCTTTAGACGAGAGCTAAACGCTGAAGTCCACATCTATTCAGAAGATGATCCGAAACGATATGACCCGAAGAACAGAGCACAATCGGCCAAACCATACCGTCCCGCCATATATATTGAATAAGCAGAACCCCTGATGCCCTTAGCGAAATCCATCACAACTCCGAGTCTAATGAAAGGCTTAATATTTTTGTGAACTTCAAGGCTATAGCAGTTGATCTGAAAGGGCCCGTGGCGCAGCCCGGATAGCGCGTTGGCCTTCTAAGCCAAAAGTCTGGGGTTCAAATCCCCGCGGGCCCGCCATCGTTTCTGTACGCTCACAAAAGATATATAATTGAAATGACTGTTGTTAATGGAATTTGACCACAAACAACAGGATAAGTCGTATAGGAGTTGGAGGAGAAAAGTCGAGATGAGCAAACCTGGGAAACCACACCTAAATCTCGTGATCATGGGTCATGTGGACCACGGGAAATCAACTACGACAGGTCATCTCTTTTATCTGACTGGCACGGTTGATCAACGTCAGATTAAACAGTTCGAAGACGAAGCCAAGAAAAGCGGCAAGGAGACTTTCAAATTCGCTTGGATAGTTGACAAGCTGAAGGAAGAACGCGAGCGAGGCCTAACCATTGACCTGGCCTTCCTCAAATTTGAGACTCCGAAATACTTCTTCACAGTCATCGATGCACCAGGACACAGAGACTTCGTGAAAAACATGGTCACAGGAGCAAGCCAAGCCGACGGCGCTGTGCTATTTGTCTCAGCCAAGAGAGGCGAATTCGAGGCAGGAATAGGTCCAGGCGGACAAACTAGAGAACATGCTTTCCTTGCATTCACTCTAGGCGTTCGTCAAATGGTTGTAGCCATCAACAAAATGGATGACGCCTCAGTAAACTGGAGCCAAGACCGCTACAATGAAATCAAGAACGAGATAGGTCGGCTTCTGAAGACGGTTGGCTACAATGTGGACAAGGTTCCGTTCGTTCCCACATCAGGTTGGACAGGCGATAACCTAGCTAAACTCAGCGAGAAAATGTCATGGTACAAGGGTCCAACTCTGCTTGAAGCACTGGATATATTTGAATTGCCACCCAAACCTACAGGCAAGCCTCTGCGATTACCTGTCCAGGACGTCTACACCATCACAGGCGTCGGAACAGTTCCTGTGGGACGCGTTGAAACAGGTGTGGTCAAAGTCGGCGATATACTCGTCTTCATGCCTGCAAACAAGCAAGGCGAGGTCAAATCAATGGAAACCCACCACGTTTCCGTGCCCCAAGCAGAGCCCGGTGACAACATTGGCTTTAATGTAAGAGGTATAGCCAAGACCGACATCCGACGTGGAGATGTCGGCGGACATGTGAATAATCCTCCATCTGTTGCGAAGGAGTTCATCGGACAGATTATCGTCATATTGCATCCTACAGCTATAGCCGCAGGCTACACACCAGTGCTCCACTACCATACAGGACAAGTTGCTGTACGCTTTGTGGAATTGATCAAGAAAATCGACCCAAGAACTGGACAAACGGTTGAGGAGAAGCCTTCGTTTCTAAAGACTGGAGACGGCGCGGTTGTACGCTTTGAACCGTTGCACCCAATTGCTGTTGAGGCTTACGCCGACTTTCCAGAGCTTGGACGCTTTGCCATACGTGACATGGGCACAACAGTAGCGGCTGGCGTAATCAAGGAGATATCAAAGAAAGGGCCGTAGATAACCTACATTCTTATTGTTTTTTCTATTTCCCAGCTGGTAGAGGCGCGTTTCAAACAAGTACCGGTTCTACAAATTTTGAAAGCTATGGGATTCAGCGATGTTCTTTCGGCTCGACCACGTTTTTTAGCTCTTTCAGGGATTTGTTAAGTGAGATTATGTCACCTGTGGCTTGAATCAGGTTGATAGGTAGGCATACAATCACCGAGCCTAAGAACGGCTTCTTGAAACCGAGTTCCCTCGTGGCCTCTTCAGTCAAACTCACGTGCAAATGCGTTATCTGCCATTTCTCCACATCAACATCTGCGCCGGTTACCTCACCTAGCATGTAAGCGTTTGCTCCGATGACCTTCTTTCCAATCAATTTGCTGATGATTACCAACGAACCACCAAAACAGTGAGGTATTATTCAGTCAAAAGATAAGCGTTGTCATAGGTCAAAAATGCTGTAACCTTAAAACTTATAGGTTTAGACGATGACAGTCAAGCCTTCCCGTTAGGAGAAATCATGGTATGAGTCATGAGTCAGAATCAAAGCCCACGGTTGAAGAGTTGCTGGCAAAGGCCAGAAAACCCGCACAGTTGGCTCCACCTCTACACAGGTTTTACGAAGGCAAGGTTCAAGTCATGCCCAAATGCGCCATAACAAGTCCTAAAGACTTTTCAATCTGGTACACTCCTGGTGTTGCTCAACCATGTAGGGAAATTCAGGCGAATCCAGAGAAATCGTTTGAGCTCACAAATCGCTGGAACTACGTAGCCGTTGTGACAGATGGGACACGGGTTTTGGGTTTGGGCAACATTGGTCCTGAAGCAGCAATGCCCGTGATGGAAGGTAAAGCCTTATTGTTCAAGTATTTAGGCGGGGTCGACGCTTTTCCAATTTGCTTGCGCACCAAGGATCCGGATGAAATCGTGCACGCTTGTGAATTGATTGAGCCAGGTTTTGGCGGCATAAATCTTGAGGACATTGAGAAGCCGAAATGCTTCTATGTTTTGGAAAAGGCTCGAGAACGTCTGCAAATACCAGTTTGGCACGATGATCAGCAAGGGACAGCCACGGTGATTCTTGCGGGTTTGATGAATTCGTTTAAGATTGTTGGCAAAGACCCGCAGAAGAGCTTGATAACTCTGGTCGGTGCTGGTTCGGCTAACCTTCGAACAGCCTACGTGCTGATTAAATGGGGTCTCAACCCGGGCAACATTATGCTGGTTGACACAAAAGGTTTGATTTACCGTGGTCGGAAGGACATAACGAAAGAGGAAGACCCTTGGAAATACGAGTTAGCGCAGAAGACGAATGCTGAGGGCAGAACGGGCGAAATACCCGAAGCGTTCAAGGACGTGGATGCGGTTGTGGCCGCTTCTAAGCCTGGACCTGGCACTATAAAGAAAGAGTGGATTTCCACTATGGCTGATAAGTCGATAGTTTTTGCCTGCGCCAATCCGATACCTGAAATCTGGCCGTGGGAGGCCAAAGAAGCGGGTGCCCGAATTGTGGCAACTGGAAGAAATGACTTTCCAAATCAAGTCAACAACAGTCTAGGATTTCCAGCTATCTTCCGGGGCGTGCTCGATGTCAAAGCGAAAACCGTGACAGACGACATGTGCATCGCTGCAGCCCAAGAATTAGCTAAGTTCGCTGAAGAACGGGGCATGCATGAAGAGGACATTCTACCTCNTATGGAAGAATGGGAAGTGTTTCCACGTGAGGCAGTGGCATGCGCGTTGAAATCCATAGAGCANGGAGTAGCAAGAGTCAAACCAAGCAGACAGGAGCTGTACGAAAGAGCCACAGCAATAATCAGAAACGCCAAAGAATCAGCTGAACTACTGATGAAAAAAGGCTTGATAAGAGAGCCACCGCCTGAATCAGAGCTACTCAAGTAAGAACACAGCTAATTTGAACAGCAGGCTCTACGAATGCGCCACAAAAAAGAGAAGTTGTCGCGTTCTACGCCCTTTTTCTGGCTCTTGGGACTCGTCTGCGGCTTAGGAAGACTATGTAGAGTGCTGCGAAAATGGAAACTCCGATCAGTGCCATGAGCAATAGGAATCCTGTTGTAGTCCAGATTGGCGGTGGAAACTCTTCAAGAACAATTATTGTTGTTTTAGAGAACTCCACGGAAACAGGTGTTTCGGTTGCGCTTGCTGTGACGGCTTTGAGCCAATATTCAGCACTGAAATGGGCTTCAATGGTGTACGTTCCCTTGGGTAACTTGAACACTGCTTGACCTACAACGTCAGTTGTGTCCAAGCCGTAGCCGACTCCTGTTTGTGTGTAGACGACCACGTAGGCTCCGTGAACTGCGGCTCCATTGTTTCCCAGCACGTTGACTGTCAATTCGTACACTTCCGTTTTTACAGTGTATGGCCCATCTGAATCGACATAGATACTTTCTTGCTTCACCACGATGTCTTTCCATAGGATCGTGAACCCATAGTTCGCTGGTAACACATGAGCCAAGCTGATCCAACCGTTAGCGTCTGTGTAGCGTGGCAGCGATTCCCTTGTGCCGTTTGGCCATGTTATGTAGACTTGTGCGTTTGGCAGAGATGCGTCGACATCGTCAACAATGTGGAAGCTAGGGTTGTAGTAGACTATGACACCCATTTGGAAAATGTGGTCGTTGTGTTCAATGAACGGCAGAAAAGAGCCTGTAGTCAAATATCGGTAATAGCCATTGTTGTCAACCACTGAAACCTTTACGGTGTAGTTGCCCAGTTGTGCCGTTGAAGGATAAGTCCAGTTTGCCTCATAGGTGTTTGCGAATCGTGTGAGCCATTGACCGTTTGATTTACGCACCATATCTACATTGTATACGATTGGGCTATTTGCAGGATCGAGCAATGTCATGTTCACGCGGCTTATGTCATAGCCTCCGAATGGATCGGTGACAGTAGCTTGGACTATGACTATGCGTTGCGTGTCGCTCCAGTTGTTGTAGAACATGTTGGTTTCGCTGTTGTCGTAGGCGTACGTTTTGATCGTTAAGGGTCTTGCGTAGTCTTGGGCTGGCAGTATGATCTTGCTTGGGTATGATGGCGAGTCGTACCAGATTCTTGTGTCAGCCGATGAACCTGCGTTGACTTCTAAATGGGCCTGCAGTGTTGTGCCTGCACTAAATGCGTGTGTAAGGGGCGTTGATAAGTTATAGTTGTAAACCGGCACATCTATGTATTCGCCGATGCTGCTTCTGACAGTTGGATTGCGGGTGCCTGAATCCCACAGCGTTTCGCCACCGACTGTGATCTCGTAGAACTGCAAAGTGAAGCCTGTGGGTTTGTAGGCTGACGCGTTTGCCCAAATGAAGACTTGCCAGGTGCCGTTGAATATGACCGGACCTGCAAGGTTAGGATATAGATAGAAGTCCACTGCGATTTTCGGCAGCCCGATGGGTTTGTAGAATGAATTGGCGAAAGCTTCTTGCTGCGTTTGAAAGCCAAACCATTGCGTGGTGTTCATCAAGTACTTTGTTTGTATCCCAGCAACATCAACTGGAGCGTCAACATAATGTAAGTAGAATTCCATGGGTTTAGCCGCACCAGTGTATGATGCAGTAGCGTTAGCCTTCGGAATGAGTTGCATACAAGCGACGGATGCGAATATCGACAGCACTGTAACCGTAAGCAGGCTCAGAGTCTTCGCTTCAGAGAGTTTTCCAAACATTCACTTGACCTCTCAATCGTCGTCTCTGGGGTTCAGAGTTAAATCTTGTTAATTCAGACTCTGAATTCGAAATTAAATTTCAGGAAGGGGTTATTCTGTAAGAAGAAATGAAAAAATGCCTAGGTTTCTCGTCTATCCTCCTGGAGCTCCATGGAAGGGCACGTTCTTCCACAGTATTTCCCACCATTCGTCCTTGGTGATGGTTTCGGCGCGTGCAACTACGTCCATTATGGTTTTCAGAAGTTCATGATGCCTCTTCTCGTCAGCTTGTATGTTTTCAAGCAGGAACTTAATTTTCTTGTCTTTGATTCTTTCTATGAAAGCGTCGACTTTGTCCATCACTTTCTCTTCGTTAGTGATGTGCCAACTCACAACTTCGTTTAGGTAGTCAAGTTCATCCTCAGACATGGCTGGAGCGACCGTTATGATGCTCTCCGCTGCTTTGTACATATCTGCGTGCTTCAATGAGTCAAGTGACATTCCTTTCAAAACAGACACAACAACAGGGTTCTTTAGTTTACGAAGTGCCTTGTTGATCGATTCGACGATTTCCTCTTCATTCTTGACTTGTTCACGGAAGAAGGCGATTAATTCCTTTTCTTCAGGTTTCATCTGTGAACACCTTTAATGAGGTAGAGCCTATAGGCGCTATTAACGTTTTGTGACTTGCCAGTCAGAGGATCCTAGTCAACTTGTTTGGAGGAATCCCAGAGGTGCTGGAAGTAGTCTCTGGCGAATTGTACCAGTCCTAGGTGATTAGACCATATGACTAGTGTTGGCTTATCTTCGCCCAGAAAAAGAACTGCTTCTTTGCCGTCAACTATGACGCCACCTCCGAACATTTGGTCTCTAACACGCACTTCAGCCACTCTTTCCAATTCTTTCAGGTTCCAAGGCGTGGCTTGTTTAGAAACCATGAAGAGGATTCTGACATCAGCTCTATGCAACTGCTGCAACAGAGGAAGAACTGAATCGATTAGGGCTTTTGGGAGAACTGTGGCTGCAATCATGAGTTCGCTTGTGGCTTTGTCTAGCATTTCTTTGAGTTTAGCTATAGTGCTTATTTCGCCTCTCAGAATCCATATATCAGGCTTTTCTCTGATCTCGCGCTTTTCATAGAAGGGCTGCAGCTCGCTTGTGATTGTTTTCTCCCAAGCCTTAACCTTCTCTTCGAGCTGCATTTTGGCTGTAGCCAATGCCTCCGATGGAGTTTTCGGATAGTAGCGCCTAGGTCTGCCCTTTTCGGTTTCTATCCAGCCTTTTCGTTCAAGCGAAGTCAGAGTTTCATACACTTTGGAATATGGCACATCTGCGTTTTCGCTGACTTGGCTTGCAGTTAATACCCCTCTTTCAAGCAGGGCGATGTAAGCGCGAGCTTCGTAGTCTGTTAAGCCTAGTTCTCTAAGAACCCTTCGTGCGTCTTGGCTGATTGCGGCTTCTGACTGAGTTGTCAACCGTTTTCACCTTCTGAAAGGTTTGGAAACATTCTTATAGCGTATGGTGTGAAGCTGATAGTTAAATGTTACAACTGTCAGTGGTGTCAAAATGCAGACTTTGGAGAAGCCGCCACAGGTTGAAGATCACATTCTGAAACATACGCTCAGTTTATGTCCTGAATGTTTGGAACGGCTCGACGCTGTAATCGTGGAAAGAAACGGGCAAGTCATAATGGCTAAGGATTGTCCCAAACATGGACACTTTGAAGACGTGTATTGGGCGGACATAGAAACATACAACCGGTTTGAAAAATATGGCAAAGTCGGCAAAGGC
>JGI24422J19971_10002164_pt1 | contig 12170 bp, 14 predicted proteins | sample DeeMarSWOR152_54_FD_19971 | JGI IMG/M metagenome (IMG submission 19971) | reverse complement strand
GCGGGATGCCGGGGCCGAGGCAATCGTCATCTCGGGCGGCCCGAAGCTGGAGGGCAGGGGCTATGAGGCGTTCTGGAACGATGCCAGGGAGAGGGGAGTCCAGTTCACCACAGCCTCCGCCGCGGAGGTGACACAGGGACCCGATGGAGCCCTCGTCGTCTCCTGCCAGGGGGGCGACAGAGACGAGATCGAGGCCGACATGGTTGTTCTCTCTCCGCCCCTTGTCGCGTCCAAGAGCATGACGGACCTGGCCGAAAGACTCGGGATCGGGCTCGACGATCATGGGCTTCCTGCCACCCCGGACGCACACCCCCTCAAAACAACCCGAAAGGGCGTCTATCTCTGTGGGATCGCGCAGGGATCCAAGGGGATCCGCGAATCGGTGATCGATGCCTGTGCCGCCGCAGCGGCGTCCGCAGCCCGCCTCGCCGGGGTGCGGGGAACCGAGATCACCTCACCGAGCCCGCCCGAGCTCCTGCCGGTGACGGCAGACGACGAGGCGAAGACCGCTGTGATGATCTGCCGGTGCGGCGCGAATATCGCCGGCGTACTCGACATCCAGGAGCTGGCCGACTACGTCGGCACTCTCCCCCATGTGGCCCGGGTGGAGATCACCCCGTTCGGGTGTGATGGCGTCAAGATCAAAGAGCTGCTCGGGTCTGGAGAGTACAATCGCCTGCTGGTGGGCGCCTGCTCCCCGAGAACGCATGAGCCACTCTTCCAGATGTACACGGAGGCGGGCGGCCTCAACCGCTACTTGATAGAGATCGTCAACCTGCGCAACCAGTGTACCTGGGTTCATGCCCATGACAAGGAGGGAGTCGCCAGAAAGGCACGGACCCTCATGCGCATGGGGGCGGCCAGAGTAGCGCTCCAGGAGCCGCTTACCGGACTCTCCATCCCGGTCACTCAGAGCTGCCTGGTCATCGGCGGCACTCCGGCCGGCATTGCCTGCGCCGCAGAACTGGGAGAGATGGGCTACGCCACCTATCTGGCTATCGCGGAAGACGAACCCGGCGCGGGCCTGGATGCGAATGCCACGCGACTTCTGGCACCTCACCTGGAGTCCATGCGGGAGTCGGGTAACGTTACGGTCTACCCTCGGGCGACGATAGGACAGGTACAGGGTTTCGTCGGGAACTACACCGCAGAGGTAGTGACCGAAGGAGGCTCGAATCAGGTTGAGGTGGGGACGATCGTGATCGCGACGCGCGATAAGATGGGACGGCCGGGTGGAGAGGAGGACTACGAACATGCCCTGTATCTCACGCGAGATGACGACGGCTTCTTCGTCGGCGCTCTGGGCAATCTGAATCCGCTCGACTTCAACACCGACGGAGTGTTCATGTGTGGCTCTGCCCGGGACGACACGTCTGCAGCATGGTCGATGGTGAGCGGCGAGGCTGCCGCCTCGCGGGCAGCAGCCATCATATCTCACGGCGAGATGGCTGAGTCACCCGTGGTCTCTTGCGTCGTCGACGAAAACTGCGACGGCTGCGCATACTGCATCGAGCCCTGCCCGGCTCATGCCATAACCCTGATCGAGTACATGAAGGGAAAGGAGATAAAGAAGACCGTGGAGGCGAACGAGGCACTCTGCAAGGGCTGTGGGTCATGCATGGCGACTTGCCCCAAGGAGGGGATCTTCGTACACCACTTCAGACCCGATCACCTGCGGGCAATGGTTGATGCCCTTCTGGAGGTTGCGTAGATGAACGAAACATACGAACCAGTCGTAGTCACCTTCTGCTGTAATTGGTGCTCATATGCGGGCGCGGATGCAGCCGGTACCGCTAAAGTGCAATACCCCTCCAACGTCCACATCGTCCGGGTGATGTGCAGCGGGATGCTCCATCCCAACATCGTCATCGATGCCCTGAGCAAGGGAGCCGACGGCGTCCTGGTCTGCGGCTGTCATCCAGGGGATTGCCACTATCAGGAGGGAAACTTGAAGGCAGAGAAACGGGGCGAGGCAATAGGCCTGATCCTGGAAGATCTCGGGCTCGAGCCGGAACGCTTCCGCCTCGAGTGGGTCTCTGCCTCGGAAGGAACGCGGTTCGCCCGGATCGCTACCGAGATGGTCGAGACCCTGCGGGAGCTCGGCCCGAATCCGTTCAGGTCCTGATGGGATCCCGGCAAACGGAGGATGTCCTGGCTTCTCCTCCTTGCCGTCGGAAGGTGGGAGAAGAAGTCCGGCCCGGCGGAGATCTCGCTTCACTCAGTTTCACCCGACCGTTCAAGTCTCCCCGAGGCTATCTCGCGTCCCGTTTTCAGCTCGAGTATACGAGTATTCATGATCCTGCCGGAGATGTCGAGAAGGGCGTAGCTCGCCGGCGCGCCCTTCTTATCCTTCCGGCGCAGATGTCCCGGATTAAGCCACATCACCCTCTCCTCCTGCTCCAGACGCGGCAGATGGGTGTGCCCGTAGGCAATGACGTCGACAAGGCCTGTCTGGGCGAGTATGACCGGGTCCGGATCGCCGGGCAGATCGTTCTCGTGCGACTCGGGCGAATGAGTGAGCAGAATGCGGATGTCGTCGAACTGACGCACGATGCGATTTTCGATCTGGCTATCTCTGTAGTACGAACTGTACACGCCTGGCACACGCACTACCTCTGCTCCTCGGTCGAACAGCTCTTCGGCATCCTCATAGTCGTCGCCCAGATGTATGATGACATCTACCCGATGGTCTTCCACCAGCTCTCGTGCCGCATCGCGCAGCAGCCGGACATCCCCATGACTATCGCTCACAACACCGATCCGCATCTTCGATATCCCTCCAGTCCAGAATTTGCAGCCCCTCGCCCCTCTTCAGCTGCTTCAGGAGTCAGCACAGATCTCTTCTCGGGTGATAGCCTGCCCGGGGGACCGCAGCGAGGATAGACTGCGAGCGCCGGTTATCCAGTAGAGATCCAGGCACAGCCTGGACCCGACGGGAACCGAGAGATATCGTACCCGACCCCCGAGCCTCACTTGGAGACTGTCATCTTCACGACGTTTCCTGACGAATCGACCGTCGCCCTCACGACTCGCGGCATACTCGACCCATCCTCCGTCGTCAGACTGCACGTGAACGTCAAAGTGTGCAGGTCGCGCGCGGGCCGGCCGGGAGGCGCAGCGCCCAGCTTCCTTACGAGGCGCGGATCGACCCCGGATGGACAGGGCGCTACATCGGGCTCGACACCGGCCATCTCAGGGAACTCCTCCGCGACCTGTCGCTTCACCGCCTCAATTATCTCGCGACTCAGTTCTGACATGGATCGTACGACTCCCCTGCGATCGAACAGCCCGGGCACCGTCTACCACGGTTCCCGGCAGTTCTCATGTGGTCGACTCTTCTCGCTCTTCACCCCTCCATCGCCGCGTGCCCCAGTCAGATCCTCCGCACCTCCCGAGAGACCCGATCATCTCTCACCGTTCTACGGCATTCCGATCCATCCGACCGATCAGTCCGATGACACGACGAAGATCGGATCAGCGAATAGTACGAACTCCAGAAGCGTTTTTCTGTCGTCCGCGTCGAGGAAACCCTGCCGCTCAAGCATCGTCTCTGCGAACTCCACCTTCGCCCGCAGAAACGCCTGACCGAGCGACATCCCGGCCGAGGCCCAGCGCAGGAAGCCTGCCACCAGAAGATCGGCCTCGGACGGAGGCGGCCTGGCGGGACCGTATGACGTGGCGGTCGATCCGACGAAGCCGCGCGCACCGGCGTCCAGGAATGCAAGAGCGAGCGAGGTGGCGTGGTCTTCGCCGACTACATTCGCTCCGTAGCAGGCCTCGGAGGCGATGACCGCCCCCGATGCACGCCCTATCTGCGTGGGATCGATCAGGCAGGGATACGCCGGATACTCCGGAGGATCATCGGGGGCCGCCTGCCCATACCACCCCGGCCGGTCGGGAAGACCGTGCAGATTGAAGTACAGCCAGCGCCTGGCTGCAAGCCAGGTAGGAGAAAAGTCCTCCCGTGTGAGCGGCGGAGAGATCCGCAAATCGTCCGGCTCACCGATGACGCTGAACACTACCCTCGATGAATCCTTCCATACGCTCGCAGAGCAGCCGAACGCCTCGGCGCGGTCTGTCGACGCAGGACATCGGGTCTCGACCGGACCGAGAGATTGTTCGATCACTGCAAGCCAGCGTCGAGGATCGCCCGCTCCTGAGCCTGAGAGCACTCCATCGGGGAGACGTCCCAGAGACCTTTCCGGAACGAGGAACTCGTCGTCACGAGATGCATACGGATTGTCGGAGAGGACGATCTCGTCGCCATCGAGGGTCGGGTTCGGCAATCGATAGAAGGGGACGATGTCATCTCCGCCCAGGATGCAGTAATGTACGGGAAGTTCGCCGCGCCGATCGAGCGAGGCATCGAGGCGGTCGAGCAGGCGCTTGATAGCCTCGGGTTCGATGCTACGAACCGGGGCCACTCCCAGCGGACGGACGTACCGTTCGTCGTCGATGAACAGAAGCTGCCTTTCCGGGCCCCCGCCAGCGCCGCGCCCGAGGATTCGCTCCAACGCGCCGATTACCCCCTCCCCGTATTTTGCAACCAGATTCGATCGCGCCGTGAGTACCAGTTCCTGCATCACTCAGCTTCCAGAAGTGAACTCACGATCTTCTTCATCTCAGAATCTCAGACGAGAACTCTATCGCCAGGCTGATGCTATCTGTCGCTTCCTGTTCAGAGACCAGGCCGGCTACCTCGTACACTGCCCGGTGACGTCGCCTCCGAATCCGATCGAGGCGCTTGAGACGACTCTTCCACGCCTCGCCCAGAACGCTCTGTGCAAACATGATAGCGGTCTTGTGCCTCTCAGGGCCTCTCGTTCGATATCCGTGCACTTGCATGAGAGCAAGGCACGATTGAAGCATCGAATTATACGCTAGATTATGAGCCCAATCGAGATCGTGTGCGGTCAGGACCTGAGCAATCTTCAAGTCTCTCTCTCGACAATAGAGAGAAGACTGTCTATCTCGCCAGGAATGACCGGCACCTTCTCAATGAGGTGTTTCCTTTCGAGTTCTTCAGAGGGCATCTTCAGATCCAATGAGATAAATCTTTGGCTGGGCCCGTATCTGGCGAACGAAGGAAGTCCCTTGCTTCTGTTCCCATTCTTCGGGAGTGAAGACCGTACAGTTTATTTCTCGTCTGAGGCTTTCCTCGGCCTCATCGATTGCCCGGCTGAGCTCATCCAGATCCAGTCTCCCGATGATCATAATGTCGATGTCAGACCCGATCTCTTCGTTGCCCTTGGCCACCGAACCATAGATGAAGCAGATCTGGACATCTTTTACGCTAGACATGCGCTGTCTGAGGAAGTCTCCTATGCCCACGGTTTTGAGGAATATCGCCTTCAAATCGGGATAGATCGGGCAGTCCTGGTCAATACGATAGTACCTGACATTAGCCTCCTTAGAGCTCGTGAGCAGACCGATCCTCTCCAGGTTCTCGAGCTCCCTCTGCAGACTGGAAGGTCGCTTACCGAGTTCCTTCGCCAACCCATGGAGGTAGAATCCCTCTGTGGGATGACTCAGGAAGAGAGCGAGAAGCTCGGCCCGCACCGTTGACGAGAAAAGGCGATTCAAGTGACCTTTCACGGATTATCACCTACCTTAGACCGTCAGGCAGAATCGTACGTGATATGCGTATAATTATACGCAGTTTACGTACAAAATTGCATCGCTCGCACACAATGTCAAGGAAAATGAGATGATTCCAGAGCTGCGGGCTCGCCTACTTGCGGCAGATCACGTGGAGGCAGAAGGGATCACCTCTGGGGATGGAGCGCTCGATGAAATAGTCGAGGTCCTCGTTCAGCCCGCGAACGAGGGCTTCCTCCATCGTCGTATGGGCCTCGCATATCTCGGGGCTGGTGAACGGGTAGGGACAGGCAGTGGCCTTGATGGCGATTCGATCCTCATCAAACTCCGTCACTTCGCCTTCGACGAGAACATTGTTGAACACCCTGACGACGAAGTGTCCTACGTCGGCGATCTCCATCTTCCCTTCTCGATCCCGCACGCGCCGGGCGATCGACTCGCCATAGTCCCGGCTCACATCTCTGATAAGCTCCAGCCCCTCGTCGCCGAACTTCTCGACGATGGCCTCGTACAGAATACGTATGCGGGTCGCCAGCCCCCTGACAACCTGGCGATTGCGCACCTCCAGAGGGACTTCCTCAGTCTCCATCGACGGCGGATACCGAATCATGCGATTCCCCCTTCGTCGATCTCGTGCGCCACAGCATCCCGCGTCGGTCCAGACGGAGCGGCAGAGCGCCTATACCGCCGCGTGCGGGTCGTTGGCAAGCCGGATGTCCGCCTCGATACGCACCTCGGGTCTCACAGACAGGGTTACCATACAGAGTGATCGGGCCCTCTCGAGCGCCTGGCGAGCTTCTTCTTGCGACCGCTCGTCCCTGACATAGATTCTCGGTCTCACCGTGACTGTCACGAACCGAAGCTCTCCGCCGACAATCGTCGCCAGGGCATCGGCCTCACTTTCATAGGAGACGAGTTCGACCTTCTGCCGCTCAGCGAGCGACACGAAGGTCGTCATCACACAGACATTGATCGACGAGACGAAGAGATCCTCGGGCGACCAGAACCCACCTTCGCCCCCAAACTCAGGCGGGCAGGCGACCTCCACATCGGCCTTGCCTGCGGCCGACATCGTCCCTCGATGCTCTCCGGTCCAGCGAACAGATGTCTCGTAGCGGTAACGCTTCGGCTTGAGCTCCACCGACTCCCTCCCTCGATCGTCCAGGAACCAGCTCGAGAGGGACGAACGTCCATCAGCGGCCGCAGCACCGCTTCGGATCATCGCACGGGTTGGTGGTGCCGCAGCACGACTCCTGACTCTCCCCTTCAGCAGCCCTGACGAAGATGCCAGCCCCTCCGCTGATGAGACGTTCAGCCTTCGTCCCGCATCTCGGACAAGCTGCTCGTGGCTCGGAGGTCATCGCCTCGTACTTCTCGAATTTCTTCCCGCACTCAGGACATTGGTATTCATAGGTCGGCATCGAGTACATCACCTCGCTATGTGGTGCTGCTCTTCCTCATCCACGGGTGGTACGAGTCGAGCGTATAGAGGATGGCCAGCGGGTTGTGTCCCAACAGGCGATCCTTCACCGCGAGGACCGTGGTCAACGCTTCGGAGAACTTGAAGAACAGGGCATCATGGCCAACGCAGAGCCCGAGCACCACATTGAAATCGGTCCCTGCCTCATTGAGCACCATAGCTTGGCCGACTGGATTGCACATGGCTTCGGGTGATCCGATGTTGATCTTTTCATCATCCCGTACGCCGATGCTCTTTTTCGGCACACCCCCAACCTTGCATACCACAGAGACAACGTCGAATCCCTGCGCGCGGAAGACCTCTGTCGCCAGCCGGGCCTCCTCGTGGAGCCCCGAGCAGAATGCAAGGCCGAGACGCTCATAGCCCATGCGGTGGGCAAACTCCACTATCTCCTGAATCCTCGGCTTCACAGGACGCTTCACGTACGGGACGACCTCCCGGCCGGCATAGCACGCAGCCTCCTGGATCGAGGCCTGGCGAGCGTATTCGCGCACCTCAGGGCGGGTATAGATCGATTCCACCTGTTTGTATCTATCTCCAAAGCCGATGGAAGGACAGCCTTTCGGCCCCGTTCCCTCAGGCATCCTGCATATGCGCCGATCGGCCGGGAGCGGGCAATCGGCGCATGAGGCTCGGCGGCCCGAACTAGTGGTCACAGATATTCTCCCCCGTCGCAAGCGTCCCGCTCAGATACTGACTAACGAGGTCATGAGGAGGAAGGGATGGCGCTCCAACCACGACCTCAATGCCATTCTGCGCGAAGATCGCCCGTGCCCGCTGCCCCATTCCGCCGGCTATGATGATGTTCGCTCCGTTCTCGTGAAGCCAGCGAGGCAGGGCGCCGGGCTCATGTGGGGGTCCGGTCTTCATCTCGGTTCCTCTGATCTCTCCCCCTACGACATCAACAAGGGCGAATGTCTCGCAGTGACCGAAGTGGGCGGAGAGCTTGCCGTCTGCGATCGGGACCGCTATCCTCAACGTTTCATCGGAACGAGGAATCATATTCTCCTCCTCTGAATCACATGGTGCGCCGTGCCCCGGCCCGGCACCTCCTCCCGAGGCCTGCCTCCTTCTGCCGTCGTCCCCGGAGGTGCCCGCCCTCTCCATGGGAGAACGACTGTCGAGGCTCAGTATACGCTCAACGATGTTTCCGAATGCCTGGCCAGCGGGCGTGGCCGACTCCCCCGTGAGCAACGGCTGCCCGCGGTCAGAACGATCGACGATCTCTGGCTCGAGGGGGATGCTCGCGAGGAATGGCACACCCATCTCGAGCGCCATCTTCCTCCCCCCGCCGGTCTTGAATACATCGATGCGTTTCCCACAGTGGGGACAGGTGAGCCAGCTCATGTTCTCCACCACCCCGAGCACCCCAAGACCGAGACGCCGGCAGAATGTGATGCACTTGCGGACATCGGAGAGTGCGAGCTCTTGAGGAGTCGTCACGATTATCGCCCCGTCGGCCTGACCGATGAGCTGAATGATGGAGAGCGGCTCATCGCCAGTTCCCGGAGGCGAGTCAACGATGAGGTAGTCGAGTTCGCCCCATTCGACATCCTTGAGGAACTGCTTGATGGCGCCCATCTTGAGAGGACCGCGCCAGATGATCGGTGCCTGGTCACTGCTCAGCATGAAGCCGATCGACATCACCACGAGATTGGGGCCGGCCTTGACCGGCGATATGCCCGTCGGCGCGGCGCCGGGACGCTTGCCCTCCAGCCCGAGGAGCTTCGGAACACTCGGGCCGTGGATGTCGATGTCAAGAAGCCCCACGCGCTTCCCCGCAACCGCCAATTGAACTGCAAGATTGACGGCAACCGTGCTCTTGCCCACACCTCCCTTCCCGCTCAGTACCACTATCTTATGACCGATCGATGCCATGCGCCGGCCGATAGCCAGTCGGTCCATATCGACGTTCGGGCCACTCGTCTCTCCGTGTCCCGTTCTCCCACTGGCCTCTGTCGACGCGCCCGATCCCTCGCTATCTCCCGATCTATCTTCTCGTTTTGCCACTCCAGTTCCTCCTTAATTTCTTCTCGGATGGGGGACGACGCTCACACCCGATCTCATGCGTCTCCCCCACCTGCCCGATCAACGGCCCAGCGATGCCAGGACGCCATCCCATACTTCCTCTATCGCTGAGGCCGCACCGTCACTACAGTATTCGACCACCGATTGTCGGTGGATCATCGCCTCCGTCACCCTCTGGTCGAACGGTATCCGCCCGCAGAGTCGGATCCCTTCACGGTTACAGAGCGTATCGATTCTCGCGGTCATGTCAAGGTTAATGTCGTATCGATTGATGCACGCGATGACCGGTATATCGAAGTGGACAGCCAATCCCACGATACGCTCCATGTCGTGGATCCCTGAAAGCGTCGGTTCAGCGACGACCAGAACGAGGTCTACTCCGGTTATCGAGGAGATGACCGGACACCCGATCCCTGGCGGGCCATCTATCAGTACCAGACCCAGCCCCCGCTCCCTACCCAGGGTCTTCGCCTCATTCCGAATAACAGCGACGAGCTTCCCCGAGTTCTCCTCAGCGATCCCCAGGCGGGCGTGGACGAGCGGCCCCACCCGCGTCTCTGAGACGAACCACTCGCCTGAGACGTTCTCTTCGAGGTCAATGGCCTGCTCAGGACAGACGTGCGCGCAGACACCGCACCCCTCACAGGCGAATCGATCGACGATGAGGTCACTCGATATCGCATCGAACCGGCAGACCTCGCGGCATTCGCCACAGGCAGAACAGGCTCCCTCGTCGATACATGCCGTCCGGCTGGAACGGAACTCCTCCCGTCTCACAATAGTGGGCTCGAGGAGAAGGTGGAGATCGGCCGCATCGACATCGCCATCTACGAGGACCGAGTCCTTCGCGAGAGAGGCGAGAGATGCTATGACGCTCGTCTTTCCCGTCCCGCCCTTTCCGCTGACGACCGCTACCTGCTTCATCGACTCACCTCATGGTGGAGAGCACGGCCGCGAATCGCACGCTCCTCGATGCTCCGGAGAAGTGTCTGAAAGGCGACTCTCCACTCCGCCATCATCTCGACCAACAGCTCCCCCCGCGAGTACGCTTCGGCAATACGGCGGTCGAACGGTATCTCTAAGTCAATCGGTATCCCTTGATCGCGGCAGTAGTGATAGACTTCCTCATCACCGAGGCCTGCCCGGTTGACCACCACACTGAATGGTATTTGCAGCTCACGCACTGTCTGTACCGCCAGTACCAGGTCATTCAGTCCGAAAGGAGTCGGTTCGGTGACGAGGAGCACGAAGTCGGCCCCCCTGATACTCTCGATCACGGGGCAGGAGGTGCCCGGAGGAGCATCGATAATAACGAGTCTCGATCTCTCGATCCTTTTCTTCACCGCCCGAATGAGCGGAGGGGACATCGCCTCTCCGATCCGAAGCCGGCCGTGGACGAAATCGATGCCCCCCGCAGTCCCCCATTCGACCGTACCGATCTCCCGCGGTATTTCCCGGATGGCATCTGTGGGACAGACGAGAGAACAGCCGCCGCAGCCGTGGCAGAGCTCCTGGAATGTGAGGACCTGATCGCCCAGCACCGCGATCGCATGGTAGGCACATATCTCCGCGCATTCACGGCAAAGGTTGCACTTCTCCATCTCGACATCAGGTACGGGTATGGTCACGCACTCCGAACCGCGTATCTCGGGCCTGAGGAAGATATGCACGTTCGGCTCCTCGACATCGCAGTCGAGCAACTGCACAGCTGAGGCACTGGACGCGGCGAGGCTGGTCGCGACTGTCGTCTTGCCGGTGCCGCCTTTGCCGCTCGCAACAGCAACGATCATAGATCAGGTCCTTAGTTGCTGCCCTCTCATAGCCGAGAACAGGTCGAACTCGTCTCTGTAGCTATCCCGACAGAACCCACGGGGGAGAGTTTTACCGTGCGCGGGTCATCGCAGCCCCACACTTCGGGCACTTGACCGAATTACACGGCACCCCACGCTGGTGTGGTACTTTCGCTCCACAATCCGGACAGACACAGTCCCCTCCGGGCCCCAATCCGTACCCCCCCATCCTTCCACTGCCCTGTCCCTGTCCACCCCCACCGGGTTCTCCGGGCGGTCCAGTTCCATTCCCACGTGGCATCTCAGTTCCCTCCCTTCGAATGGATGTCATCGATGGCCCGCCGCAACGTCGCCACCGCCAGCTCGGCGCAGTGTGCGTACGACTCAGGCAGGCCGCCGAGAATCTCGAGTATGTCCTCGGGCATAATTCTTGCAGCCTCCTCTCCCGTCTTCCCCCTTGCGATATCTGTCACTACGCAACCACAAGCAAGGCTCGGTCCGCACCCGTCGGTCAGGAACGTCGCTTCGCGTATCCGACCGTCCCTCACTCCGAGAAAGATCGACATCGTGTCCCCACACGGGCCTGTGAACGTAGCCTGCCCATCAGGATCCTCGAGCTCGCCGACATTGATGGGATCGAGGAAAAGCTCTATCACTCGCTCGCTGAATACCTTCCGTGCATCGGCGAGGATCTGATCCTGAATGTCGCGCGCCACCCTATCCAGATCCATTTCCGGGGACATCCTTGCTCGTTCCCTCCCTCTGAGGCCGACTGATGACCGACGCCTCGTCCGGCACCGGTCGGTGAGTCGGCGGCTCGATCACGCCCAATGGCTTTCCTTGTCGGGACCCGTTACCACCGCCAGCTTTCCCTGTCTGAACTGCTCGATGGCCTCTCGCACGGTCCCGGTCGCACCTACTACGACCTTGATCTGTCCGGCGGCGAGGGTGCGGAACGCCTTCGGACCGCAGTGGCCGGTGATGACATGAGTCACCCCGCGCTGGGCTATGTTCTGCGCCGCCTGGATCCCTGCCCCCTGCGGCGCCGACAGGGTCTGAGAATTGTCCACCCATTCGTACTCCATTGACTCCAGTTCGACGATAATGAAACCCGCCGCCCTGCCGAAGCGCTCATCTACTGGCGAATCGAGATCTCTCCCCTTGCTCGTGATACCGATCTTCATTCTCCAGCTCCCGGGTGTGGTGTTATAGACGGGCGACACGAGGGCGGAGTTCACCGCCTCCGTCCCCGCGTCGCCCAGGCCTTATTCAGC
>JGI24422J19971_10002162_pt1 | contig 12182 bp, 9 predicted proteins | sample DeeMarSWOR152_54_FD_19971 | JGI IMG/M metagenome (IMG submission 19971) | reverse complement strand
GGGATATTTTTAACTAGTAACCTTTTTGATTACCCTAAGTCCGCTCTAGTGACCCCGTTGGTGCAAGGGATATAAAGACAGGCTGACGGGGCAGAAATAGAGGGCAGGTAATCGGAAGGCCTTCATTGGGCACCACAGTTGTGTTCGGCGAAGGTTTTTTGTGTCTTCAGGGGGCAGGAATGAGAAGAGATATTCTGAAAGTGCCGATACGAAAGCCTCCAAGGGGATATTTCGCCCTTCTGGAGGCGGTTCGTTTGTAATTTGGGCTTCAAGACTGCCAAAGATCGGTTGCTGCCGTATAATCCTGGATTACTGCTGTAACCAGGAGCATGATTTTTGGCGGGATGGCAAACATCCTTTAACCCTTAACATCCTTATGGTGGGCTAGGCCCGTGGAAAGGGGCAGTTAGAGAGCGAAAAGCAGTTATGTTGATCTCTGAGCGATTGGCTCCTTTGTGAGTTTATACACCCATGTAAGTTCCTGGGCTCGTTAGGCAGGATCGATGGAATAAAGGAGGATTAAATCGTGAGAAAAAAAATACACATTATAGTGGCGCTAGTAACGGTTGCTGCACTAGTAAGCTTCTACTCAGTGGCGTCAGCTGAGACAAAGAAATGTTCTGGTACAGCATTTCGCATAGCATCATCACCTCAGGGCAAGGTGGTGATAGGAGATGTCGCGAAGCATGAGATGACCCTCTATTCGTATACTGAAATTTTGACAAGCGACTGTGCTGAGTACGATGGTGCTGTACATATGGGGCACGGCTACTCAGACTATGTTGGAGGGAGCGGACCACATCAAGGATATTTTACTCACATCACGAAAGACGGGGATAAGGAATTCGGAAGATATTCGGGAACTTCTAAGATGAAGGTAAACGAAGACAAATCGTGGGAGGTGTCCTTCAAGGGGACGTTTGAGGTAACGGGAGGTACAGGTATCTTCGCTGGCAGAAAAGGGAGAGGAACATATGAGGGGAAGGCAAATGCTGAAGGCATGACGTATAAGTGGGAGGCCGAAATAGAAGTGCAATAGATTGCCCACGCTTAGCGGGAAAGCGAACCCTCTAACCTACACATACACCTTCGAACTAAGGCGGTGATATCTTCTTCGGCACCGTCATTATAGTCAAGAACGACTATCTGCAAACCAAGCTCGCGGAAGCACCGATTGCTATATCTAACTGCATCAAACGCCTTCTCCCTCACCGCATCTTATCGATTAGCGTTTCAAATCTGCAATTATTACGATTGAATCCACGCTACCTTCTTCATCTTAAACTATTGTAATGCACCAGACTCGATCATAGGAATTTACTGCGAGGTTTTAATTCTAGCGGACAAGGTTCGAAAGAATATTGATATTTCGGCTACTGACTTTCTCTCTGTCTGGCATTCCTAAAATTAGGCTGGTTGAGGCTGAGTTTTCCCCAGTCATCTGGACATCATAGATCGAGAGAAAAAAGTCAGTCCAAAAGGTAGAATTCTCACTGATGGGGGTACTATGCTGCACATTGAAGGACGCCACGGAGTCTTCCTCTGCCCCTTTGCTTTCTGCTGTTTCAATGCCTGGCCTTTTTGCTTCCTTCGGTTAATCCTTCGCTAAGAATTTTCTCATCTTATGGAAAAGCCCTATCAGAAATAGCAAAGAGCCTAGCGCTAACAATATCACACCAAAACAAATTGAAAAAACAGGGTGGGATCTAAGAAATACCTTAATCGATACAAGAGCAATAACTTGAAGTGCAACTCCAATTAGAATCATCAGTGATTTAGAATCTACCTTATCTCGTAGTAAAATGAAGGCAAGAAAAATGCATAGACCTAAAACTACGATTGCAATTCCCACCTTGGGCGGGACGTTTTCTTCAACAAAATCGTAAAAGACGAAATATAGTATTAAGAGGAAAATTGGGAAACTAGCGCAAACAATAGATCTAATATCAATTCTCTTTTTCCTAAATTCGTTTAAAAAGATTACGAAAGCAAACACAGCCGCGAGGACTATAATTGCAAATCTTTCCATGATGAAATTCCTCGATACTTAACTGTTACTTCTCGCATCCTTTCTTATAAGTGAAATATTGGATCCAACATTCCGCTAGTTCAGCCACAAATAGTGGGCCTGGCAGGTTCTTGCGATTTTCAGGGAAAATCGAGACTGAACATAGGATCATAAGTGCTATTTTAGTTCATTTCTTCTCTTACTTCATGTTGTTTGATCCTTCTAAGAAACGGCCGGTCTAAGTTCTGGGTTTTGAATGAGTTCGTATCCCAGGAGTCGCGCTCTGGTTTTGAGATTGTTGAGGACTCTTTGTCGATACCTTTGTTCGTAGTAGTGGAGTCCTGGGTCCACATATTCGGTTCCATATCTCAGCATACGGTAGAAGATACGGGAGAGCTTGTGGGCGAGTGCGGTATTGGCTTTTGCCGGTCCAAGCCGGCTCTTGGTTCTTCGGTAGTAGCCTCCCAGAGCTGAGTGACTCTTTCCAGCGGCTTGAGCTGCCATCCGAAAGGCACAGGAGGCTCGGTTAACGACCTTTTTGGATCGACTGTCCTTGACTCTTCCCCCGGTGACTTTGTTGTTTGGGCAGATTCCTAACCAAGAGGCAAAGTGTTTCTCCGTTGGCCATTTGCTCATATCGAGACCGACTTCGGAGATGATGTCCTGAACCGTCAGCACATCGAAGCCGTCAATGACGATAAGATCCACGCCGATCATACGGTAAAGCGGGTTTCTCAGATCGAGGTCCGGTTGGTTTCCGTGGGGCTTTTTGTTTCCGTGTTTATACGGGGGAAGGGGTTTGTGGTCAGGATCGACCTTGCTCTCAAAGCTATTCAGACAGGCCTCGATCTTTCGGTCACACTCAGCGATCTTTTGCCGAAAGATCCCGTAGAGTTCAAACTCCTGACNAAGNGAAAACAGATGCTCCTCTCTCCAGTCGCCCTCAAGGGATTTGGCAATCGTCTCATGGCTGCTTCTGGCATTGCGATGCTTGAGCTGGGCGAGTTTGATGGGATCGCGCTCCCCATCAAGAATCGCCTCGATGATCCGCATGCCCGTCACTCCGGTGATATCGGTAATGACCTTGTGAAGCTGGATGTTCATCTGCTCTAGGGCCTTGTGCATCCGCTGGATATGGGCCCCAGCACTCTTGATCAGATTGTCCCGCTGGCGAGTATAAGAACGAAGCACACAGATCCGATCCTCAGGTCGAAACGATCCTCGAAGCAGCCCATAGGTATGAAGCTGCCAGAGCCACTGACAATCCAGAACATCGCTCTTTCCTCCAGGCACATTCTTGACATGCCTCGCATTGACCAAAATAACCTCAAACCCACGGGTCTCCAAAACTTGATACAGTGGAATCCAGTAAACACTCGTCGATTCCATAGCCACCGTCTCAATGCCACACTGCTCCAACCAATCAGCAAGGCGGTTGAGATCCGCCGTAAAACACTTAAAGGCTCGCACCGGCTCAGGGTCCCGGTCCGGTGGAACCGCCACATAGTGAACCTCCGAACCAATATCAATCCCTGCAGCATTGGGATTGACCACCTGCATCTCGAGACGCTTACGCCTCGGCCTCCCTCTTCTCTTGGTCCTCATACGCCCCTCCTCAAAAGGAAATTACGGATCCGCTCCGGCCCGGGTCGGTCTCCAATAACACTCTTCTAATCGGGGTAGTCACTCATGGACTCCACCAGTGAACCAACCGATAACGCCCGGGACCATGCTAACTGACGGGCACCAAAATGCACCATTGAAATCTCGGCCTTGACTGCCGGAGCGACTCCGGCTATCAGAAAACCATAGGCCACATCAGGAAGGCAAGAGGCAGTTTCTTACGCGTATAACGCACACCGCATCTCAGTGTGCGACCCCTGCTAACTGAAATATACACTTTCAACCATGCCACAGGATTAACGAATTGCGGTTCAAATAGACACCCTATTTTCCCATTGTCGGGTGAAAAACAGGTGAGATCTAACGACCAAAATCAGTCTTGAACTTGCTCCTGCATTATACAAACCTCAGAAGGCGTATCCTGAGCATCCCTGTAAATGCCTATTTGAGCGAGGCCGAAGAAAAACCAGAAGAAAAACCTTGACAAAAGGGGACAGACCTCTTAAAAATCCCCTGGGCAAGAGAAAGGAGGGTACAGCTCTGCCTGAATTTCTCTTGCCCTTTTTTAAGACTCAAAGAATTGGGCACTGGTGCGGCCTAGTTGTGGACTTAGGAGATTTCTTCAATAACCCCACTGCTTACCCGCCAGTGCCCTTTTTCTTCTTTTGTTGGCAGGAACTGTTTCAGAGCCCTCCACAACACAACAAACCCCACCTCTCTATGTGAGAAATGGGGTTTGAGTATTCAGAGCACAGCCCCCTCGATTAAGGGTTAGTTCTTGGGCTCTCCTCAAAGAGGGTAAGAGCTAGATAGGCTTGAAAGAAGGAAAGCCCCCGGCGCCTCACGGCTAACCGACTCTCACGCAGTTGGGATTATATAGGAAAGGGGGAGGGAAGTAAAATTCTTATCTAGCTACAAAATCCCTTGCCACCCTGAAATTACCTACTTAGTATTAAGACCATGCAAGATCATGGAGCGAGCGGGACCACGTTAGCGCCCGTTTTTGTTGGATGGGAAAATTGGTGTCCAGGGAGGCAACGACCCGGAGGGCTTCTCTGTGAGCCTTGCATACACCAGCGGGATTCTTTTTAGTCCAAAAATGAAAAAAACTACCCCAGAAGCGTATGGGATTGATCAATATGATATAGCAAAGGCACAAGCCATTAAGAAGTGGCTTATCATATTCACAATAGCTTTGACGGTTCTAGGTCTTTTCCTGGTTCATAAAAAATATATTCCTGCCTCCTTAGAACTAATATTTGCTCCCCCTGTCAGTTTTCTTATCTTGTCCTATTTTCTAAAACGATTATTGAAAGTCCTACTACGAAAGTATCGAGCGGTTCATGCTTTCAGAAGCGCTTTACACAAATACGAGAAATGGTGGATACGTACTCAACAGTCTTTCTGGTTGTTAGGACATCCCCTTTCATAATGGGGGCATTTTCATTAAGATAACACGGTCCAGGGATCTTTTCGGTGGAACGTGAAATGACAGGTCAGCAATGAAGAAGAGTGAGATAAGAATTCATAATACCTCGATGCCTTTGTACTCCTTAAATACCCTGATCATCGGTAGCGGGGCAGCGTCATTGAATGCGGCGGTTAATCTGTTTGAGAATGGCCAAAGGGACATTGCGATTGTGACGGATCAGTGGGGTGGGGGGACATCCAGTAACACGGGGGCAGATAAGCAAACATACTATAAGCTCTCGATTTCAGGTGAGTTTGCTGACTCACCTCGCGAAATGGCAAATGATCTGTTCAAGGGCGGTTGCATGCATGGTGACATTGCCTTATGCGAGGCGCAAAATTCACTACAGGCGTTTTTCCATCTCGTCGGTCTCGGAGTTCCCTTTCCCCATGATCGTTACGGGGCTTATGTCGGTTATAAAACGGATCATGACCCGCGTGGGAGAGCAACCTCCGCAGGTCCGTTAACTGCACAACTCATGTTCAGGGCCCTCGGCAAAGAGGTAAAGAACAAGCGGATTAAGGTCTTGGATAATCATGAGATCATCGCGCTCTTAATTGACAAGCGAGGCGAGGAGGCCCGCGTGGTCGGTGCTGTTGCACTTGATCTGGAGAATTTGAATACTGAGACCCTTGGATTTGTCGTGTTCAACGCTACGAACGTAGTTCTTGGGACAGGCGGACCGGCAGGTATTTACAAGACCTCGGTCTATCCGGAAAGCCAACTTGGTTCCAGCGGACTCGCATACGAGATCGGGGCTGCCGGAAACAATCTGACGGAATCACAATACGGGCTCGCCTCGATCAAATTCAGGTGGAATCTCTCCGGCACATATCAACAGGTCATTCCGAGGTATGTCTCCACGGACCAAGACGGCAATGATGAGCGGGAGTTCCTGAACAACTACTTTCCCAACATGGGGAAACTGGCGACGGCAATCTTTCTAAAGGGCTACCAGTGGCCTTTTGACCCAAAGAAGGCTCGGAATTACGGGTCGTCTCTTATTGATATCCTGGTCTATCAGGAGAGGGTCATAAAGGGCAGAAGGGTCTTTCTTGATTTCCAGAGGAATCCCAGTGGCTGCGGTATCCTGCAAGACTTCTCCTTTGATATGTTGAGCAGGGAAGCCTGTGAGTACCTTGAAAAATCCGGCGCGCTGCTGGTAACACCCATTGAGAGACTGGCAAAGATGAATCAGCCCGCAATTGATATCTACAAAAACCGCGATATCGATCTCACAAAAGAGTATCTGGAGATCGCTGTCTGTGCCCAGCATAACAATGGCGGTCTCAAGGGCAACCTCTGGTGGGAGTCAAACATCAAACATCTCTTCCCAGTTGGAGAGGTGAACGGTACGCACGGCATTTATCGGCCTGGTGGCTCAGCCCTGAACTCAGGGCAAGTTGGGAGCATGAGGGCGGCACTATACATCTCCAGGAGATACACGGAAGACCCGTTGGGTGAGAGGCACTTCCTTGATGCTACCTATGAGCAGATAGGGGGGAAATTTGAGTTTGCTCAAGGGATCATCGATCCATCGAGAGGAGATACCGATTTCCTGAACTCCCCGAGAAATGAGATCCAGGAGAGGATGTCTGCCTATGGTGCCCATATCCGTAACCATGCCGATGTCAAGCGAGCGATTACTGACGCATGGGAGCTCTATTCGAGATTGAAGAGTGCTATGAAGATCCCATCCCCTCAGGATTTACCGACGGCCTTCAGGAATCTCGATCTCTGCCTGACCCATGCCCTCTATCTTGAGGCCATTGGTGAATATCTCGAAAGAGGGGGGAGGAGCCGTGGGTCGTATGTAGTGATGGACCCGGGGGGCGAAAAACCATGTGCAGAAATGAGTGATGACTGGAGATTCTCATTGAATGAGGAGGATGCCTTTGTCGACAAGAAGATATTGGAGATCTGCTTGGAGGAGGATTTCAGTGTGAAAAAGCAATGGGTTGACGTCAGACCGATTCCGGAGGAAAACACCTGGTTTGAAAATGTCTGGAACAAATACATGAGAGATGAGATAGTTGATCCCCGAATTAAGACCAAAGGGAGATAGCTTTTCGGGGGTTTGGCCTTAGTAAGGATGACTCAGCGGATAGGATCATCCTGAAGTAGGAACTGGAGGATTGATTTCGAAAGGCGGGCCTTTGTGGCATAGCAGGTGGAAGTACCATGTATTTTGCATGCATTGACTGCGGTACTACGAACTCGCGGGTATACATCCTGGATGATGAATATCGGGTTGTCGGCAAAGGTCTAAGAAAAGTAGGGGTTAGGGATACGGTCATTAATGGCTCCAACAAGGTATTAAAGGAGGGATTGAAGGAGGTCTTCGAGGACACGGTGAGGAATACTGGCTTGACAGTACGGGATATTCAATTTGTGGTTACTTCGGGGATGATTACTTCAGAGATTGGCTTGATTGAGATCCCCCATATATGGGTGCCGGCTGGCATAGATGAGCTGGCTGAAAATGTAAAGGTCGTAAGGGATGCCGCCATTTTTCCGGTAGATCTGCCCGTCATCTTCATACCTGGCATAAAAAACAGCTTTCCTCACGACATACGGTATGGGGATATGAGGAGAGTTGACTTTATGCGTGGAGAGGAAACCCAGGTCGGCGGGCTTATTTCTCGCTACCAGGGCTTAGAATACCCGGTCATTATGACAACGTTAACCTCCCATACGAAGTTTACCTATATTAACGAGGATAAGAAGATTGCAGGCAGCGTAACTACCCTCAGTGGGCAAGTCTATGAGGCGATAACGGGGATGACCTCCATTGGGAAATCCATGAAGAGGCCCCCGGGACTAAACGGTAAGGAAGGCTACTTCAATGAAGAGCTGATTGACGCAGCCTTTCATTCGGTGGTAAACGCGGGCTTTTTGAGAACGCTCATGATGCCTCGGTTCATGGAGGTCTTGTTGGAGACGGAGTGGTATGAAAGGGAGTTCTTCTTTAGCTCCGCAATTGCCTGTGAGGATCTACGGGCACTCAACGATTTTGACCTGCTTGGATTCAAGAAGGAAAGCAGCTTTGTGCTGGTGGGACACAAGGAGAGGAACAGGCTCTATGGGTATCTCTTAAAGGAGAAGTATGGAGCAGTCAAGCATATCCAAGAGATCAGTGAAGAAGAACAGATTGATCGCTTAGCTATCGATGGAGCGATTGCGGTGGCGAAAAAGGCCGGTTACTTGCGGTAAGAGGTTGGCCCGGCATTCCCCCAATCCCTTAGAGGGCCCTCTCGTCAGATACAGGCCTTGATTATGCATCATGGGTTTGAGGCATGCCCTCGAGTTCGAGTTCTTACGTTTCCCTGGAATGGATATACGGTGCGGAAATCCGGAAGGAACGGTCGCCTGTCCTGAGCGACCTCCTCAGGGTACTGGACGAACAGGTCCCTGAAGCCCAACTCCTGTGCATGTTGGAAGACCTCTTGAAATTCGCTCCGTGTGACCTGCCGATTGAGGGGGGAACCTGAGGGAAATTGTCGGACCGGCACATACTGGCTCATCAGGCTGATGGGCAGCTCCGGCCCAAACTCCACAAACAGCATACTCAGCACGCTCAGGGAATTCTGAACCTGACCAGGCAGGATGAGATGGCGCACGAGGACCCCCCGCCTGGAGGGAGTGTTTGCGCGCAGAAAACCCTTCTGCCGAACCATCTCGAAGAGGGCCTCTAGGGCGACAATGGGATAGTCGGTACACCCTGACAGGCCCCGGGCCAACCTTTCATCGGCGTATTTGAAGTCAGGTAGGTATATATCGGCCACGGACTCGATCAGGGTCAAGGATTCGAGCCGCTGGTAGCCGGATAGGTTGTAGACCGTGGGTATACATATACGGCGCTCTCGAAGGAGCGTGACCACGGCCGCGGTATGTGGCAGGAAGTGGTCAGGTGTCACGAAGTTCACATTATGAATTCCCGCCTGTTCACGGAGTGCCGCCATGCGATCCACGATCTCCTGCACGGTCCATTCCCGACCAAGGCCTTCCTGGGAGATCTGATAATTCTGACAGAACTGGCACCGCAGCGAACAGCCGCTGAAAAAGACGGCCCCGGAGCCCTTATTGCCGCTGATGGGGGGTTCTTCACCTCGGTGAGCCTGGATCGTGGCGATGCGCATGTGCGCTCCTTCACCGCAGAAGCCCACTTGACCTGCGGTCCTGTTTACGCCGCAACGGCGCGGACACAGCTCACAGGCCCTGTAGTGAGAGAGAAGGGATTCGTCCAAGGGGTCCGAGAAAGGCATGGTGAGAGAGCTCCGCTTATGAGGGTTCTGCATTGGGGAGCTTTGGGGATCCCGGTTTCCCTTTGAATTCGAGCGTCCTGATGGGGAAGGGGACTTCGATGCCCTCCTCCCCTGATTCCAGCTTGATGTAGTTTCCCACTGAAATGGGCCTCGTGCCAAAGATATGAAGGCCCGCAAAGAAATTGGAGAGGGTATCCTGGAGCGCCAGGGCTATTACCAATCCACCAATGCCCATGGAGGCCAGAAAAGGGGTGATGGTGATGTCCAATCGTTCGAGGATGATGAGGACAACCAGGCCTAAAATAACAATGCGGATAAGGGATTTCAGGGCTCCCGCGGATGTGGCGATAAAGTGGACCTTCTTGCTATACTGGCTCAGGCCGTCGATAAAGACCTTGTCCAGGAAGAGGTATCCTGCGACGATGAAAAGGATAAGTAAAAGAGCTGTGGCGTATCTGGCCAGGCTGGGTGAAAGGGGAACCGCATCGAAAAAGACCTTGAGGCCCATGGCCACGAGGAAAAGGATAAGCGGGAATTCCAACGCGCTCACCAGGAGATCATCAAGGGCAACCTTGGATTTCTGGGTCTTCGCCCGGAGATACTTCATGGCGATTGGGATAAGGGAGAAAACCAGCCCAAGCCAGATAATCAAGGCTCCGGATGGGATGCCCCAGGTTTTGAGCAGCTCCATGGCTTTTCCCTTCTCTCAGTTGATATCGAGATGCCGTCTCCTACTTTATCAGTCTCGCACCTTCGGGATCAACTGATGTAATGACGTGAGAGGTCTTTGTGCCGAATTGCTTGAAGGTCCTGACCATGGCGTCCTCTATGAACCTTGCCGTACTCAGTCTGTTGGTAATCGCAAACACGGTGGGTCCGGAACCGGAGATGGTTACACCGTCGGCGCCCGCCTTCAAGGCGTTCTCCTTGACCTGGTCAAAGCCATTGATCAACTTCGCCCTTATGGGTTCGATCACTACATCATTCAAGCTCCTTGCGAACAGGGCGTAGTCATCCTTGGCAAACGCAGCTGTAATGAGAGAGGTGTTGGCCATGTTGAAGACGAAGTCGCTCATGGGGATTTTATCAGGCAGGATCTTCCTTGCATCCCGTGTGAGGATAACGATCTCAGGGGTGACGAGGACAATTATCAATTTGTCGATTGAGCCGATTCTCGTCACATCCAATGGCAGGCAGGATCTCGTGAGGGTTGCTCCACCAAGAAGCGCAGGAGCGGTGTTATCGGCGAAGAAACCCCCGGAAACGGCCTCTTCTGCTCTTGTGGCAGGGAGTATGAGTTCCTCTCTGGTCAGTTTATTTCCATAGAGCTGATTCACGGCAAAAGCGGCCGCAGCAGCTGAGGCAGCGCTGCTACCGAGTCCAGAGCCCAAGGGAATGCCTTTTTTGAGCTTGAGCTCGGCGCCTCCTCTGACATCCAGAAGTTTCAGTGTTTCACTGGCTGCAATGCCGGTAGTGTTTTCGCTTGGATCCGCGCTGAGGTCAAGGGAAATTGGGTTGGTATAGGCAATGGAGGAGATCTTGACACCGGAGGGTAGCTTCCTCGCTTCAACCACGTCCCCCAGTTTGCGGACAGCGAGCCCAAGGACATCAAAACCGGGCCCGATGTTACCGATAGTTGCAGGTGCAAAGACCTTGACCCATTCCATTTCGACAGCCTGTCTTCTTACTCCTGGTAAATGTATCCTAGAGTCTCTGAAATCCTCATCTATATGGTCATGCCTCCATCTATGGCTAGAACCTGTCCGGTCACATAGCTGGAGACATCAGAGGCCAGATAAATGACAGCCCCAACCATCTCCTCGGGCTCGGCTATGCGTCCCATGGGAGTATTGCTCACAGTAGCTCGAAGCACCTCCGGGTTATTCCAGAGGGCCTCACTGAACCGAGTCTTGGTCAGTCCGGGGGCTATTGCATTGACCCTTATATTGTACTGACTCCACTCCTTTGCCATAACCTTCGTTGCCATAATTACCCCGGCCTTGCTTATGGAGTAAACAGGCAATAGGCCGGGGGTAATCCCCTCCACCGAGGTGACGTTGATAATTGTGCCCCCGTCCTTTTCCTTCATCACCCTCGCCACTGCCTGGCTAAGAAAAAACAGCCCTTTCAGGTTGAGGTTCATGATAGAGTCCCAGGCACGCTCCTCTATATCGAGCGCGGGATCCATGACGGGGTTGGTGGCGGCGTTATTGACCAGGACATCAATCCTGCCAAACTCATCCTCGACCTTGCTGACCAGATTTCTTATCTGGTCCATCCTGGCAATGTGCGCTGCAACGGCCAAAGACCTCCTGCCCAGCTTGCCTATCTCCTCAGCCACCCTCTCAAGGTCCGGGAGTTTCCGGCTGGCCACCACAACATCGGCACCGGCCTCGGCAAGCCCAAGTGCCGAGGCCCTCCCAATACCACGGCTGCCCCCGGTTACGAGAGCCACTTTACCTTCAAGGGAGAGACCCATCTTGTCACCTCTCAGAGCAGATTGGACATCTTGGTTGCTAACTGTGGGCGCAAGGTGGTGCTGCCACACGAAGCACTCACAGCCTTAGAGATATGGATAAGAAATCCCGTCTGGCTGGGGCAGTATAGGATAAAGGCGATCGAGTGTCAATTGAAAGGGCGTTTTGCCCAGAGTAACGTCAAAGTCCAGGGTATGGGTATCTTTTTTTTCAGTATGCCCTATAACGCGAGGCTTTATTGGGTCGTTTCAAAATGGTTTCGTGCACCATAAGCCTTAGAATAATAGGCTCCATCTATAGAAACCATTTTGAAACACCCATTAGTCTGAACCATGTGA
>JGI24422J19971_10002161_pt1 | contig 12183 bp, 8 predicted proteins | sample DeeMarSWOR152_54_FD_19971 | JGI IMG/M metagenome (IMG submission 19971) | reverse complement strand
GCCATGAGCGTTGCGTTCGATGAATCTCAGCTTGAAGACTATTTGATAAAAGCAACGAAAGTTTCACGAGAGCATCCTGTGGTCGTCTCGAAGTTTATGCTGAGTTCAAGGGAAGTCGAAGTTGATGGCGTATGCGACGGTGAGAACGTGTTCGTTGGAGCAATAATTGAGCACGTAGAGAATGCAGGGGTGCATTCTGGAGATGCCACGATGTCTATTCCCGCTATGACTATTGACGAAATCACCAAAGAAAAAATGAGAAAAATAACAAGAAAAATTGCCAGGGGTCTACACATCCAAGGTCCATTTAACATACAGTACCTAGTAAAAAACCGCGATGTCTATGTAATAGAATGTAATCTTAGAGCCTCAAGAAGCATGCCGTTTGTTTCCAAAGCAATAGGAAAGAACTTGATGGATATCGCTGCCTCTGCCATGTTGGGCGAAAGAATAGAAGATAGTGAAGCAGTCGCAGAGAGGTTCGGTGTTAAATACCCACAGTTTTCTTTCATGAGGCTGGAAGGAGCAGACCCTGTAACAGGCGTAGAAATGGTCTCAACAGGAGAAGTCGCATGCTTTGGTCGTAGTTTCGAGGAAGCATTATTAAAAGCGATGATTGCAGGCGGAACAAGAATCCCCAAAAGCGGTGACTCAATACTAATAAGCGTTGGCGGCGAAAAGGAAAAAGCGGTTGAGATTGCCAAAAAAATCGCGAACAACGGTTACAGAATATTCGCCACCGAACACACAGCAGAAACGTTAATGAAGAATGACATAGCTTGCGAGAAAATTTACAAAATAAGTGAAGGCAAAAAGCCGAATGTTCTGGACTTTCTTGTGGAAAGAAAAATAAATTTTGTATTCAACACACCCAATCCTAATAGAATTGTAACGCAAGCTATTACCGATGGTTACTTAATACGAAGGAAGGCTGTCGAATTCGGAGTACCGGTAATCACAAACCTAGAATTGGTCGATAGCTTAGCAAACGCTCTCAGGAATCACATAGTTTTCGAAATAAACTGAATCTGCTGCGCGCTAGTGACATAAACTTGTACCCAGGCTAGCAGAGGATGATTATCTACGTGCGGTTCTATCCAGTTCATCAATAGCAAAATCCTTGTTGTATATGAAATATATGCACAAAGTTTAAAAATGATGGTCGAAATTTAGTGGAGGGTTTCAATCCAAGAATATAATTCACAAAAAAATAAGAAAGCAGTTCTGCTCTTAGAAGACGGTACTCTTTTCGTCGGTAAAGGTTTTGGAGCAACAGGCAAGAATTCGGGCGAAGTCGTATTCTCAACTTCCATGGTTGGCTACCCAGAAGCGCTCACTGACCCTTCATACAAAGGGCAGATTCTCACCTTAACTTACCCGCTTGTGGGCAATTATGGCGTTCCGCCCTATGATCTCAACTTAGGTCTCCCCCTATACTTCGAGTCAGACCGCATTCAAGTGCAGGGACTAGTTATTCATGAACTGTGCCATGAACCGTATCATTGGGCTTCAACTAGAACCCTAAACAGGTGGCTATTGGATGAAGACATTCCAGGAATTTACGGCGTAGATACCAGACGTCTTACAAAGAAACTTAGAACGTACGGCGTAATGCTTGGGATTTTACAAGTTTGTGAGGCTGGAGAGGAGCCCAATTTAAAGAAACTTTTGAAAGAAGCGAAAAGTATACTTGACCCTAACCTGACCGATTTGGTGCGCCAGGTTTCTGTGAAATCGCCTGTTCACTACAAGGTTGAAGGCAAACACACTGTCGTTTTAATCGACTGCGGAGTTAAGTACAGTATTATTCGGAACTTGTTGAAACGTGGAATCAGCGTGGTAAGAGCGCCTTATGATTTTTCCGCCAAAGAAATTATGAAGTATAAACCAAGCGGAGTTTTTCTGAGTAACGGACCTGGGGACCCGAAAAAATGCGTCAAAACAATAGACTGCGTCAGAGAACTTGTTGAAAAAGTCCCGTTGATGGGCATTTGTCTCGGCGCCCAAATATTGACGTTAGCCTTGGGAGGAGACACTTACAAACTAAAGTATGGTCATCGTTCCCAGAACCAGCCTGTCCTTGACTTGAAGACCAATCGTTGCTACATTACGACTCAGAATCACGGTTACGCTGTCGAGAGCGAATCTCTTAAGAAAACACCTTTAGAAGCTTGGTTCTGGAACCCCAACGACAAGACTGTTGAAGGCGTCAAACACGAGAGCAAACCCGTTTTTGCGGTGCAGTGGCATCCTGAAGCTTCGCCTGGACCTTACGACACCGGATTCCTCTTCGACACTTTCGCAAACATATTGGAGGCTGCCTAAAAATGCCGAAGTTCGAGTGGATAAAGAAAGTGCTGGTACTGGGAAGCGGCGCCATAAAAATCGGAGAAGCAGCCGAGTTTGACTACTCTGGAAGCCAGTGCCTCAAAGCCCTAAGGGAAGAAGGTATTGAAACTGTTCTGATAAACCCGAACATAGCCACCATCCAAACCGACCCGCGGTTGTCGGGAAAAGTTTACCTTCTACCCGTAACGCCTGAATACGTAGAAAAGGTCATTCAAAAAGAAAAACCAGACGGAATTCTGCTAGGTTTCGGAGGGCAAACCGCGCTAAACTGCGGCATTGAACTCGCAAAAAACGGCATCTTGGAAAAATATAATGTTAAGGTGCTGGGAACGCCTGTTGAAGCGATAGAGAACACGGGGGACAGAGAGCGTTTCAGACAAGCTATGCTTAAAGCTAATGTTCCACCGTTAAAAAGCAAGGCTGCTACAACAGTTCGGGAAGCCATGAAAATTGCTAACCAACTAGGGTATCCAGTCATAATCCGAGTTGCGTATACTCTCGGCGGCAAAGGCGCAGGTGTAGCCCACAACGCTTGGGAGCTTAAGGAAATAGTCAAACGCGGCTTGGCGCAAAGCAGAATAACCCAGGTGCTTGTGGAAGAATATGTGGGTCACTGGAAGGAACTCGAGTACGAAGTCATGCGAGACTACGCGGATAACTGCTTGATCGTGTGCAACATGGAAAACTTGGACCCTATGGGTGTTCACACGGGCGACTCAATCGTCGTTGCGCCATCGCAGACTCTTACAAACCGCGAATACCACCTTATGCGGTCGGCAGCAATAAGTGCAATACGAAGTTTAGGCATAATCGGCGAATGCAACATACAATGGGCTTTGCGCCTGAAGTCCGAAGAGTTCCGCGTTATAGAAGTTAATTCGCGCATGTCAAGGAGTTCTGCGCTTGCAAGCAAAGTAACAGGCTACCCTCTGGCGTATATTGCTACGAAGCTATCTATCGGCTATCTTCTTCCAGAACTCATAAACAAAGTTACCGAGGTCACTACAGCCTGTTTCGAACCAGCCCTAGATTACGTCACAATCAAAATCCCCCGTTGGGACCTGCAAAAATTCAAAAACGCAGATCGCCACATAGGACCCCAAATGCGGTCCGTAGGCGAAGTAATGGCCATCGGACGCTGTTTGGAAGAAGCACTGCAAAAAGCCACGCGGATGTTGGACATTGGCAGAAAGGGATTGGTCTGCAACGAAGAGGATTCGGAACCTGAATCGGTGGAAAACATAAAAGACGTGCTGGCGAACCCGACTGACGAGAGACTTTTCAAGATAGTTAAAGCCTTGAAAATGGGCATTTCAATCGAAGAAATCTATCGCCTAAGCGGTGTTGACCCGTTTTTTCTCCATAAAATTAAGAACCTTATTGACATGGAAAGAAAACTCCGCAACCTGAATCTTGGCGATAGCGGCGCGGCAGAAATTGTGCGAGAAGCAAAGCGTGTAGGTTTCTCCGATGAGCAAATCGCAATCTGCCAAAACACTAACGAATCAGCTATAAGAAAATTTAGAAAAAACGCGAACATTGTTCCATCAATAAAGCAGATTGACACGCTGGCGGCTGAGTGGCCAGCCAAAACCAACTACCTATACTTGACGTACGGCGGAGACGAGGACGACATAGAACTCAGCAACGATAGAAGCAAAGTTATCGTGTTAGGCGCTGGGGTCTTCAGAATCGGCTCAAGCGTGGAATTCGACTGGTGCGGGGTCAACACGATTTGGGCTCTTAAGAAAAACGGCATCCAAGAAGCCATAATGGTCAACTACAACCCTGAAACAGTCTCAACAGATTACGACGTTTCCGATAAGCTGTACTTTGAAGAATTAACCACAGAGAGAATTCTGGACATCTACGAAAAAGAAAAACCGCTAGGCGTAATCGCCAGTGTCGGCGGTCAGATTCCAAACAACCTGGCTTTGAAACTAGCAAATGCTGGAGTAAAGATGCTTGGCACTTCAGCAGAAAACATCGACTTAGCCGAGGACCGATCAAAGTTCAGCGCGCTCCTAGATCAGCTGGGCATTCCTCAGCCTAGCTGGAGCAAACTCACGTCGATAAATGCTGCAAAAAGATTCGCGGAAAAAATTGGCTACCCCGTAATCGTGCGTCCTAGCTATGTCCTGTCAGGCTCCGCAATGCGCGTGGCATACAACGAAACCGCGCTGGAAAACTTTCTCAACTTGGCAGCCAAGGTTTCCCGAGACCAGCCAGTTGTAATCTCAAAGTTTGTTAATAAAGCCAAAGAGGTCGAGGTAGATGGAGTCTACGACGGCGAAACCTGCTTGATCGGCTCAATAGTGGAGCACGTAGAGAATGCAGGCGTTCACAGCGGCGACGCAACCATGACCATTCCGCCTCACACGCTTTCCGCTGAGATTCAGAAAAAAGTTGAAGATGTAACACAGAAAATTGTGAAAGCCCTAAAAATCAAAGGACCTTATAACATCCAGTATCTTGTAAAAGAAGGCGCAGTCTACGTTATTGAATGTAACTTACGTGCGTCCAGATCTATGCCTTTCGTGAGCAAGACACGTGGCACAAATCTCATTGAGCTTGCGACACTTGCGATGCTTGACAAGAAATTTGAAGAGCTTAAAGCATGTGAGTTGCCGCCTACAACTCATTTCGGCGTAAAAGTGCCCCAGTTTAGCTTCATGCGTTTAAGCGGAGCAGACCCAGTTTTGGGCGTTGAAATGCTCAGCACAGGCGAAGTAGCGTGTTTAGGCGAGAACTTTGCCGATGCCTTCTCAAAGGCGTTGCAGTCCGCAGAGTTCCGTATTCCACCCAAGGGCGGTTCCGTGCTCATAACGGTTGGCGGCGAAGAACCAAAAAGAAGGGTCGTTCCCTTGGCGAAGGCGTTTGAGGAGATGGGTTTCAAGATTTACGCTACTGAACATACGGCTGAGACCCTGAAAGCGGCGGGAATAAATAGCGTATCAGTATTGAGCAAAGTTAAGGAATCTAGCGCAAACCCGAACATTCTTGATTACCTCCAAACCCAAAAGATAGACTTGATCATAAACGTTCCAACGGCAAATAAACAGAGAAACTACTTCGACGTGTTGACAGACGGTTACATCATCCGGAGACAAGCAGTAGAATTCAACGTTCCAGTAATCACGAACGTAGAGTTGGCTTCTGCTCTTGTGCGGATCTTGAAACAGAGAAACCATAATGATAACTCTATTCGTTCTCTGAACGAGTACATGAACGAACTGCCATGGAAGCTTTGGTGAACAAGCCCTCATTCTACAAAAGATATTAATACAAGAGCAAGTCTTCTCGAATGGCATCGGTTGGAGGCATTGAAACTTAGCTCCAAAAAGAATAATCGAACTATAGAGAAGATTAACCAAAAGATAAGAACTGGCGACGTTCAAGTTTTGACATCTGAAGAAATGAAGAAACTAGTGGAGAGTAGCAGTGTCGAAGTTGCATTTAAAGAAGTTGATGTGGTCACAACAGGTACTTTTGGAGCAATGTGTTCTTCAGGAGCCATTATCAACGTTGGGCATTCTGATCCGCCTATAAAAATTGAAAGAGCATGGATTAACGATGTAGAAGTTTGTCATCCAGGCGCAGCCGTTGATCTATATGTCGGCGCAACCGCTATGTCACAAATGCAGCCTTTCGAGTACGGCGGCGGGCACGTCATTGAGGACCTTGTGCGAGGAAAGGAAGTTGAGCTTAGAACTACGTCGTATGGAACTGACTGTTACCCAAGAACTCAGATCAAGACCAGCCTAACGAAGGATGATCTGAACCAGTTTTATCTGCTTAACTTTCGCAATTGCTATCAACGTTACGCTTGTGCGGTGAACAGCCGTGACGAGACGATTTACACGTACATGGGGAAGCTTCTGCCCCAGTTGCGGAACGCCACTTTCTCAGGCGCTGGCGAACTGAACCCGCTGATGAATGATCCAGACTACGAGACGATTGGCATTGGCACTCGCATCTTTCTCGGCGGAGCACAAGGCTACATCATCGGCGAAGGAACCCAGCATGACCCCAAAAACCTTAACGGAACGCTGATGGTTCGGGGGAACTGCAAGAACATGTTGCCTGATTTCCTTAAAGGCGCAGCTTTCGCGCATTACGGCACCACCCTTTACGTTGGCTTAGGCGTACCTATACCGATTTTAAACGAGGGCTTAGCGAAAAAGACGGCTATACGGGACGAGGAGATTTTCACTAACGTAGTTGATTATGGTGTGCCGCGTAGAGATCGGCCAGAACTGAAAAAGGTGAATTATAAAGAGCTGAAGTCGGGCGCAATAACTGTGAATGGCAAAAGGGTGAGAGTTAGCTCGCTTTCCAGTTTGAAAAAGGCGAGAGATATCGCTGGAACCTTAAAATCATGGATTGAGAACGGCTCGTTTTACCTGACTTCGCCCGTGGAGAGACTTCCGCGTGACAGTGTCTTTAAGCCTATGAGACAGACGGAGGGAACGCCCTTCGTAGCCAGCGTAATGCAGGCTGCAGTTACTTGTTACGAAAACGAGGAAATACGTGCCATCGCAGAACGCATAGTTACGCGCTCGGTTAACCATATAATTGTCGTTGATGATGGCAACAGACTTGGCGGAATCGTGACTTCATGGGACATTACACGGGCTATGGCTGAGGGCAAAACCGCGCTAGCAGACATCGTGACGCGACGGGTTGTGACGGCTAAACCTGATGAGCCTTTGGAGGCGGCTTCGAGGAAGATGGCGCAGCACAACATTTCCGCGTTGCCCGTGATTGATGCTGAACGAAAAGTGCTGGGAATAGTGACCGCTGAAGATGTTTCCAGACTTTTAGGAAGGTGAAAAAGGCGTGGTTAGGATTCTTTTTAGATTTTCTGAGGAACTCGTGGCAAAGCCGACAACGGCTGAAATAATTCTTGAACATAAAGTGCCGATTAACATAATAACGGCTCATGTTGACTCCAAGGGCGGCGAATTCTTGGCTGAAGTGCCTGACGAGGCGCTGGAAACAGTGGTTAAAGCTTTTCGCCAAAGAGGCGCTACGGTTACCCTGCCGGAACTCATTGAAATAGATAAAGAAAAATGCTTCGACTGCGGTGCTTGCGTCTCGCTTTGTCCCGTGGAAGCTATCACTGTAGCCGAAGATTACTCCGTGAACTTTGACAAAGAGAAATGCGTTGGTAGCACTTGTAGCGCCTGCGTTGAAGCCTGTCCAGCAGGAGCCATAGAATCGGTTAAGCAGAACAATGCGGAACTAGCGAACAACGCACTAAGAGCAAAACGGAAAACAAATAATGAAACTGTTTAAAGAAGCTTTTCGGTTCAAAGAAACTCATTGCAAAATAATCGCTGACAAGAAACGAGGCATCCAAAAAGCCATAAAATCAATCAAGCAGAACAGGAAGGCCCTCGAAGAATACGGCGAAGCCCACCCTAAATTTCTTTACACGCTTGAACCCATTTCTGTACCCGCCGAGCCTTTGGTGGCTAAGCTGATGGCTGAAGCAGCGGAAAAAGCGAACGTGGGTCCAATGGCTGCGGTTGCAGGGGTCTTAGCCGACCTAGCCGTAAAAGACATGGTTGCTGATGGCTGTGAGGTGGCGGTTGTGGAAAACGGCGGCGAAGTCTCCGCGATATCAAACGTACCTATTGACGTGGCGGTTGCAGCTGGAGATGCGCCTCTTTCGAAACGGTTCGGCTTCAGACTAACCGAGTTCCCGATTGGGGTTGCGACAAGTTCGGGACGCTTCAGCCACGCTTTGAGCTTCGGCGACGCTGAGGCAGCTACGGTGTTCTGCAGAAACGCAGGATTAGCGGATGCCGCAGCAACAGCTGTATGCAACATGGTGAAAGGCGAGGATTGCCAAGCTACAATTCAAGCTGGGATAAGCAAAGCCTTGTCTATTCAGGGGGTTGAAGGAGTGCTCATAATCTTTAAGGGGTTCACTGGAGCAGCAGGCAAGACTCCACAAATAATCAAAGTCATCCCTTAATCATGTATTTGCCCAAAACAAAAGCATAACGCAGGTGATCTCAGCCCAAGTCTAACCTATGTTTGATGCTTTGAATAAGGGGGTATAGTCTTTTCAACGCGCTAGGGAAAACGAAGGCACAATAACAAAAAGCTAGAGGCCGAAATCACTGAAAATACTTCTTGATTTCAGCTAGCGACAGAACGGTGATGCCGTTTTCTTTCAATATTCTCTCAGCGCTTTCTACGTTACTGACCCGCAGTATCAAATCAATCTTGCCTTCTACATGAACAGCGGATGAATAAGCGTATTCTATGTTTATGTTGCCGTCGCAGTTCAGGTAAGCATAAACTTCCTAAAACCTGCGTTTGAGGGAGCTACTCTCACAGCTGAGGCAGTTAAGCTATCAGAGGGAAAAAAACACTCGGGCTATACCATCTGACAATTTCCGAACAAGACAAGAGAATAACCTTCTTTTCAGGATTAGCATTTAAAACATAGCTCAAGTAGACGTCTTTAGCCACATCTATTGTAAATAAGTGGAGTCGATTCTGAGAAAGAAATGTCTGGCTAAAAGTGAGCCTAATGTGGCCTCTGCGGTTTACTCTAAGCTTCAGTGTATATATAAGGGAGAGAGGGTAGCTCTTCAAGAGCACAAAAGAGTCGCATCATCCTGAAAGGTGCCTGGTTAGCCAACAATGTTTTTATCTAAGTCTCAAATCTAGAATCAGCTTGCTGGGGTGGCCGAACGGTTCAGGCGGCAGCCTGCAGAGCTGCTATATGTGGGTTCAACTCCCATCCCCAGCTCTAAAAATTTATTGAAAAACGTTTATCTTCAATAGTTCAGGCATTTTTTACTCAAAGTATAAGTTTTTGCTTCAATATAAGATGCAATTGCCACATCTAATGAGGAATAATAGATGTTTAATAATCTCAGACTTCAACGTCAAGTTGAATTTATTGTTGAAATTGACAAGCTTAAACAGGTTCTTCGTCAAACCTTTACAACCAACAAACCAAGACAAGAAAATTCTGCTGAGCATTCATGGCACATTGCATTAATGGCAATCCTGCTTGCGGAATATGCTGATAGCACTAAAATTGATGTTTTCCGAGTCGTCAAAATGCTATTGATTCATGACTTGGTTGAAATTGATGCTGGTGACACATTTTGTTACGACGATGCTGCTCGTAAGGATCAACATGAACGGGAGTTACAGGCAGCCGAAAGGATATTCAATTTAGCCCCTAGGGATCAAGCCAAAACATTAGTGACACTTTGGAAAGAATTTGAAGCTTGTGAAACCCCAGATTCAAGATTTGCTAACGCAATTGATAGATTACAACCGTTACTTAATAATTATAATTCAAAAGGTAAAGCTTGGATTAAACACAATATCAAAAGACATCAGGTTCTAGACCGAAACCGTATTATCGGAGAAGAAGCCCCAAAGCTTTGGCATTATGTCAAGGAACTGGTTGATGACGCTGTGCAACAAGGCTTCCTGAAAAAATAAAATTTTGACAGATGTGTCATAATGAATTTAAGAAAATCACTTTTTGCAACTAGATATGCTTGTTTAGCATCATAAAAAAGGCGCGCGCGCTTTCTTGGTTATTCCATCTAGGCATACACCATTATTCTCAACGGAACTGCTTGGCATCTGCATATTTGCCCTTATTGTTGGCGTTGTTATCTATTGGTATGGGGCATTCAGAAAGCGTGCAGAGCAAATCAAAAGAGACCTTCAAAAAGAAAAAAGGAGATTTTAAGCGCGCGCTAAGTGACAAGAACAAAGATCTATGCTTGATGTGGATTTCAGTCAATAGCGGAATCACAATAGTAAACTTCGGAATATTCGTCAAAACTGAATCTCGGGTCATCATATAGAATATCTAATCGTAACCCGTATCTTTCTATTAACTTGTCCATTTTTTCCCAAATTACAGGAGACAAGCTGTCGGCTGGCCATAATCCCCAAATGGAATCATCGAGCCATCTCATTCCCCACCCATAATCCTTCGGTAGAACAAAAGCCACTTGACCTTTTGTTTTCCCATGATCCTCTGGATGCTCATGGATATATGCCCAGAATTGCTCCATGGCAGCAAAATGGTCGCCTGAGAGCACACCGTAAGGATTATTTTCTGGATACTTAGGGTAGTTAAGCACAATAACATATTTTGCTCCAGTTTCATAAGCTACTATCAAATCCTCAAGTATTTCCGGTCCGCTTGCCAAATACGGCGGATTATAATAAGTCCATGTTATGATTGCTCCCCACTCTTTCTCCTGCGCCATTGCCGCGCCCCTGCAAAGCCCTATATGTTGTGGTCTACTGTGATTCCAACCTAGCTCCACAAAAATCGTGTCATATCCTGCCAAGTAATCAAACCAGTAAAGAGCATAATCAGAAGTGTACTTGGAGATGTTGCTGTTCTGAAGATAATGAAAACTCCAACCTCTGGGTAATTGAGTGAGGAAAACTTCAGCAGCTTCCTTGTAGCTAGTGACGTTTTCGAACATTCTGGCTCTTTCGCTGAGGCTGAAATTGTCAAATAATCCGGTGTCTATCTGTCTGCCTCCGGGTTCATCGTAGATGTAAATTCCTAAAAATCTTTCTGGCCATTTGTCTTTTGCAGTGATTACCCATTCTCCATGCCAAGGAGTAAGAGGTAGACCGGGATGAAGAGAGATGTAATCGAAGAATACTATGAAGTTCAAACCTGCTTCTGCAGTGTAATTGCAAACTTCATCTAGTGCGGTTTCGTTGGAGCTTAAGTCCCAAGAGTTGACGAGGAAGAAGTTAGTGTATCCTTTAACTTTGTCGATTAGAAGCTTGGCTTCACTAGCTGTTTTCCCGCCGAAAGAAACTCCGAAAAGAATATGGTCCTCAGTTGTTTCTGTGAAATTGTAATGCCAAAATGCTATTGGCGAGGAGAAGGCGATTATTAGCAAGATGGTAATTAGAATTAGGTAAATTCGTTTGGCCATATGTACCTGAGAGAGAGTATTCTTTGACTTTATTAAGGATTTACTGAAACGCCATTTAAATTCAAAACGGAAGCCAGACTATAAAAGAAAAAAGAGGAATTGCGGGCAATTTCTTCACTGTGTTGCAGGTTTAACTTTCATTCAGTTCCACATACTGGCGCTCTCTCTCAACCTAAACTTCCGCACTAAGCTTGGCGTCCTCGTTTAAATTCTCGGGTTGCAGAGCACATTAGGCTCGCGCGCGCTACATATGGGGGGAAAGTTTAATCCAGAATCCAGAGATTCATAAGCGGATAGTTATCTTGATTATTCTCGTCGATAACGTATGGTGTGTTCCATATCCCTGAGCCGTCTAACTCCTCGGCATCAGGGTATCCTTCTTGGTAATCGCTCCAGTAGTTGCCGCCAGAAGGGTAACCGTTATCCCAAACATTTGTTGAATCGGAATTAGAAATGTGTACTCTGTTATCTATGAAGTTGTTGTGGTATAGAATGTTGTTAGAAGCTTGGTAGAGAAAAATGCCCAGGTTGCTATTTGCTATGCGATTTGCAGAAACAGTGGTGTTATTCGAAGATCGGATATAGATAGTGTAATTGGCGTGTGATATCATTTCATTTTCAGATATTTTGTTATTTGAAGAATCCTTCAACCAGATGGCGTACATTTCGTTGTTTGCCATGTTGTTTCCAGAAATAATGTTGTTTGAAGAAACCACGATCCAGATGCCACAATAGTTGTTTGTTAAATCGTTTTGAGAAAGAACGTTATGAGATGCCGAGCTGAGGTAGACACCATAATCAAAGCCTTTGATCTTCATGTTTGTTATTGTCACGTTACTTCTTCCAGTCAGGTCTATCCCTCTGGAACCATAAACCC
>JGI24422J19971_10002157_pt1 | contig 12192 bp, 8 predicted proteins | sample DeeMarSWOR152_54_FD_19971 | JGI IMG/M metagenome (IMG submission 19971) | reverse complement strand
TTTAAACCGCGTATCTCGAACATCCAGTATGTGTTCTAGCTTCCAGACTATGCCAGAGGGATCCATGTTTTGAGGTGCTATAGCTATGTACTCCAAAAATTGGTCAACTTTTGCGGTTGGGTCTTCCTTTGGCTTTCCCAGTTCTTTTATGGTGGCTATGGTCTTCTTCCGTCCCTTGTCTCTTATCAATTTAAGGCGGAGCAACGAGCTTTGGACTTCTCTCAACATGACGTACATTTGAATACGTTGTCCATAAAACATGAAAACCACAAAGAATGCTAGCCAAGTTATCTGGATAATCCATCCTAGAATGTTGTCTTGCGGAAACAACTGTGAAACTTCTGGAATCATGTTATTTGTTTTTCTCCTCAGAGTAGACAATACTTAGTCGGTAATAAATTTTGAGTATTTTTGTTCCACACACCAGTGTGCAATCTAGAAGTGGGGCTGCCAGCTTTCCCAGCTTCGCATGGCCGAAGACCACACTAACACCAGAAACGGAACGCGGTTTAACTTCTGAGTTCGGAATGGGATCAGGTGGGTCCCGTGCCCTATGGCCGGCAAACCCCAAAATACACGTTAAGTATATGCTCATAAACTTATCGCTTTGAACTGTAGACTCAACGTTCAAATCGTCTGCTTTTCCTGAAGGACACTGATTTATTTAGATGCATGCTTGGATTGACCCAAGTGGAAGTTTTGATTTCATACGGCTGCAAGCGTTTTCTCTATAAATTTGTGTTGCATTGTCAGCTATTGAACTTGAGAAGTGGAAAGCACTGCCAATGACGTGTCAATCCGGTTTCAAGACTTCTTCAAGCCGAAGAGGCCTATTCGCTTATGGTTTGTTCTATATCTACTCCGATATCATTAGCTGTGTGTGCTATTGTTCGCCATGTTTCATCATCAATGAAGATTCCTTCTCTTAGTTTCTTTTCTTTATTCCTAAAGCACATCTCTCCAGGAATACGGATCTCTTTCACTTCTAATGCTTTTTTGGAGGTTTTTATGTTTCTAATCATTCTATCTATTTGTTTTTTGAAGTCGTCAACTGGCATGAAGGCGTTGACGTTAATGGCTGCCATAAAGACGCCTTGGCCGGAGAGCGGGTCTTTTCTAAAACACCCAGAACCAGCACCAGTTAGAACTCCGGCCATTATGTCAACTAGAAGCAGCAGTCCATACCCCTTGTAGCCTGCAGCAAAGCCCCCGAGGGGTAATACGGATCCTTCGCCAAAAGGGGGAGGTCCTTTGGACAAGTCAGTTGTTGGTTGTCCTTTTTCATCGATGAGCCATCCTTCTGGAATCTTCTCTTGTCGAAGACGCTTTATGCTCAGTGTCCCTATAGAGGTCGAAGCAACGGCGCTGTCAAATAGTATGGGGTTTTCTTTTTGGGCTGGAATTCCGTAGCTCATAGCGCATACACCAAACTTGCGGCTCAACCCTCCAAATGGAGGGACATGTATGCCAGCGCTATTAGTCACTGTAAGCCCTATCATGTCATTTTCTATCGCCATCATCGTGTATTCACCCAGTCTTGCGATGTGATGGACAGTTACATATGCCAACCGATCCGACGCCATGACCTTCAGCTTTTCTTATTGCCAAGTCCATGGCCTTCTTGGCAGTTACAAGCCCAGACCCCCAGTTTCCGTCGAGTAGAGCGGAATTAGGCGTTTCTTTCAGAATATTGATTTTGGAGTTGGGCTTTATCAAACCATTTTGTGCCATTTTAACGTATAAGGGCAGAAGTCTGACGCCGTGAGTGTCATGACCAACGAGGTTTGATTCAACTAAATGATGAGTTATAGTTTCGGCTTCATCATGTGGAAAATTCGCTGCCTTAAATATGTCAAAAACAGCTGCGCGGAGTTTGTTTGCGTATAGAAGCGGCAAGGGCATCCCCTTAGTCAATATTGTAGTATTACTAAATAAGTTTGATTCGTACCTTAGAGATATTTAGGCATTTCACTGATTTCAAGTAGTGTTCAATAGACATGTTTATGCATAGTGAACTTTTGATGAGATACCGTGCAATTGAATGTGGATACTTTCTTAGAGTTGTCTTCAGTTCTTCTTGAGGAGTTCTAGAACAGAGTGTTGTAGTCCATCATCAGATAGAATTCTTCGAATTTTAAGGCTTCTGACTTTGTTAGTTTACCTGATGCAACCTCTACTATCTCTCGGAATATTTTTTCACCCACTTCATATATTGATTCTTTTCCTTCAAGAATTGTGCTTGCATTAACATCTATGTTATCTTTCATTTTCCTGTAAGTATCTGGGTTACCAGTGACTTTTATTATTGGTGAGATAGCGTTCCCGAAGCCGGGACCTCTTCCAGTTGAAAAGATCACAATTTGAGCACCACCCGCGACGAATCCGTAAATGTCCCCTGTATCTGTTCCAATTATACCTATGTTAGGCATGAAGTATAGTCCTTTACCTTGTGTCTTCTCGGCTGTTTTCAGAACACCTTGTATAGGCATGGTCCCGCTTTTCATGATGGCCCCTAAAGACTTTTCCTCGATTGTTGTCAAGCCGCCGTTTACGTTTCCTGGCGACATAGCTGTTGACGTATAAGACTTGCGTCTATTGGCTAGATGTTCAGCTCCTTTTTTGGTTCTCTCATTAAATACGTCAATCATGGCAGAAATGGTTGCTTCTATTGATTGTGCAATATTTACATTGATTGCTCTCTCTGCCAGGACGCTTTCGCAAGCAGCGCATTCTAAGGGTTCACCGAAGATTGCCGTTCCTCCACGTTTAACCAGATTATCTACGGCCACACCAACAGCTGGATTGCTTGCAATTCCTGATGTAGAGTCTGAACAACCACATTCCACACCTATGATGAGATTATCTATGTCGAAAAGCTTCGCTTTTATTTTCGATGCTTCTATCACCAATTTATGGGCGATTTCCGTTGCGCGAGCCAAAGTCTTTAAGGTTCCACCAGACCCGCGAACAGTTATGCACTCTACCATTTTCCCAGATTGTGAAATTCTATCAGCTAGCGAATGCGGATCCACACCTCCCGCTTCAAAACCGACTATTAGTACCCCAGCAACATTTGGATTTTTACCGACTCCCTCTAGTTGCCTGATCGTTACGTCGTCAGCAACACATCTATGGTAACGCACTCCAACCACGTTCTTCACGAGGCTTTCCACCCTTTCTGGAATTGGACCAGTGCAGAATACTGATGACATGACAAGAACTTTGTTTCTTACGCCGACACTACCATCGGGACGTTCATACCCAAGGAATTCCATAGTTCATCCAACCTTCAAGCTTTTTACATTGTGTACATGTACATGTTCACCTTTCTTAATGGATTTGGAACTAACACCGATGACGTTACCATATTTGATGATTTTTCCGTTTTTTTCGATGTTGGCAAGGGAAATTTTATGACCAAAAGGTATCTGGTCTCTAGCTTTCACGCGTATTTCAACATTTCCTGTTTTTGAGATAGCCTCAATAAAGTTGCCTGCATCGGCATCAGAAGTAAGGGTTGCAACATTATCGTTTTTGTCCATTTTCAAAGCTTTTTTGGATACCATGATTCGAATATTAATAAGACCAATTATTAGCTTTTTTGGGTGTGTGTTTGAGATATAGTCATGATTTTGAACCGTAAAATCGAGGTTGTGTAAAGGGAAAGCTTTAAAGTGTAATGGGGCAACTTGTTGTCAGTGATTTGATTGCATTATAGAAATCTAGGAAAAAGCGGGTTAAAAGTATCTGAGATTTGCCTGGGAACTTGGCATCTGAAGCCTTTGATTAATGAAAGAGATACGCGTGGTATTGTAAAAGTCGATGAGAAAGGCTCATTAGAAATTATGAAACGCGCATTTGATCTTGGAGTGAATTTCATTGATACTTCTGATAGATATCACGGTACTTCACATTTGAGTCCCTTGGCTTATGTGGGTTTTGCTGAGAAGCTTGTAGGAAAATTTCTTGAAGGTCGCCGAGAGGATGTTGTTCTTTGTACGAAGGTCAGGGGTAAAATGGGTGAAGGCCCAAATGATGAAGGNCTTTCGAGAGTGCATATTATGCAAGGATTTAAACATAGCCTTGAACGGTTGAAAACAGATTATGTGGATCTCTACCTGGCTCACTGGCCTGATGCATCAACGTCTATGGAAGAGACGCTGAGGGCTTTCGATGACCTAGTTCGTTGGGGCAAAGTATACTACATTGGTGTCTCAAATTTTAGTGTTTGGCAAATCATGGGTGCTCTGCAAATTAGCGAACGTGAAAACTTAGAGAAATTTGTAGCTTGTCAGAACCTTTATAATATGCTCGAAAGGCAAGCTGAGATAGAGCTGTTGCCATTTGCTAGAGCTTATGGTTTTGGTGTGTTTTCGTATTCATCACTTGCTCAGGGACTTTTGACTGGGAAGTATCACGCAGGTGCTGAACCACCGAGAGGTTCTAGGGCCACCTATGTGAAAGAAGGAGAATGGAGTAAATATTTCACGAAGCGAAAGTTCAAAATTGTTGAAGAGCTTCGAGGAATAGCTGAAGAAAAGAATGTTAGCTTAGCTCAGCTTTCCATAGCTTGGCTGCTTGCAAAACCTGAAATATCTTCTGTTACCATCAGCGCTACAAGCATAGAACAAATAGATGAGAACATTGGAGCCTTAGACGTCAAAATCACACCTGATGATGAGAAACGGATTAGTGAAGTACTGTCATCAATAGTAGCGTCAGAAAAGTACCCGTTGCTTTAATCCATCGATTCATTATGGAAAAATGAACAGAAAATAACACAATTAACTCGATATCTCAGACACCCGTTTCAATAAAACTAAAGCCTAAGTTTTCATGTATAAATAGATATTGCAGAAGGATATACGCATGAACAAATGGTTAAGTAGAGCGGAAGAAAAAGTTCTAAAGGTAATACACGAAAATAAACGCGAAATCATAAGCTTTTTGAGAAGCATCCTCAAGATACCGAGCGTCACTGGAGACGAAAATGAGGTGCAACAATTTGTCGCTGAGAAGTTTGGGTCAATGGGCCTCGAGATAGATATGTGGGAGCCTAACATAGAAGAACTGAAGAAACACGTTGCTTATTGGCCTAAACCTGAGGTCAAGGATTTCAGAAACCGTCCAGTGGTTGTGGGAAAACTCAATGCTAGTGGGCATGGACGATCTATACTTCTGAACGGCCATGTAGATGTCGTAGATCCAGGGCCCATAACAGAATGGACTTATGATCCTTGGAGTGCACACATCGAGAATGATAGAATCTATGGCAGAGGTGCTAGTGATATGAAGGGTGGAGTTGCAGCAATGATTATGGCCTTAGACTGCATACTGAAAGCTGGTATCGATCTTGGAGGAGATGTCATAATAGAAAGTGTTCCAGATGAAGAAGGAGGAGGCGCAAAGGGAGGCGGGGGCAGTGGTGGAACGTTAAGCTGCGTATTAAGGGGCTATACTGCAGATGCTGGCGTGGTCGCTGAACCAACTGAACTACGTGTTGCTCCTGTAAGTAGAGGCGTTTTATTGTTTAAGATAGAGGTAAAAGGTCGTGCTGCACATGCTGCTAGAGCTGAGCTTGGGGTAAGTGCAATCGCAAAGGCAATTAAAATTTACAATTCATTAGTTGATCTTCAGTCTATACGAAAAGAAGATAGGAAACATCCTCTCCTTGCAAAGTATCCGCTTTACACTCCAGTTATCGTTGGAATGTTTAAGGCTGGAAATGTGGCTACTGCTGTTCCTGGAGAATGTGTTATGGAGGGCGAAATTGGAATCACCCCTGGGGAAACTGTATCCGACGTAAAAAGACAGTTTGAAGAACATATTCAAAAAACGTCCGAGTTAGATCCTTGGCTACGAAATCACCGCCCTAATGTGGAGTATGGTACTTGGGCAGGATCCTCGGAGATACCTGCAGATCACCCGATCGTGGAAGTTTTCTCGAAAGCTTATCAAAGAGTAACCAGTAGAAACGCAGTGGTTGAAGGTGTTCCCTATTCCTCAGATGTGTGGCTGCTTACTAATTATAGTAACACACCGACTATAACATTCGGGCCTGGAAGTATAGCCCAAGCGCATGGTAGAAACGAATTTGTTTCTCTGAGCAATGTGATAGCAGCTGCTAGGATTTTTGGTTTGTCAATCCTACGTTGGTGTGGCACAAACAGCAAATAGTAAGAGCTATTTTTTTCGAGGGAACGTTTCTATCGAGATTTTTGGTTTGCTGATTCTTAATTAACTAGTTGATTGGCAGATGATAAGATTAGTTACTAAGCATGTAGAGAAAGCAGTTTGACTCTGTTTTTTGGTTCTGCTGTCAAATTGCTTGGTAAATAAGAAAAAGGGGGGAAACTTAGTATATGTTACCCAGCATGGGCCACATGAAGTATGCGACCAAGACGACTAATGCCCATGTCACCCAAAGCCACACTAGACCTTTTCTCAAGTAATCCTTTTCGGGTACTTTAGCAAATCCTAGAGCCCAACAGACACCAGAGTTGGTTGGGTCCATAACACCTTGGAAGATTGTGGCAGGCCATGTGACAAGCCATAGGAACAAAGGTGTTATAGTCATAACGCCCATGATAGCGGATATGGTGAGCGCACCCATCCCAAACCATGTAAGTGGTCCTCTGTAGATAACGAGCGGAAGCATCATGAACAGTATAACTATCCCTAACGCATCGACTGGTACAATAGTTCCGAGAGTAGATTGGAGTAGGTTACCGAATATAGGTTCCCTTAACCCTAGGTAAGCGATCATACCAACAGCGAACTGGATGGCTACGATGTACGCAGAGTCTTTGAATCCTTGGGATAAGCTGCTGTGGAACAAATCCATCGTTCCTCTGATTGATGGTGGATGCGCTGTTATAAGACCATAGACCAGCGCCGACATAAACGCGGGTATTATGGGAACCTTCAGAAAGACCAAGACTACTGGTATCACAACTGCTATCAGGGAATACCATGGCGCTTTCTTGAATTGAATTTTCTCTTTGTTTCCTCCATTCAACATCGTCAAGGGAACTCCGCCATCTGTAGCGCGCAAGTTCTTCTTAATTTTGAGGTTGTAGACAACAAATATCACAAATGAAACAAAGCCTATCGCTGCATACATTGCAGTTACCGGAAAGGTGTCAGCGTATACGGCTCCGACATTAGCTTCTCCGACAATTATTGTAGCGGAGAAGAGTTGTGCGGCAGGATTGATTGCCATTCCAGCCACTGATGGCATCAAGAAGATGAGTGCGGTAAGTACGGGTGATATGCCCATTCCCAATAGGGCTGGAATCGCAATTACACCTAAAGGAATTGCACCGCTTGCACCGAACATTGAGAGGAAACATATGAAGACGGCTCCTCCTACGCTAATAGATGTAAGCATTGGACTTCCGCCTCCCAACTCAACTGCTTTTCTCACGATTGTCTCGGTTATCCCATTATCCATGAATACTCTAGCCATCCATCCAGCGACGAGGAACGTAAGGACTACACTGACTATCATTGTCCAGCCGTCCTGAACTATGTTTGGTATTTGCTGAATAGGAACACCGGCAACGAGCGCCCAGAGGATAGGCAGAATGAAGAACACTACTATTGCACTTGCTTTTCCCTTGGCGATCAAGTACAGTCCTAAGCCGAAGGTTGCATAGACTACAACGCTTTGTAGAATTATCAGTGGATCCATCATTAATCCCACGCCCACCATTTTTGCATGATTCATGTTTTAAGCTTTGTGGTGTCAAAGGCAGCTGCATGCACGCATTAAATGCAATCTGTAAAGGTCACGTGATTGTTTGATCGATCAAAGAGCCAGTGAAGAGTGGCTGGTCAACTCCTAGAATCTATTCACTTGATCTTAATCCAATGATCACTATTTCTTTTTCTGGAGGAAGTCCCTGTAGTTCAGAATCGATAAGGATTTCAGCTTGGTCTAAGCTGACGACTCCTGAAAAATCGGCGAGGATACCGCTGACGATCACAAAAACATCTGGGGGCAGTGGAGTCTCAGCCTCCCATCTCGTAGCCTTGTGCCAGATGTCTTTTAAATCCGCTTTGGAGTCACGTACAGAGCTCTTCTTCAATACCGCTCCTCTGCTTCTCTTCAGCTTAATGAATCCGAGTTTGTCCACAACCACCACTGCTTTTCTGGTTGAAGTGAATAATCCAAACCTCTTCTTTCCCACTTCAGCTGAGAGAATGAACATCCCTATGTCTCCAGATATGGACACTATGATTTCTGAGGGAAGATGTAATGCTTTTGCAGCTATGGATTTGGCCTCTTCAAGTGTGACTTTCCTCCGTAGATCTTTAGCTCTGAGCTCTGTGGAACCTATCGCAACGGCCCTTACCCTGTTCTTTTGTGGATCAATCTCAATGAATACCTGCACCGTGGCGGGAGCAGCTCCAGATGCGATGGCCGCTAACTTAGCTTCGCTTTTTATCGCCAAGATAATATCAGGTGTGGGGTTGGGAACCGTGCGTTCCACCATCTCGCGAACCATAGCTAATGCTACGCCTATTGAAGAAATGACTTCAGCGTTTTCCGATATCTTGTATTCCATTCCAAGTTTCTTAGCCGCAAAAGGAATTAATGCGGCTGCTCCTCCTCCTCCACCGACCAAAGTTATGTCTTCTTTTATGAGTTTGTAATCTTCAATCAACTGATCTACGACGCGTGTGACTTTTGCAGAAGATGTTTCTAATATCCTTCGCGCTGTCTCTTCAATAGTCAGTCCTAACCTGTGAGCCAATGCGTCGATTGCCTTTCTTGCTGCTTCTGGATTGCCATGCGCATAGTCTCCCGGCTTCGTTAAACCTAAAACATTCGCTGCACATGTGTTAGTAATTGCATATGTATCCCCATTCGCCACCTTTACAGCCACATAATCATGTGGATCTCCTTGTCTTGGTTGGATCAACACTATCTCAGGATTTTTAATTTGCTTAGGGTTTACGAACGCCGCATACGCCAATCCTGCAATGTGAGCGCTTCTAGGACCAACATCCACTATCTTTTTCCCTTCAAGTCTGACCATGCTGCCCCCTGCTATACCTCTGACCCTGACATCCAATGAGTGAACGAAAGTTTGATGTTTTCCCACTTCCACATATTTTACCATGGGTTTTCCGTTTTTGATTACACCTATGTTTGTGCTAGTACCGCCTACTTCAAAGAAGATTCCGTCAGAGACCTTCAAGTACATGAGAGCTCCTGCAACGCTTGCAGATGGGCCTGACAGCATTGTAATAATCGGCCTTTTTCTCATTTCATCTACCTCCATGACGCCGCCGTCACCGCGCATAATCATCAAGGGTGCTTTGATCCCGGTCTTTCTCATGCTATCTTCCGTCATATTTGCTGTCTCCATCATCTTCGGGAGGATACTGGCATTAATAACGCCAGTCCTAGTTCTGATTGTCAGGCCATACAGCTTGGATATCTCATGCGCGGCGGTGGCTGGGATTCCAACATCCGTCGCTGATTTCATAACTAAATTTTCATTTTGAGGNTTGTCCACTCCAAAAGCCTCAGTTGCAACTATAGCTTTGGCTCCTTGCGACACGAGGTCTTGAATTACCTGCTTAGTTGTGTCGCTATTAACCTGTGAGGAATCTATAAATTTCGAATAGGTTTTGAGGACACGGCCTGGCGCTATTTCAAACTTCCCTAGTTTCGTCTCTCTCTTCACTAAGAATCCTTCAGCGCGTCCCTTGCCCATCCCAATGATTCCTACAGGAACAACATCTCCCTCCAAGAGGGCGTTTGTTGCTTGAGTAGTGCTGTGTGCCAAGAATATGACGTTTTCAGGTTTGACCTTGTATTTTGTGAGGGCATCACTGAAGACTTGAATCACGCCTTTTGCAACTCCCTCAGGAGCATAATGTGTTGTAAGAGTTGTAGATTTTCCAATAATCTCGTTAGTCTCATCATCTATCAAAACAGCCTTTGTGAAGGTGCCACCTACATCTATACCGATTCTGACTCTTCTACTCTTCATAGCAACCCAGCTTTGGGAATATCGATTTTGCATAAAAGGCGAATTGCTTTATAAAGCTTCTTTATCATCTAATTCTTTCGCGCGATGGACGTTGGAATAGGGACTCAACGGGTTGGATTTGTTCGAAAGTATTTGTCATCATGTTGATATGCATTCCTCGCCTTGACTTCTTCTGAAAGCTCTTTCAAATCTACTATTCATAGTCAGTTTAGCAAGTGATCACTAACTGAATTGAATTTCATATTAGAATGAGTTTATGGCTCGTCAACCACATTTTGGCAAAGCTTTTTAGTTGCTAGCTGTCTCACTATTTTTTCAAGTGTTCGCGAAAGAAGCTCCAAATAGGCAAGTGTTTGAAATGAACAAAACTCTGCCAGAAATAGTTAACATTGATTTGACAAAAAAGAAGGTGCGAAAAGAAGCGTTACAGCACAGCATTGTCAAGAGCTATATAGGTGGAGTTGGTCTAAGCGCTAAGTTGCTTTATGATACGCTTGACCCAACTATCAATCCACTGAACCCAAGAAACATGCTTGTGTTTGCTACAGGACCGTTAACAGGCACTATTGCGCCCGCATGTAGTCGATTTGTCGTTTGTGCAAAATCCCCACTAACAGGTTTTTGGGGAGAAGCAAACTCTGGTGGATCATTTGGTTTCATGCTGAGAAAGGCAGGCTATCATGCGCTTGCAATAGAAGGGAAGGCTAGCAAACCAGTCTACATCTCGATTCTAAATAATGAGATATCAATAAGAGATGCTGGGGAGTTCTGGGGGGCTTTCACTTATGATGCTGAGGATGCGATCAAATCGGAGCTAGGCGAACGGAAATCAAGTGTTGTATCAATCGGGCCTGCAGGAGAAAAACTTGTGAAATTTGCTTCGATCATAAACGATAAAGGGAATGCGGCAGCCAGAACGGGGATGGGAACAGTGATGGGCTCTAAGAATCTAAAGGCTGTTGCAGTCCTTGGCACAAATAAAGTGTCAGTCAAAAATCCAGAGAAACTCAAAGAATTATCCCAACAAGCAGTAACGCTGACCAAAAAAGGCTCTGAGAGTTTAAGGCAAATTGGTACACCTGATTATATGCAAGCTTCAGAGGAATTTGGTGACTTGCCCATCAAGTACTGGACAAAAGGAACATTCAATGTAGAGAACATTTCAGGTGACGCAGTCGCCAAGCATTCTTTAAGGAAAAAACCCTGTTTAGGTTGTCCGATAGCATGTCACAAGTTCATAGTAATTGATCGTGATGGCACTGAGATGCATGTTGTAATGCCTGAATACGAAACGCTTGCTACATTGGGATCTATGTGTTTGAACAACAACCTAGAGTCAATAATAGAAGCTAATGATCTGTGCAATAANTATGGCATAGANACCATAACTACCGGCTCTCTTATCGCATTTACTATGGAATGCTGTGAGCGAGGATGGGTTTCTAAAAAGGAGCTTGAAGGCATCCAACTTGAGTGGGGGAAGACAGAAGGCATTTCCCAGATTATCAAGCAGATAGGTGAAAGGGAGAAATTTGGAAACGTTTTAGCTGAAGGAATAGAGTATACAGCCGAGAAAATTGGACATAATGCCCCTGATATTGCAATGCATGTCAAAGGACTAGATCTGCCTGCACACGATCCCAGAGCTTTTGAAAGCCTTGCAGTGAATTATGCAACCTCAAATAGGGGTGCTTGTCACTTGCATGGGTTTCCGCATGTAATTGAGCAGGGTGTTACAGTGCCGGATATTGGAATAAAGGAGAAAGTCAACAGGTTTGAATGGAGAGGAAAGGCAGAGATCGTGAAGAAAGTTCAGGATTGGGCATGTGTGAACAACTCGTTGGTGATGTGCGTCTACATGCTGACAACAGGTTTAACACCTACTTTTCAAGCGAAGATGTTGTCTTGCGTACTTGGATGGGATGTATCTGTGGCACAATTTATGGAAATCGGACAGAGGATCTTTAATCTAATTCGAATGTTTAATATCCAATGTGGCGTAAGCGGAAAGGATGATTCTTTACCAAGCAGAATCGTAAAAGAACCTAGAAATACAGGTGGAGCAGCACATCACTTACCCAACTTCAAACAAGTATTAAGAGAGTATTACAAGCTTAGAGGATGGAATCGTAACGGTATCCCTTCAAAACAAAAACTTAATGAACTAAACCTTGAACCCCACTGA
>JGI24422J19971_10002153_pt1 | contig 12204 bp, 12 predicted proteins | sample DeeMarSWOR152_54_FD_19971 | JGI IMG/M metagenome (IMG submission 19971) | reverse complement strand
AAGTGTTTTTAGAAATCTCTGTTAGTTTTTTAACTTCTTCCAAAAAATTTTCTTTTTTTCTCTCCTTTAATATCTTCTCCAATTTCGGAAATTTTTGGAAATAATTAAAAACCTCCTTTCCTTTTGGCCTAATAACAAAAATAATATCATTTATACCTGATTTTTTAACTTCTTCAATGATATATTGAATTGCCGGTTTATCAACCAAAGACAAAAGTTCTTTGGGCACAGCCTTAGATAAAGGTAAAAATCTTGTTCCTAAACCAGCAATAGGAATAACAGCTTTTTTAATGTTATCCATTATCTTAATTTAGCACTAAAATTCAATTTTGGCAATAGCTAATTAAAAAAAATCCAAGAAAAAACTTTATTTCTCGGATATATTTTACTTTTCTTTTAGAAAATGGCAAAGAATTGCTGACAAGGCATGGGGAGTAAATTCGTATTCCTCGAATGCTTTTTTTACTTCATCTATTGTATTCTCTATATAGATAAATTTTGAGTGTTCAAAATTTATCTCGACAATTTGCTCCATTTCTCTTTTAGTAAATGGAATTTCTAATTGTAGTGCTATCGTTGGTTGCATCTGTGGATCATGAATCAAGGCAAGATACTTTTTTGCAGTATAAGTTTCTATTCTTAGTTCTTCATATAGTTCCTTTAAAATCAGCATCTCTATACTTAATCGTCGTTCTCTTGTCTCTGTTTCAATAAAATCCATCTCTGGGTCAAGGTATCCTGATGGCACTATATGCAATTTTTTTCTGTAAAACTCTTTTCCTTCTATTATTCCTAAAACAATAGAACTATCCTCTGTAATAGTTATTGCTCCAATTGAAAGTGGCAGCGAACAATTTCTATCTATTGGTATATCATCGGTGTTAATGAATCTTTTTTCTCTAGTGCCAACATATGTCTTATAATCACTTTTCCGAAGAACTAACTCCAAACGCCCAAAAACATCTATCGAAAAGTTAACAACCGAAGCCGTTGGATCATTCCATAGATTTTTTCCTGCTTTTATTTTCTGTTCGTTCCATCTTTCCTGAATCTCTGATATCTGTTCCCGAGAGAAACTCTGTTTCTCTGGTATAAAATCCCCTATCTCTACTCCCTTAAATCTTGTTGCTAAAATTTGTNTTTCNCNTGCNTNTTTTNNNACTCCNATNTCTTNAGCNAATTNTTTATATTTCTTCATCCATTCTTCNTNATTCATTNNTCATCACCTNTCCNTATTTTNTTGTTAATAATAAAGCATACAANAAAAAATCCGCTCTGTCAATAGCGGATTCAATATTTTAGTTCTTGTTACTCGGTGTTTTTTCTCAAAAAAGCAGGAATGTCCCATTTTTTTTCTTCTGCTAAGAGCTCTTTTTCAATTTGTTCTGCTTCTTTCCTTAATTGTAAAGCACTCTTTCTGGTTTTCTCTTTTGGAGCTCTTGGAGTTGCTATTTGAATCTTTTTTTTCTTTTTTGGCCTTTTCTTTTCTAATTTGGAAATTTTCTCTTTTCTCTTTTTCAAAATGAGTTTAGCTCTTTTGGGAGATTCTTTTGGTTTTGGTTTTGGTTTTGGCTTTGGTTTTGCCTCTGGTTCTGGTTTTGGTTCTGGTTTTTTTTCTTCTGATTTTTCTTCTTCTGGCACTGGCTTTGGTTTTGGCTTGGGCTTTGCTTTTTTTCTTTTTTTTATAACTTTTTCTTTTTGAGCATCACTAGTAGCTAATAAGGTTATTCTTATTTTTTTCTTATAACTCGGGTATTGAGAGATTCCAAAAATAATTTTTGCTTGTTGATTAAAACCAGTAATGAATCTACTAATCTGCTCAACAGTATCCATTCTTAGGTCTTTGTCAGATGTTATATTATATAAAATTTTATCTGCTTTTTGGGGATCATATTCACTCAAAGGACTTTGGGTAACTCTTCTCACCATTTCTTCTGGCTCTTCATCGCTCCTTGCCTCAATACTATTTAGATAACACAACTTTCCTCTGCCCTCTAAAATTACTTTTAAGTCAGCCCAGTCAATATTAATCAGGCCTGGTAAAAAAATCATTTCAATAAGACCTTCTAATCCCTGTCCTAAAATTTTATTAAGAGTAGAAAGAGATTGTTTTAAAGGAGTTGTTTTATCAATAATTTGGAAAATTTTTTCATTAGGGATAATCGTAAAAGCATTTAAATAGGGCTTTAATTTTTCTAAAGAATTTAAAGCAATTTTTAATTTTTTCTCTCCCTCAAATTTAAAAGGTAAAGTAAAAATCCCAAAAGTAATATTTTTAAACTCTTGAGAGACCTCAGCAAAAATAGGAGAAGCACCAGAACCAGTGCCACCTCCCAAAGAAGAAACTAAAATACAAAGATCTGCGTCTTCTAAAACTTCTTTTATGCTCTCTCTTGCCTGTTGAGCCGCTTTTTTCCCTAATTCCGAGTTCATTCCGCAACCCAAACCACCAGTTAAATTTTGGCCAAAAGAAAAACGTTTACATTTCTTGCTTATTTTTTTAAGGGCTTGAGCATCTGTATTAGCGGCTATAAAACTTACCTTTTTTAATTGGGAAGCAATTTCTGAGACAATGGAGCTACCACCTCCGCCAATACCGATTACTTTTATTTTCGTTTGATAAATATCATCAAAAACCTCTGAACTCTTTAGTGGCCGAGATACTCTTTTTCTTTTAATTCTTTTGATTTTTTTTTGAAACTTCTTTTTTTTCTTTTTCGGTCTAATTTCAACTATCCTCTTTTTTATTTTTTTAAGAGTTTTTTTCTTTTTTTTCTTCACAATTGGTTTTTTCTTTGGAATTGGTCTTTTCTTCACAATTTTTCTCTTTTTCCTTAATATTCTTTTGTTTTTCTTCTTTTTCACCATTAATTCAGTATAACCCGTTAGAAACAGAGGTCAAGGCAAATAAGAACCTGCCTCGCTAATGCTCGGCAGAACCTTGAATTTCACGGCTGCGCCGTGAAATATAACACAACTCCGTCAAATTTAGGAGTAGAATCATCTTCATTAAAATAATAATCATAGAAATCTTTTCTTAGAACTTTTTTCTCTATTGAACTCGCTTCAATAAGTAATTCTCTATCAAACAAAAGTCCTTCATGAACTACATCTAATCCTGTTTCAAAATATTTCTCCTTAACAAAGGCAATACCAACTGATTTAGGTAAACCAAACAGAAATTCCTTAGTAATATATTCATTAGGAATATATTTTATCAACATTTCTTTTTCCCAATCAATGTTTATCCAACGTGTACCATCTTTTTTTATTCTGTTCAAAATCACTTTTTTTGTTATAATTTTTTCTTTGCCAGCAATTTCTTCAGTTATGTCTTGAAAATAGGGCGAAATCATATTGCGTTCAGTGGTGAAATGAAGCCGATTCTCATAAATCATTTCAGAATCGGGCCGATAGTTTAAAAATCTCATCATCTTTTTTGCTTTTTCTAAATCTTGGGAATGGACTAAAGCAACAGTGGTTAAAACAAAGACCGTGCAATCAACCACATCTAACCGAAAAATAGGATCTTTATCTCTTCCTGATTCTTCACCTAAACAACCAAGTTGATAAGGTGTACCCAATCGCAAAATAGCTATGGCTTTTAATCGNTCATCCTCATTAGGAAATCGCTCCCAAAGTTCTTTTAAGATTGAATTAATTTCAGTTGGAGATGATTGATATATTTTCTTTTGTTTTTCGAGCCATTGCCAGTTTATTTCATTATTATTGACTGTCAAAGCATCTTGATTTTTTTGAGATGTTTCATAATTAATACCAGTATTGGATTTTTCAGAATTAATATCAACAGAAGAAAGCGACTTGTTTTCTTGATATAGAATTATTGTTGCAAAAAGAAAAGTAAAAGAAATTATAATTATTATCAATATTATTTTTTTCTTCATTTTTTATTATTATAACTCCTTTCATACAAATCAAAAGCCCGAGGTGCAAGACGCCTCGGGTAAAAATCCGCTACCTAATAAAATATTGTTAAACTTCACATTAAACTCTCTTAAGAATTTGGAAATCTTTTTTGAGGATTTCTTTCATATTAGGATTATAGGTTGCTGCGGCTGGATGGTAAAGAGGAATGATTTTTAGAGAACCAAATAATGTTTTTACCTCAAAAACCTTTCCATGAATCTTGCTTATCCCCTCTATTTTATCTTTTAATCCATATTTCTCAAAAATAAAAGCAGTGGAAAAATTGCCCAAAGTGCAAATTGCTTTGGGTTTTATGATTTCGATTTGTCTTAAAAGATAAGGAGTACAAGCTTCTATTTCTTCTGTTTTGGGATTGCGATTTTCTGGAGGGCGGCATTTAAGAATATTACAAATATAGACCTCTTCTCTTTTAATACTTATGGATTTCAAAAGCTCGTCTAAAACATTACCAGCTGCTCCGCAAAAAGGATGACCAGTTCTGTCCTCTGACTCACCAGGCGCTTCGCCAATAAACATTATTTTTGTCCGATGGTTGCCCTCTCCAATAACTGGATAAGTTCGAGTTTGATAAAGTGCGCATCTTTGACACTGCAAAACCTCATCTTTTATTTTTCTTAGTTCTTTTTCTATTTTTTCAACATCCATCTATTTCTCTAAAAATCCATTAACAATTAAATTAATGGCTTCTTTTTCGTTTAAACCACGCATTCTTAAATAGTTTAATGCCTCTTCTGAAATTTTTCCAATTGATGCCTCATGAGTAATTTGGGCTTTCTTGCTTTCACAGAGCAATTCCGGAATTAAAGAAATCTTTGAACTTTCATCAATCAATAATCCTTGACAGTCCAAATGACCCTTGCTTTCAGATTTGGCTCTAATTTGAGAATAAGCAGAGATTTGACTTTTTTTGTTTCCCACTAATCTAAGTTTTATTATTCCAGAAGCGCCTTTTTCTTTTAGAATTAGGGTATCTTTAATTTCTGTTTTGGTTTGAGAAAATTTTCCCATAATATTTAGATTAGCAGAGGAACTCTCCAAAAGAGTAAGTAAGGTTTTCATTTTTAATTTTTCAGGAGAAGAAAAAACTTTATAATTATAATCTAATCTTGCTTTTTTCTCTAAAAGAAACTCATAATCTGGCTGAACAACATCTTTTTCTCCCCAAGAATGAATATGTTCATATTTAAGAACTGCTCCTTCTTTTAAAACAATTTTTCCAATTGCCTTATGAAATCCTTCTAAATTTCTTTTTAAAGTATTGCAAGTTCCTTGAAGCTCTATCTTTAAATTATTTTCTACAACTAAAAGATTTTGAAGCGTTTGTCTTATGTTTTTTTTAGCAAGAGAAATACAAGTAAAAAGCACTGATTTGGGTTGTTCTTTGACCCAAATAAAATAACCGTGTTTTGGCTTTTTGGAAAAATATTTTTTAGTCCAATTATATTTCTGCCAAGCTATTTTAGAAGGTAAAATTTCTATCCCTTTTAACTGGCAAATTTTTGGAGCTTTATTATCTATTTGATAATAATTAGCCAAAGCGCTTAATTTTTTATCTGTTTGCTCTCTGACATTTTTTACATTTTTCATAGCCATATTTTTTAATGGTTTTTAAAACCTTTTTATAATTTTTTTCTTTACAAATAATTTTTCCATCAACTATTACATTAGTAATTTGAGGTCTTAAAAATTTTAAAATCTCTCCAGAGTGAGTAATTAAAAGAACTGAAATATTTTTTGCGAGCAGTTCTTTTTTTATAAGCTCAGCTACTTCTTTTATTTTTCTTAAATCCAAACCAGAATCAATCTCATCAAAAATCACCAATTTTGGTTTTAAAGCCAAAACCTGTAATAACTCTGACATTTTTCTCTCTCCACCAGACAAATCTACATTTACCTCTCTGTTTATTAACTGAAAACCAATTTTCTGAAATCTAAAAAATGTAGAAATAGAACCTTTAAAAACTGAAATTTCTTCTAAGAGTTGAGAAAGTTTAACACCTTTTATAGCTGGTGGATTTTGCCAAGCCAGGACTATTCCTGATTTCACTCTTTTTTCTGGGAAAAGTTTAGTAATATCCTTACCCCTAAATAGGATTTTACCTTGACTAATTTTATACTTTGGGTTTCCTAAAATAACTTGGGCGAGAGTACTTTTCCCGCTGGCATTGGGACCTAAAAGAGCTTGAGTTTCTCTCTCTTTTATTCCTAAATTAATCCCCTTTAGTATTTCTTTATTATCTTTCCTCGCTCTTAAATTTTTAATCTCTAAAAGCATATTAAAAATTATTTTCTAATTCTTTATTTAATCGTTTCAATAAATCTTTGAGATTAATGTTATAGCGAACGCAAACTTCGCCAAGAGTCAGATTCTCCATTTCAAACTGAGCCATTGGGCAATACAAACAGGGCAAATCATAATCAGCTAAAATTTCTTTTGCTCCTGGGCATTTTAAAACTTTATCCAAAGTCGTATTCTTGGTAATTTTGTTTTTTACTTTCATAATGCAACTGTCAATTATTTTAACAAAAGCCAGTCATTATGATATGACAATGCAACATAGCAATAAGCGTGGCGATGGAATGTGGCGATGTCAAACCTCGCCACCTTTTTAATTCTTAAGAAATGGTTAAACCGCCATCTACTATGATCGCTTGCCCGGTAATTTGTTTTGCTTCGTCAGAAGATAAAAAGGCAACAAGATTGGCTATATCTCTTGGCTCACCAATTTTTCTTAATGGAGTCATCTGAATGACTTGTTCTCTGGTCATACCAAGTTCTTTCAAAACTCTATCAAGCATATTTGTTTCAATAGCTCCCGGAGCAATTGCATTTACATTAATTCCATAAGGACCTACTTCAAAAGCTAAGTTTCTGGTAAACCCAAGAATACCAGATTTTGCTGCATTATAGTGACTAAGCTTGGGCCAAGCAATGGATGTTCCAGCAATTGAAGAAATGTTAATAATTTTTCCATATCTCTGCTCTTTCATTATAGACAAGACGGCCTTTGAACAAAGAAAAACTCCTGTCAAGTCAATAGCTATGGTCTTTTCCCAGTCCTCTTTTGTCATCTCAAAAATATCACGAACCTGAGATATCCCGGCGTTATTAACTAAAATATCTATTTTACCAAACTTCTCTATCGCTTTACTTATCATTTCATCCACTTGCTCTTTATTTGAAACATCGCATTTAATTGACAGAGATTCTCCACTATTACTCTCTATTTCTTTGGCCGTTTTTTCTTCCTTTCCAGTAACATCTGACACAACGACTTTCGCTCCACACTTCGCTAAAGTAAGCGCTGCCTCCATACCAATACCTTGACCGGCACCAGTAACAATTGCTACTTTATTTTTTAATTCAAACATAATTTTCAAGTTTTAAGTTTAAACCGACCTTTTTTCCGAGAACAGTTCTCGTCAAAAAAGTGACGAGAACAGTTCTCGGTACTTTATTTTATTCCATCAGCATTAATAATTCTGGATTAACTAATAAAATTATTCCCAAAGCGAGCATTATTACTCCTCCAATAAGTTTTATTATTTGCGTTTGTGTTTTAGTAATTTTCTTTCCCTTAAAAAACCAGCCAAACAATAATATGACTGCACTAAGAGGTATAATGTAAACAAGATTGTAAAATAATAAATAAATATAATAGGAAATAGTTCCTTCAAAAAATTTTGCTGATAGAACACCAGTATAAATTATAGGCCAGCCAGCAGTACAGGGTAGTTCAACCAAAGAAGCAAAAATAGCTAAAACAATAGAAGCTGTAATTAAAGCTGGCAAAGAACCGTATTTTATAACTTCCTTCATTTTTTCGAGCCTTCGGAACAAGGTAGGTTTATGTTTCTCTTGTATCATTAAGGTTATACCTTTTCTAAAAGCAAAGAATTCCTTGCAATTAATTGCTCCAGCAATTAAGGCAACACTGGCAATCATTATTCTTAATGGGTCAACAAAGCCAATATAACGAAATACATTTAACCAGGCAGCCATAAACATAAGGTAAACAATAAAAATAACTGCTACAAAACTTAGACCAACAATAAATATCTTTTTTCTGCTTTCAGATACAGAAATTAGCAAAACAAGCAAAAAAGTTAATACCCATAAAGTACAAGGATTAAAACCATCAATAATGGCAATAATAAAGGTAAACAAAGGTAGAGAGAGACCAAAACCGAGTTCTTTAAATGTTTCTGGAGAGACCTGTTTGGCTAAGAAAAAAATGGCTATTAAACCAAGCCCGAGAAAAGCGGCAATAATGATTTTTTTCTTTTTTTCTTCCATATCTCTAACCGCCACAAACCAGTACGACCGTACTGGTTTGTGGCAGCTTAATTTCTAATAATTTAAAAATCTTTCTATTACTTCTTTGTATTTTTCTTTGGGATGAGCACCAATAAGAACATTACAACCTATTAAAACAGTAGGCGTCCATTTGGGCCAAATCTTAAATTCTTTAGCCCGAGATTGATTCTCTTCTTTAGACAAATCTAAATAAATAATTTCTACTCCTAATTCTTTTTCGAGTTCTTGTAATCTAGGGATGACAATTTTACAAGCGCTACAATATTCTGATTCTAAAAGTATAATTTTATCAGAAAGATTTCTTTCTGAACACTCCTTAGAACCTATCATACCCTCTTTGTCTAAAAGAAGAGATTCTAAATCAGCACTACTCTGGCTTACATAAACTAAATAGCCAACAACAATGGCGATAATTATAACTCCAAAACTAAATATTATAATAATATTTTTTGTCATTTTTATCTATCTTTGTTTTCCAAAATTGCCTTTGTTAAAACATCCTTTTCTACTATTTTAGAAAATCTTAAAATCTCTTTGCCTTCTTTGTCAAGAAAGATAAAGCTGGGAATAGCTAAAAGATTGTATTTCTCTACGAGCTCTGGATGTTCATCTCTCTCAATATACTCTGTCTCTAACCAAGGATATTCTTTTTCAATTTCTTTCCAGCGAGGCACCATTGTCTCACAATCTTCACATCCTTTTTCACCAATTTTTAAAACCTTCATATTTCGCGCTCACTTTGTTCGTGCACGCTGATTTAGGCTGAAATAAACCTCAATTAGCGTACACCAATAAATAAGTTCATTGGTTTATTGAAACCGACCTTGTAAGTATTTGCTTGCAGATAAAGCTGCTTTTGTGCCTTGTCCAGCAGCGATAATAATCTGTTTATATTTTTCATCAGTAATATCACCAGCCGCAAAAAGTCCTGGAATTTTCGTTTCTTCTGTTCTAGAATTAATAATGATTTCGTCTCTTTTATTAAAATCTACTAAACCCTTCACAAAATCAGTGGCTGGAATGCTTCCAATTTCAATAAAAACACCATCTACTTTTAAAGTTTTCAAATCTTTTATTTTATTTTCTTCATAAACTATTGATTCCACAAAATTTTTTCCTTTTATTTCTTTTAAACCAGCATTAGTTATTACTTCGATATTTTTGGCTCTCTTTATTCTCTTTTGATTAGTTTTATCAGCCTTAACCTCTGGACTATATTCTAAAATATAAATTTTTTCCGCAATTCTGCTTAAAAAAATGGCTGCCTCAAAACCAGCATTGCCGCCGCCAACAACAGCCACTGTTTTGTTTTTGTATAATGGTCCATCGCAACTAACACAATAACTTACTCCCCTACCAATTAGTTCTTTTTCTCCTAGAACCTCTAAGGGCCTAGGGTCAGCTCCGGAAGCAACTATTACTGAAAGAGATCTAAATTCTTTTTTGTTTTCAGTTAAAACAGAAAAAGTATTTCCTTGTTTTTTTACTCCGTTAGAAATAGGATTTCTAATGGGGTTGATTTTTACTACTTTATCGACAATAATTGTTATTTTAAATTTCTTTAAATGATTTTCAAATTTTTGAATTAGTTTTTGACCAGAGATTTTCTTAAATCCAGGATAATTCTCAATTTCTATTGATTTTCTCTTGAGCTGCCCTCCAAAATCTTTAGTAATTAAAAGGACATCAAGATTTTCTCTCGCCCCATAAATTCCTGCTGCCATTCCTGCTGGCCCGCCNCCAATGATTATAATATCATATAAATTGTTTTTTTGTTTTTTCATAATCCCAAAAGGATTGATTTCGAGTTTTAAATACTTTAATTTATGTATTTATTTTTTTAGATTTCCTGCCATGAAAAATTTTAGTTACATCTTTCACTCCCTCTAAATCTTTAATAAATAGTTTATAATTTTTATTAATTTTGTAGATTCCTATTATTTCGCATTTATCGTAAATTTTTTCTCGAGATTGATAAAGTAAAGAAAAATAAGTATTAAGAACTTCTACCAGCCGTATACGCCTCTCTCCCTGTTTCTGAGAAGTATGTATTTTGATTCCTTCTATTTTCCTTGTAAAACAATTCTCAATGGGAATTATTAATACTTTCTCTATAGAATCAGAATCTTGTTTTAAAAAAGGAAAAAACCATACTAAATAATAAATCTCTAAAGGGTTAATACTTGCTTTTTCTATTGCTTTTCTAGCAAGTAAATAAGTTATTCTATGGTCAATATGTGCCTCTGCTTTTCCTGGTGAAAATATAATATTTGGTTTATAATCCTCTATCAACTTAACTAATTTCTTTGTAATATCTCTCTTGCTTTTTTTATCTAACTTTCCAAGCGTTCCATCTTCTATATCAAAACTATAAAATCTATCTATACCTAAAAATTCTCTTTCTTTTTTAGATTCTTTAGCTCTAATTTCTTTTAATTTAAAAGGGGAAATTTTATTACTTCCATGTCTTCCATCAGTCATTTGAATATACATAATTTTCCAATCTTTTTCTAAAAGTTGAATTAAAGTTCCGCCTATTCCGATTATTCCATCGTCATTATGGGGATTTAAGACAATAGCTTTTTTCATATCATCTATACTTCAATAATCTATCCATAAGCTCGGATTTTTTATTGTTATCTAAAATAATATTACTATCTTTGATTGTATAATTTTGTTTCGTAAGAATTATTTTATTTGACTCTAAATCTTTTTCAAGTAAAACATTCGGACCAACAATACTATTTGGTCCAATTTTTATGCCAGGCATTATCGTCGCATTGCAACCAGTTTTACAGTGATCTGACATTATCGTGCCTAATTTATCTCTATTAGAATCAACCTTTCCTTTATTTAGAATATTTACTCTAATCGTTTTTCCATCAAATCTAAAATTTGCTGTTATTGTTCCTGCTCCGAAGTAACAATTATTAGAAATTATTGAATCACCGACATAACAAGAATGAAACCAACAATTATCTCCTATGATAGAGTGTTTTATTTCAGTAGAATATCCAATAACTGAATTACTTCCTATAGAAGAATAATCCCGGATTAATACACTATTTCCTATAATACAGTTTTCTCCAATATAAGATGGACCTTTTATTACAGCATTTTCCATAATTTTTACACCATCATCAATAAAAACATTTCCCTCAATATAAGCTTTGTTAGAAATAGAGACACTCGGTGATATGAATTGTTTCGTAATTAACTTATCAATGAAGTATTTATTTATATCAAACAAATCCCAGGGATATTTATAAGCAGAAAAAAATCCGTCATATTTAATCGCCTTTACTATATTTTTTTTGCTTATAAATCTTTGAATTGCCTCTTCATATTGTTGATCAGATAAAGATACTTCTTTATAATAATCAAAAATTTTTTTTGTCATTATATAAACCCCGACAACGGCAAGATTGCTTGGTTCTTTTCCTTTTTCTGGCTTTTCAATAAAATTCTTTACATTCATATTTTTATCACAGTCAATTATTCCAAATTTCCATGTTTCTTTAACCGGCTGGCAAGAAAGCACTATATCAATTTTATTCTTTTTAAACTCCTTAATCATATCTTTTAATAAATAACTTTCGAAAACATCATCAGCGTTTACAACAAAAAAATTATCGTCCACTAAATTTTTGGTTTTTGACAAAGCATTAGCCATTCCTAATGCTTCTTTCTGAATACTATATTTTATATTTACACCAAATTTACTTCCATCTCCAAAATATCCTTTTATTTGTTCTGAATTATGACCAACAACTACAATCAGGTTTTTAATTCCTTCTTTTTTTAAATTCTCGACTACATAGTATATCAAAGGTTTACCAAGAATCTTAAACATCGGCTTGGATTTATTTACAGCTAAAGGAAAAACTCTTTTTCCATTACCGGCGGCTAAAATCACTGCTTGAGAAATTTTATTCATA
>JGI24422J19971_10002150_pt1 | contig 12212 bp, 12 predicted proteins | sample DeeMarSWOR152_54_FD_19971 | JGI IMG/M metagenome (IMG submission 19971) | reverse complement strand
ATTTCCTCAGTCATAGCGAAGGGCGGGTAGCCTAGCCAGGATAGGGCGCAAGCCTCCTAAATTCAGAGCTGGAGAAAGCTTGTGGTCGTGGGTTCAAATCCCGCCCCGCCCGCCACAGACGCATCTTATACCATAAAGAATATTTTATGGGAGTCATTTGCGCTTCCGAAAAATCTGGTTTTCATTGTGATCGCAGACATATTCAAAACCTGCCCTGATAAGTTGACAGACTTCTTCTTCTGAGTGGGCAACTCTGGCAACAAATTCTTCGTCTTGAAAGTCGACAAGCTGAGTATAGATAAGAGTGTTCTTGATGTTCCTATGATCAAGCATCTGCATAACATGCAATATGTATTGGTTTGCGCGCGCATTCTCTGACCCCTGTATGCGTGTCTGGTGTGATCATTTCCGCCCCCCATCGCGCTCAGCATTCATTAAAAATGGTGGTTGCGGGGAAAAGAAATGGGAGATATCACCTCGGTGTGCCAGGTTCAAATCTCTCCCGGTCCATTTTTGGATTCATTTCATATTGCACAAGAAGTAGGACTTGTCGTGATCAGAGGGTTAGTAGCAGCTTGAAGGGGATAAATAGTCAGGATAGTAAGGTCTTAGGAATCTCCTTATTTCATAACAGAGATGGCATTCATCAATGAACTTCTGTTTCTGTTTAAAGCCTTTCGCCTTCGCCACCTTCAACAGCCCTATAGGACCTTCTTCGGCTATGATGGACAAAATAGGGTGAGTACGATTATTATAGTTTTGAAGTATTCGGGCTAGAGATCTGTGTTTAGTGTTGCCGATGCAAATGCCGGGGCAAAGCGTTACGTTTCCTTCGTGGTCGATCTCTACAACTTCTGGATTTTTTAGGGTTCCACCAATCCAAAAAGGCAATGGGCATCTCCCAGCGGGTGTTTGCTGCTTTGGTTCGACATGTTTGGCTAGGAGCTCTGCAGCTCTTCCTTCGAAGTCTACTTGTCTCTTATTGATTTCAATGTTGCCCATATTTTCCAAACTTCGTAGTGCTTTCTTGGTTAAATTGTTATAGAAGTTGTCTGAATCCTCTGAGCCCAAGAAATAACTGTCTACCCAAACCTTCTCAAAACCAACGCTTATGGCAGCTTCGATACCATTCTTCACATTTTCAAAAGAAATGTATTCCTGGTGAAAGCCATCGACACTAAAGGTGATGCTTTTCAAGCCGACCTCTTTCAGTACGGTGAGTCTCTCCTCCGCTGTTGTTTTGGTTTTAGCCCAGAAACCATTTGTTATGACCCACGTTCGAGCTACTCCTAACTTTTTTGCGTTCTCCATAATCTGCACTAGAAGTTCGAAGTAGAGGAATGGCTCGCCTCCATGTGCTCCAATAGAATGGAGCGGTTGAATGGCTGTCAATTCTTCTAGGTATCTCTCTGCGTCTGACAATTTCATTGAACCAATTCTCTCGGGTCCAGCCTTGTAGCTACAATGTTTGCATTTTGATGTGCACTTGAATGTAAGGAGAAAATCAACACCTGTAATCCGCATAAATTCCCAACTCTCGGAAGGCTTTGAACGCGGAAGAGGGATATAAGTTGTGCTTCGTGGATTTCGTATCCGTTGATGAACCTGACAGATACTTCTGCAATTTCGAGATAACCACAAAGAGAAGAGAATCATAGACAGGAAAAAGATGGTAAACGGCTAGTTCAAGCATACATCAAGTGGATCCTCAGAATTACTTCCATTAAGCCTTTCTCACGGAAATAACTGAGCATATACTTCTCTATCTGCTTATTAGTAACGCTTCTTCCAACCAGTAGATGACTTAAATCGCCCTTCGTGGGTCTGCTTCTGAATTTAGGCATTATTATGTTAGGTTTTATGTTGAATTTTTTGACAATTTTTATCTGAAAACGTTCCAAACCATGTTGTGGACATTTCATTTCCACCCATATACCGGTCAACATAAAACACACCTGTAGCTTCATAACCACAAATATAGATAGATGAAAGGAGAAATATGACGATTATGCCGTCATATGACTGCTATGATGTTTTGAATATGTCAATGGAATGGAAGATGTCAGAATCTTTAGGAAACCCAAATAACTGGAAAAATTCTCTGAGCAAATAAGTTTTGAATAAATTTCTGAAATGACTTCTGAATCTCTGAGATGAAAAAGGAGATGAGAGGTTGACTATTTCTCGATAATCGGTACGTAGATGTCCATTATGAGTTCTTCTTGAAGTTTCCACGGTTTTCCCTTTGGTGGGATCTCTAATAGATTGAGATGATGTTCTAGTCCTGTGATTCCATGTTCAAAATGGTCCTTGTTGTAATGAGATTTTAGTCCTTTCAAGTTTGGATGGAAATCGTACTTTTCACTTTTTTGTATCCATCTGGCGAGTCGTCCCCATGTTTTTCCAATATCAACCGGGTTCTCAACTCTGCAAGTCATTACTGCGTAAGAACCACCTTCAACTGTCTTCATGTCTACGTCATCTTCTGTCTTGAAATCTTCTCCAATGGTTATCCAGAACTCGTATCCATATGTTTTATTCGGCTCAGGTATACCTTCTTCATCAATCGGAGGGTCTGGATTGTTGAAACCGAATATCTGGTGTTTTGTTGGATTACTCAGTAAACCTTTGGGCTTTGCCCAAGCTACCATTTTTGCAATGGCTCTCTCCTCAGGATTACCAAGGAACTCTCCCATTGAGTGAAAAGACACCACTTTCATGGGAGGCAGGCGAACTATCTTCACAAACTCTGACATATTTCATCAATCTAGTTAAGAATCGTTCTGGATACTTAAATGGAACTCACAACATGTGGTCACAAATTGTTACTAGGAGATGATTCTATTAATTTAAGGGCACACACAATTTCAACTGAAAATTCTGAACACCTAAATTTCTGAGTGCCAGCACATAGGAATTAAATGGAAAAGGTAATAGTCGATGTTTGTTTGCCAATTCATTTTTTTGTGTATGCTTAAAAAACTTAAGGAAACAAATGAAATAACCTCAATAAAATGTTTATAAGACAGCAGCTTTGTTAGTTAACGAAATTCTAACTCAAGGAAGGAAAGGTTATGATAGATAACGATAAAGAGGCCATTAAGAAAGTAATTGAAGAGGCTTATATTAAAGGCGTTCATAGGGATCAAGATGAAAATAAGATGAAGAGTGGATTTCACCAAGATTTTGCAATGCTTGTCCTCAATAACAATGAGATTAACAAAGTATCGGTAGATGAATGGCTGAAAAGAGTTGCAAAAATGAAGAAAGATAATCCTGAACTATGGAAGTCCAGAACATCTTATGATTTTAGATTGGTAGATGTTACAAGAAATGCTGCAGTGGCTAAACTTGATGTCTACAAAGGAACAACACATTTCTCTACAGATTACATGTTACTCTACAAAATTGAGAAAGGTTGGAAAATAGTATCTAAAATATTTACTATTCCATAGGTCACAAGGCTTTCTGCCACTGTTTCAGTGACTTTCCAAGATTATGCCAAGCAGAGTTTCATCCTCATAGCTTTCATTCATTTTTACTCTCTCTGTTCTCCCTCCTTCCAGTTTGAAACCTGCCTTCTCTGCAATTCTTATCATGGCTTTGTTCTTTGCAAGAGTATCTGCTTCAAGTCTTAGAAATCCTTCTTTCTTGGCATATTCTAACCCAGCCTTCAACAGCTCTGTTCCATAACCTCTGTTCCAATAGTCTGGGTGAATTGAAATGCCAATAGTCCCAATGTGCTTCATGCGTTTGCCTCTGCGATGAATCCCGAGAAAGCCAATAACCTTCCCATCCAACTTTCCTACAAGAAAGATTTGATTCTTGTTACAAGGCAGCTTCTTAAGAAATCTTTCAAATAAATCGTGCATTTCCTTTAGGTTCTTCGTGTGAATATCAACATCCCATTCCATAACTTTGGGATGAGTTTCAATCTCTGCAAGCACCCAGACTTCATCGTCCTTCAGAGGACACTTTTCACATCAACTATTTGAAAAGGCATCTAAACCGCCATCATCAGACGAACGACAAATCTCAGAGAACATTTAAGCCTTCCGCAGAACAAGTTTCCTATTCTATTTAACGAAAACTACTCTATTTACTTCTTTCAGTCCATCATAGCCCTTGCATCCTTAAGAATAATGACTTGACATTTAGCTGGAAGTTTAGACGTTACTAAAATAGTGTCTATCTGCGTTCTAACCATATAATTTAAGAAAGTAAAGAAGAGCAAACCCAACATAGTAGAGAAAATTGTGGGTTCAAAACTCACTCCGCCTCTTATTTATTGTTCTACGTTGTGCATATGAACTGTGACACACCAAATTTTATCGACAATGTCAAAACTAGCAAAGCTAAAGGTGGCATTATTGAGAATCGGATTCTTTGTCTGGGAGTATCCGCCAAAGCTAGTTGGGGGACTAGGAACCTACGCTGAGCACATCACCCGCGAATTTGTTAAACTCGGACACGACGTCACAGTTTTCACACTTAACCCTGGAAAATTAAAAACAAAAGAAATCATAAAAGGAGTTGAGGTCCACCGCCCCATGATAGCAAACGCAAGCAACGTTTTCCCAATGTTCGTCACTGACGACTTGAAAAAGTGGGGCACCAACATCCACTTCTTCAGCGACCTATTCATCTCTAACGTTCTAAGCGCCACCAAATTCGTCAACGGGCTAATCAGAAGAGAAAGTTACAACTTTGACATAGTATGCGTTCACGACTGGCTGAGCAGCATCTCCGGGATAATGGTGAAAAACGAGACAAAAATGCCATTGGTATTTCACGTTCACAGCACAGAATTTGGTCGCAGCGGCGGTCAAGGCTCGCAAGTAGTCTCCCATCTTGAATGGGCAACTGCCCAAGCAGCGGACAGAATAATTACCGTTAGTCATGTAATGAAAGAAGACTTAATCCGGCATGGATGGCCAGGCTCAAAGATCAGCGTGGTTTGGAACGGAGTAGATCCTGAAAAGTACGGTCAGGAAAAATGCGCAAAAGAAGACGTAGAAAGGATTCGGCAAAGATATGGCATAGAAAACGGTGAGTCCATGCTTCTTTTCCTTGGAAGACTCACATGGGTTAAGGGAGTAAGAAATCTCCTTCAAGCCATGCCTCTTATTTTGGAAGAGTACCCTCAAACCAAACTGGTTATTCTAGGCAAAGGAGAGGAGCAAAGAGATGTTCTCGAAACCGCAACAAGACTCGGAATCCCTCACAAGGTTGCTTGCCGTTTCGAGTTTGTCTCCGAAAAAGAAAGGATACTGCATTACGCTGCCGCAGATGTGTGTGTTTTTCCATCAATTTACGAGCCTTTCGGAATAGTAAGCCTAGAAGCCATGTCGATGGCAAAACCTCTAGTGGTTGGCGCCAGAGAAGTGGTAGGTTTCCGCGAGCAAGTCATATCTTCTGGGCCAGACCAAAACGGCGTCCATGTAAATGGAGAAAACCCAACAGACATCGCCTGGGGCATAAAACATGTATTAAGTGACCCTGAAAGAGCAAAACTCTGGGGTGAAAGTGGACGCAAAAGAGTCTTGCAATACTTTACATGGAAAAAGGCAGCCGAGCAAACCATTCAAATATACGAGACCGTTTCATCTAGCTTAGAAAAGCCAACAACAGTAGAAACACGTGCGGCCGCAATTCATTAGCGAAAAAACAAATATAATAAACGAAATTTTTCACTGTTCAAGTGAACACTGCTAGAAATCAAAAGACCTGTCATTTTCAGAGAGATGTTTGGATGAAGGGAAGCCAGACACTGAAGAGAGAGAAAGGAGTTCCAAAAATACCAGTGTAGTAATATTTTCTAGCTTCCCTTCTCTATCCCCACGAGTTTTATTGTTTAAGTTCATTGCTTAAAAGCTTTTTTGTCGAAATCTTCAATAAGCACGATTTTCTTGCAAAAAAGAAAACATGAATCCTGTGTTCAATTGGACGAAACTTTCTCAGTTGCCCATGATTTCTCCTAATCTTTTGAGCTTCTCCCTATAGTTAAAAGTCCAAGACTTATCCCTGAAAAATTCGTAGGACACAGTTTGACGTTTAAATGACGGAATGTTTAGATTCACGTAAAAGAAGTCGTTGATTAGGTTTCTTTTGATCAAATTATTTAACGCATTGATGAAATTTGGAAACTCTGTCTTTGGAGTGTAGGAATGCATCAACAGCGAGTTTCGACCAATGATTTTTCCATAGTTTAGGATGAAAGGCTTATTCATCAAAGTGTTGCTGAACTTAGCTAAGGCTTTCTCATTTTGAAAATGAATAATGAAGCTGCACATATCTGAAACCAAAAGGGGATAAGGAAATATTGCTATTTCGTAATCTGCAATCAAATCATTCTTCATAACATGTTTATTATATCTATATCGGACGCCTTGCGGCGACATCTTTAAAACATCGGCGAGTTTGGTAAACTCTAAAAACGCATCCTTTTCTAACTCTTTTAGGAGAAATAGATCAGTTTCGTCAACCATGATTTGATATTTTGCTGGTTCCATAAGCCTCTCAGAAGGTATTTCTGAAGCTTTGAAAATCTCACTAATCCACTGGCGCCACTGAAATTCCCATCCTTTGCTCCCAAAATTAAACCAATCAAAATTTGGTGGCACTTCACAAAGGTTGGTTACCCAAAAGAAAACGTGGTGAGACATCGCCTTATGACGAATCGCCTCTTTCAAATAGGCTTCCATCTTGTCTTTATGTTCGGCGGGAAAAGCAAACAGAGCGTAAATCCCGTTGAATTTGCCGTAACATTTTGTGGTGTAAGTCCAATATTCAGTGCTTTCAACAACCTCCCTCAACTTTTCTTCAAATCCTCCTGTTGTTTCGGCTATTAAGACAGCCTTCATCAAACCAAGCTTGGAATAGTCCAAATTTGTTCGCACTTGAAGATTCCATTTCTTTATTAACTTTCTAATTCTAAAAGCAACAGTTGTTGCTGGAAGCTTCACAGACCTAGCCAAAAACGATATATTTCTCGGCCCAAACCTACTCAGTCCAGAAAGTATCTTAGCATTTATAGGATCTAACACTTTCAGGTAGTGAAGCATCCATTCAAAGTCTTCAAGACGACTCATGAAATATCCCCTGGAGTACTATTTCTTTACGAGAGGACTGAGATTAGCCCTGATGAGGTGTTGGATCGTATACAGGATCCCCTAAAGTGATTAGACTTGGCTTTCCTTTTGGTGGGACTTTTGGCGAAATTTGCAAACCGGTTTTTTCCCTGCGTATGATATTATCTTGTTGAGCCAAAGGTCCAGGCATGGCAGCGGTGAAGTTAAAGATAGCAACAACTATCAGGCAAATTAATACAATATGTAAGGCTTTCATTTTTTCACTTCGACAATCTATATGTTAGAACAAGTATTTTTCTTTTTCACAATTATTTATGAATTTCGCAGAGATTTTGAAGCAGTTTACTGAAGTTAAAATCTGTCTTAACATATAGTTAGCGTTATTAGCCACTCGCTAGGCTATAAGTTGTCGAAGTGTTCAATTTGATATCTAAAATCTTCAAAACGCTAATGATAGCTTTTGTTCTTGTTCTTGTTGCCTCTTATTTGCTCGCCATGCTTTTGGGACTGGAGCTCTTCTTTTTCACTTTAGAAGGACGCGCTTTAAGCGTACGTGTTTATCGCTTGCCAGTCTTGCTGTTCCTATTATTTCAGGTTGAAACTCCATCAGTACTAAATTCGGGACATATCTTCCTTTTTGTTTGGAGCGTTTACACTTTTTGCTTTTTGGCTGCTTGGATTTGGAGGGAGAGTTTTCATAAAGTGATTGGGAATGCCTTTTCGCGACCTGTAAGCCAGCTTTTCAACAACTTTTTGTTTGTTTTACCCATTCTCGCAAGCATACTACTGTTAGCTGTCATTGGCATACACTATTTTCAAGAGTCAGCTTTGGGTGTTCCTACTGGCGAACCAGCCCTTCCGGAAAATCCTTTTGAAACATTTTTCTTGCTAGCATATTCCCCTTTAATTGAAGAGATCGGTTTTCGACTAAGTCCAATAGGCTTGTTCCTGATTTTCTACGTCTTTTGGGCAGGAAGAAGGATTGTTGCACAGTTGTCTTCAAAGCAGTTGCTTAGGCTCTTCCTCGCTGCTCCTATCTATCCAGAAGAAGCAAAGAGGATGGTTGGCTTAAAAAACATAGGTGCCAATGGTTTTAGAGGCATAAGTATCTCCGAATGGATTATGGTTTTTACTACCGCACTTGTCTTTGGGTTGGCCCATATTCTTTCCCCTATTGGTTGGGATGTTGGAAAGGTAACATCCACGTTTATGGTAGGATTTGTCTGGGGTCTCGCCTATCTAGCGTACGGGTTTCAGGCACCCATACTTCTGCACTGGTATACCAACTATTACTTCTACGCCTATGAACTTGCCTCAAATTTGTATCCGAGCACATTTTCCATCGAAGTTCTAATTTCATTTTTAACCATAGTTGTAGGCATACTTGGATCGTTAGCATTGTTGACTATGGGATTAAGTGGAATATTTGGCAGAAGAAAAGTGAGAGAGCAGTCTTCTATTTCGCTGCTTTGATTTTCTTGACGAGTTCCTTAATGTCAACAGTTTTCTGTTTCCGTGTTGTCAAATAGCGTAATACGATTTTTTCCTCTTCAAGTTCTTCAGGTCCAACTAGCACTGCGTAAGCGACTTTTCGCCTATTTGCATCAGATAAAGCCTTAGAAACACTGCGTCCTACGACTTCCATTTCCGTAGGTATCTTGGCATTTCTTAGCATTGATGAAATTTCAAAAGCCTTAGTCTTCATCTCGGCGGTGACAGGAATAACAACAGCCCTTTTTTCCTCTTGGATTTTAAACTTGGCCTTTTGCTTTTTCATGGCAAGAACGATACGATCTATTCCCTGCGCAACTCCCACTGCAGGTGTAGATTCGCCTCCAAACAGTTCAATTAACTTGTCATAGCGTCCCCCACCACCCAATGCTATTTCCAGTTCAGGAACATACGGCTCAAAGATTATCCCAGTATAGTATTCGAGCCCTCGCGCAAAACCGGGCTCTATGAGTGTTTCGAATTTGTTTTCGCCTGCTTTTGCAACCACGAGGATCTGTCGAAGATTCTCTACGGCAGCCACTGCGTTTCGATAGTTCTGAACGGTATCCTCGGTTTCTTTGAGAATATCAAATGCTGCTTTTCCTTTGGTTTCAGAGATTTTTTTCAATGTTGTCAGGCATTGTCTTGAGGCGCCAAGCTGTTTTATCGTTGTTAACGCGTTTTTCCAGCGTTTTTTGTCTAACATCTGCATAATCTGATTTTGCTGCTCTTCCATGATGCCTTCTTGGTTTAGTATTCCTCGTAGTATTCCTACGTGTCCGATTTTGAAGTAGTAATTGCGGATTCCAAGCTTTTTGAGTAAATGATTGCTTATTGTTAGAATTTCTGCATCAGCTTCAGGCTGATCAGAGCCTATAAGCTCATAGTTAGCCTGCCAGAACTCTCTGAATCGTCCGTACTGAGGCTCATCGTAACGGTAGAGACTGCCAACACTAAAAAGTTTAAGTGGTTTAGGCGCATTTCTTAATTTGGTAGCTATCAATCGAGCAACAGAGGCAGTAAATTCTGGTCTTAAGCCAACTTTTCGACCACCAATGTCTGTAAAAACATACATGCGTTGTCGAATTTCTTCACCGGATTTCGCGGCTAAGAGCTCATAAGATTCCACGGCTGGCGTCAAGATTTCTTCATAACCGTACAGAACAGCGAGTTCTCTTGTAACCTGCTCGACGTATATCAGCTCTTTTGCATCTCTGGGTAGAAAGTCTCTCATTCCGCGAACTGTTTTGAACATGGACATTCCATCAGCCTCGTCTATAGCACTCCTGCAGTAAACCGAACAAGCCTATAAACATCAATATCTGTACTATATTCTTAACCTTTCTTGCATTTTCTTAAGAATAGTTCTGTGTAAATACGCGCGCGTTGGCACGAAAAGCAAAAAGCGTGAACTAATTGCTGATCATTTCATTTTAGGGTTAGTTGTGAAATGGAATAATAAACAACTTCTCCTCTTCGATTGAGAACCGCAAGCACCAACTTCTTTTTTAGGCTCTGAACATACTTCAAGGCTCTGGCAAGTTCTTTAACCGATACTGGCTGTCCCTCTTGAATCCCGAATATCAGGTAGGTTGCGGTTTCTTTTCCATATTCGCCTCGTTCATAAACGCGGAAGTCTATGCCTAAACCAAAGCCTTCCCTCGCTACGTATCCTCTGCTTCGGAGGTCGCGGTAAATCAGATATTTTACCCAAGCATTCTTTTCAGAAGACTGGTAGCGCTGAAGAAGGGTTTGAAAATAGATTTTTTTCCTAGTTTTCTTGTCTTTGATTTCAATTATCTCTTTGCTAAGTAGAAACAGGGCTTCGTAAAAGGAAAGTGTTAAGTTTTGATCTTCCGAGACACCGTAACCGCGAGAAGACAGCCTTTCAATGGCTTCTTTTTCTTCTGAAGAAATAAGAATGTCTTTCTCCCGCAGAAGAGCCTTCGTTTTTTTGAGTTCAGTGTTACGATTTACGTTGGTCTCGCGCCGAGGTTGAGCCAAGTCCTTAACCTTCCAACTTAGTAATGATAGCATGTTGTTAAGATTTAAACTCTCCCAACAAAGCCCTTACTAAAAGGGTCTTGGTGGGCGGTTCAAGGTGGACGTGCACCAAAACTTAGCTTAACTCGCGCATTAATGTATCTCTTAACTCCTTTGGTTGAGTTATCACGATGCTAACTTGAGATACATCATGGAATTCAAGGAATCTTTGCAGGGTTTCGGCGAGTTCACTTATGAAACCTTTATCGAAATCTTTCTCTTCCAAAAGTAGAGAATTGATAATCATTTTCTTGTTTTTTCTGTCAAGCTTTGGGTCGAGTCTTCCGATAAAGCGTGTGCCATGCAGAAGCGGCATAACATAATAGCCGTACACTCTCTTCTCTGGAACTTTGTACACTTCCCAAGCATAGTTGAAGTCGAAGATTTCGGAAATCATTCGACGATTCCATAAAAGATTGTCTAATGGTGCAACGAAATGAACCTTTTCGCTTGTTGACGTATCAGAATTTTCAAGAAGACTCAAATGTTCCTCCAAAACATAGTATACGTGCTTAACGCCTTCAATCTTAATTGGACACAGTCTATTGTCTTCAACCATTTTTTTGACTATGGTTTTTCTTTGAGAAGCTTTTAATGGCAGCCAGCCAAACCTCCAGTTGCGTGTGTCTATGAGTCCGTAGGCTCTCACGTATTTCTGAATCATGAATCGTTCGTATTCTTCTTTGCTAAGAGCTTTCACATCGATATCTGGTGGAAGTACACGCTCTGTTAGATCGTAATATCGTCTGTTTCCTTCTACATGATGAATCATAAGGTCGCCGCAGTCCCAGAGCAGGTTTAAAACCCTAGTTGCCACCTTGCCGTTAATCTTTGACTTCTGCTGAAATTCTCGCCCAGAGAGTGAGCCATGCTCTCTGATTTCCGACAGAACATGAGAGATTTCATCTTTCAATTCCTTTCTTCTGGCCTTGATGCGTTCATAAAAGGGAGAGTGAAACTGTGATGGATATTGCATTCGGTAGCGAAAGTAGGGGAAGTCTTCAACCGGGATTATGGATTTTTCATTGCACCAATACTCGAACAAGTGCTTGTCTTTGTAAAGCAACTCGTCCAAGTAAGAAGGCTTGTAATCAACAACTCTGCTGTGAAGAACCAAGTGCTGGTTGTGATGTACAACATTAATTGGGTCTTTTTGGACACATTCAAGTCTTTTAATTGCTTCTAACGCTCCGTTTTTACCTCTTTTTCTTTGAAGAAAACTTTGTCTCAAAATGAGAAACCGTCTAGCAGCCTCTTTTGAAATCTCTCTCGGCTTTGTGTTTTTCATTTGGCATGTATCTCCAAATCTTTTGGAGTTAAGACTCCTGTTTCGCAGATGATAGCGGCTACATAACGCATAGGAGTGATGTCGAACGCGGGGTTAAGCACCTTTACTCCATTTGGAGCGATTTTTTTAGTGCCAATATGTGTAACCTCCTCTGGCTTTCTTTCTTCGATGACAACTTCGCTGGCTGATTGAGTTAAGTCGAAGGTGGAGGTGGGTGCGGCTACATAAAATGGAATTTTATGCTCACGGGCTAGCACGGCAATTCCGAAAGTGCCGATTTTATTAATCACCGCATCTCG
>JGI24422J19971_10002149_pt1 | contig 12213 bp, 10 predicted proteins | sample DeeMarSWOR152_54_FD_19971 | JGI IMG/M metagenome (IMG submission 19971) | reverse complement strand
CGGCAAATGAAGCCCTCACAACATTGTTTATCCTTTTGGTAGTGATGGTAAGAGTACCCTTATTATGTGCCTCTAGCATCGCACTCTCGGCATTGATAACAATGTTGAGGAAGACCTGTTGCATCTGAAAATAGTCAACCATAATTTCAGGCAGATCGGAAGCAAACTGGGTATTAAGCTCAATACTGTTTACTTTTTGTTCATAGAAGCGTAGTTTCAGCACATCCTCAATGATGTTATTTACTTGGCTAACCTGCTTGGTAGGCGTATGTTTTCGGGCGAAGGTGAGTAGATTCTTGATTATGCTAGCAGCGCGCTGTGCCTCGCCGTAGACAATGCCCAAATCCTCCTTGATATTGTCAGGGGTGTTCTCGTCCCCCATAAGCAACTCAGAAAAGCCGATGACACTTGTTAGCGGGTTGTTAAGCTCATGAGCAATACCTGATGCCAGTTCGCCAATAGAAGCCAGCCGGTCAGTAACTATAAGCTGCTCCTCTATTTGCTTGCGCTCGGTGGTGTCTCTAGCAACATGGACAGACCCGACGACTTCACCTTTCTGATTAAACATTGGCGAAGTAGACACCTGGAGATAGATTCCGCGATTAGGCTCAAAGAATTCTGCACTGGCTGGCTTTTTAGTCTCCATTGTTTGTTTATGGGGGCAATTCGGCCAGGGTTTTTTTGTTCCATGAACTACTTCATAACAGAGCTTGCCGATGACGTCTTTCGGTTTCATGTTACAGGCGTCAGCAAAAGCAGTATTTACCCTGACAATCCTGTTGTCCTTACCATGAATGGAGACTAAATCCGTAATTGAGTCAAAGGTCATCCGCCATTCTTCGGCTGCGTTCTTTATTTTTTCCTCTACCCGCTTACGCTTACTGATATCACGGGCCATCACTAAAATTTCAACGGCCCTGCCATCAGGATCACGTACGAAGCTAGCGTTAATCTCTACCGGGACTATGGTACCATCCTTACAATTCAATTCAAGCTCCAGCCTTCTCAGCCTGGACAGGTCCTTTTGTTTCATGTTTTCTATGGCCAGTTCTTCTGCAAAAGCTTTCATGGCAACCTCAAACGAGGCAGGTGTAAAGACCTCTTCCATCTTCCTGGCCATGGCTTCCTCAACACTGTAGCCCAGCAAGCGTACCACAGAAGGGCTGATATAGGTGAGTCGAGTGGGAGAATTTATATCCACTGTCCAAATGACGTCTGTCGCATTCTCAGCTAGCAGACGGTAGCGTTTCTCACTCACCCTTAGTGTCTCTTCTGCACGCTTTCGCTCAGTAATTTCCAGGCTCAATTTTGCCGCCTGCTCCTGAAGCTCCTTGGTAGTCTCTTCCAGAAGCCTCCTCAACTTCCCTTGTCTCCCAATTAGCCAGCTAATAAGAATGCCACCGAGAATGACCATGATTTGTAGAAATGCGTCTGGTTGCCAAAGGTTAGCTATAAAAGGTGAGATTATGACGAACCCTAAAGCAAAACAGGCGGCTAGTCCTACTTTCACGCCAAATCTCCAGGCAGCCAGAGTTACAGATACCAAGAACAGAAAGCGATGTAGCGCCACATAGTAGGCAAACTCCCAACCTTCATAAGATGTTAATCCACTTAGGGCGGCAATGTCAGGTGCATAGGTGAATAAGCCTACAAAGACCGCCAGAGCCAATATGTACCAAAAGTAACGGTCCTTCCAAAATTTCACCATTTGTCTCTTTGTTCGCCGATTTTTCGGTAAAAGCTTCTTGGACTTTTTGGTAACTTCTAACGGCGCTGCCTCACGATGGTCTCGTATTCTGTTAGCATTTCTCATTTCCCGTCTCCAGAGCAGAGCCTGTCCAGACTGCCCCTTTTCTGGCTCCAAATCAATTAGTTTTATTGATCTGGTTGACCTCTGTATTCAGCTTATCTGCCTCATTTTCAGTAAACAGTCGCCATCCTCTTCTATCTCTACTTTCCACGTCGCGAAATAACCTTTCTCTAATACATCAAACGAAAGGTATTTTTACTAAATAATGGTTACTCGACAAGCTTCAGCAGTTTTATAGTAAGTTTCAACATTTATGACTACAGGTTATATTTACCAATCTCCATTAATATATTTTGCAGGCTCCAATATTACTCAGGTATACTCTACTGACCGTTGATAAACGGGTAAATTGCCAATTGGTACCTTTTAGGTTACGCTTTAGTACTATCATTTCGATATCATCGCCACTACATGGGTAGATGTTTCTTCAATCAGATACATGGGACGAATATATACATTAACATCGACTGCTGAGCCTGGTTAGCCAATCACTTCCTAACAGTTTAGCCCTAACCTGTTTCTCGCCAGAGGGGAAGCACTAATTACTGCCCGGATTACCTCATATCTTTTAGATTTCTATTTTTGAGGCCTTTCAGTCCATGTATAAACTGATGTATGCCAAAGACATATATAACTAGAAGTCCTGCCGTTTCCAAGCTTCTAATTATGATGTTAGGTTCACCTATCAGGTATTGACCGTAAATCCATATGTTGGAGAAATGCCATAGTAGTGCCAGACTCAAGCTGATTATTAGCATGTGACTGACGATATCCTTAAATTGAGGTGGAAAAAACATAATCAACTTTTTCCTCATCCTAAGCCTCCTGCTTTAGATTTGGAACCGGCGGTCTTTAATTCATTTCTACCGTCGTTTCGGTCTCCTAACATCGTTTTATACCGCTAAGATGCTGAACAGAGCCTAAAAATCTGCTGATGACTTCTAAATATTTTCTGAACATTTTTCAGAAAATATAAAGGGCACCCTGAAGGGTACCCTTACTCTTATCTTTACTTGCTCTTAGATTTTGGTGCTACGCTACGTTTTTGAATTGATAGCCAACGCCCGGTATAGTGGTAATATACTTTGGGTTTGTTGGATCAGGTTCAATCTTAGCTCGCAGACGACGTGCAAAAACGTATAGATACTCTCTTTCCTCCCTATACTCGAGACCCCATACCTTGTTTAAGAGGTACATATGGGTGAGAACCTTTCCCGCATTAAGTACTAATTCCTGTAAAAGATTGTATTCCGTTGGCGTAAATTTAACTTCTTTGCCAGCAACAGTTACCCGTCTTTGAGGAAAGCTGATATTGAGGTCACCGCTGGTAAAAGAAGGCTGTGTAGGTATAGTGGTAGCTGCCTGAGTGCGGCGAAGTACTGTTCTAACCCGAGCTATTAGTTCACTCGCACCAAATGGCTTGGTGATATAGTCATCGGCACCAAGGTCGAGGCACTTCACCTTGTCCTCCTCATTACCTCGGGCACTGAGCATGATAATTGGGATTTGTGACCACTCACGAAGTCGGCGGCAGACCTCAAAGCCATCTATCTTGGGCATCATTATATCCAGAATAATGAGGCCGGGTAGCTTCATTTCAACGGTTTGAACAGCTTCCGCACCATCCATTGCTGTAAAAACCTCATAACCCCTGGCTTCCAGATTACGTCGGAGGAATTTTATTATGCTGAGATCATCATCCACTACAAGGATAGAATCTTTGGTCATGTGGTTACCTCTATGATAAGACCTGACAGAATAATGCCTTTCTCTTTATTAATAACGAAGCTCCCAGATTTTTATCATATTTATGCTTTCCTTCATGATTCCAAATAATTAGTTTCAGGTATCCTATTAACCTCCGCCTTCTACCTTTTTCATCTTTACTGGATATCTTTCATTCTCTTCTGTGCGGGTCATGCATTACGAAATAGGTACTCTGTCACTACTGTCAATAATTGCTTGTACCGTATCATCAAACAAACGCTAATAGAATAGATATGGTACTATTAACTTCTTCTCTAAATCCTAAGAGCGGGATCGCATCGCCCAATTAATTTTACTGGCTGCTGGTTTAGTGCCATAGCTAAATCTATTATGATAATTTTTCCTTGTTCTACCAGTAATTCATTATTTATAGGTACAATGCTGCTAACCTCTTGAGCCCTACCATGGCAGTCTGCCTATCCTGTTGCTTTTCCGTCACCCGTGAATATTTCCCAAATTTTCTCTGAAGTCTCCCTAGAGACCTTCCAGGCTTGCTCTATGCTCTCCTGGCGCGTTTTTAAAGCCTGATCTACACTCTCATTATAGCTTTGCCTCGCCTTTTCTTTAGCTCTCTTGCAGGTCTCGTCGGCAAACTGTTCCGCCTTGTCCCTAGCGGTCATTGCCTGCTCTATGGCCTGGTCGTAGGCAAGATTAGCTTGCTGTTCAATTTCTTTGTATACATGTACCTCCTGCCGTTCGCGTTCCCTGTAGGCAGCTGCCACCTTCTGCTGAGATTTCATATAGGCCATATAGGCTGATTCAACCTCGGAGCGCAACTTTTCAAGCTGATCTACGGCATTTTCTGAAACCTCCGGAGCAGTGTTTTCAGCTTCTTCCTCAGGTTTCCCAGCAACTTTGTTGTTTTTTTGCGACTGCTCAATCACTTTGCTGGCCATAAACTACCTCCCGTCATATTATTTTTAGCACCATCTTGACGCTTCTACTATCTATTACTCGCTTTATACTGGCTACCGGTCTGAAATGTGGTAGCCGTGTTGACTTTATTAACTTCGGCCTTCAACCTATCCAAATCATCTTTAGTAAATAGTCTCCAACCTCTCCTGTCCCAATGCTGTACGTCAGCAAAACGTCCCTCCTTGACCCAACGGAAAAAGGTATTCTTGCTTGTCCCGGCTATTCGGCAGGCCTCAGCAGTCCAATAGTATGTCTCCCCGTTAAGCTTAATTGACATCTTATGTGCCCTCCTGAGTCTCATCAGGTATACTCAATTCTATGATGCTGTTTCCAGTTACGCAATCACCCAAATATCTTAGGTCGAGTAGTGAAATAGTCCTAGTCGCGCTGTAACAGGCACAAAAGGAACGACTACTCTATCCGTAAACAGAACGACGGATGTATGTCTCGAAATACAACGCCAACTCAGCTTGACAAAGTCTGGTTGTAGCTGTACTTTTATTTAAGGTGGAGTAGAGATGAGCAGGAAGCGGACGTCAATTCAAGTAGCCACTAAAGATGTAGGTTTGGAAACAAACCTCAATGACATAGTGGATTCCGTAGAAGACGAGATTTTGGTCATCGATTGTGATTATCAAATCAGGTTCGCTAATTTAGTGGTGCGAGCCAGATTCCAGAGAAAAAACGATTCACCAATCGGCAAATTTTGCTACCAGGCTCTTCACGACCGCGATAGTCCGTGCAGTATGCCTCTGTGGGATTGTCCCATTAAAAAGGTAGTCCAAAGTGGTAGTACGGTAACATTTATACATCCTGACCAAACGACCGGAGCTAACAGGTATCTCAAGATCACGGCCTATCCTCTTCGTGACAACAATGGCAACATCGCAGCAGTGGTCGAACTGAGAAGAGATGTTACAGCAGAAAGAGAGCTGGAGAGCCAGATCTTGAGGCGTCATCACCAGCTGTTAGCATTGAGCCAAATTTCAAGTGTGGTGAGTGGGTTGCAGGATTTGGATACCATTTTAAGGAACGCTCTGGACAATGTACTTGAGCTTATCAACGCCGACATAGGAGGAATTCTACTCTGGGATGGGGAGACTGGGACACTGCGTTACCGGGTGCACCGTGGCTTGTCCCCCAGATACGCCGAGGGAGTACAGGTATCTCCCGGCGAAGGGATAGCCGGAAGAGTAGCCCAAACTGGCGAACCCATCCTTTTGAGCGATATCTCCAAGGTTCCGCGCGCTGATAGCCCCGTTTCAATACGTGCTGAGGGTATCAGGGGATTTATCAGCATTCCACTAAAGTCAAAGGCAAAAGTCATAGGTGTGATGAATGTAGCCAGCCATGCGGTAGGGAGATTTGGTCAGGACGATGTGTCTCTTCTTAATTCGATTGGCGATTATCTGGGCACAGCAATTGAACAAGCAGGCCTAACCGCACGACTAGCAAGGTCGAGAGAACGATATCAAGACCTTTTACGCTATGCTCTAACTGCCCAAGAGGAGGAGCGAAAAAGGATCGCTGCAGAGTTGCACGATGAAACCAGCCAGGCAATTACCAGTTTGACCTTGAGCCTACAAGCCATAATGACAATGGCAGAAATGAAAGGTATCACAGACACTGAATTTATGACCAAGGTTAAAGCAACGCACTCTTTTGCGATTCATGCTGGCTATGAAATAGTAAGGCTTATGAAGGAGCTTCGCCCTGCCCTGTTAGATGAGCTTGGGTTGGCAGCTGCAATCCACCGGTATGCTAAGGATAACCTTCAAGATCACGGAATCAATGTATCTGTGGAGTACAGTGGAACAGACGAGCGGCTTCCTCCGGAAGTTGAAGTAACGCTTTACCGTGTTGCTCAGGGATTAATTGGTAATATTCTAGAACATTCAGAAGCCAAGAATGTCTCAATCAAGATAGAGCACAATGTTAATGAGTGTNTGTTGCGCATCGAGGACGATGGTAAAGGCTTTGATGTTAGTAAATTAACACGAGTNGAGCCTGGTGGTAGGGGCGCTGGATTATTCACCATGAGGGAGAGATTAAGACTAGTGGACGGTACTGGTCGTGTTGAGTCCAAACCGGGAAAAGGGACCAGGGTTATAACTAGGGTTCCTCTAGTCAAGGATATAGCAGATGAAGAAGATAAGGGTGTTAATAGCTGATGATCATACCCTGGTACGAGATGGGATCCGTTCTCTACTGGCTTTGGTTGCCGATATAGAAATAGTAGGTGAGGCAGCGGATGGTAGAGAATCTGTGGAAAAGGTAAGGCGGCTTATGCCTGACATAGTGCTCATGGATTTGGCAATGCCAATCATGGGTGGGCTGGAAGCTACGCGCAGAATTCGCAAGGAGTTCCCAGCAACGAAGGTGCTGGCACTGACCCAGTACGATGATAGCGAATATGTCATTCCTGTTATTGAGGCAGGCGCACGTGGCTTCGTGACTAAGATGTCATCATCTTCAGAACTTGCTTCAGCTATTCAGGCTGTCTACAGGGGGGAGTCCTATCTTTCCCCCTCAGCGGCAGCAGCTATTGTTGATGAATGTCAGCAGAGAACCATTGTTGAAGGGGAACAAGATCCTTACCAGCATCTAACAGATAGAGAAAGGGAAGTGCTTAAGCTCGTTGCTGAGGGATACACTGCTCGGGAAATCGCCGAATTACTGGTCGTCAGCCCCAAGACAGTAGATTGGTACAAAACCAGCCTAATGAACAAACTGAATATCCACAATAAGACTGACCTCATTAAGTTTGCCATACGCAAGAGGGTCATAACCCTGTAAAACGAATTAGACTAACCCCTTTCACCTTCCCCAACCCTAACGCTAACCAGTACTTTTCCTAAGCATAAATTAGGGTATTTCCTAATAAAGATTCCAGCATAAGTCTTTGTGTATTCTGGTACATTTCCCATTGCCCTACTATTGATATCAGGTATCATATAGTCAAAGATCAATTGCTAGCAATTAAGGGGGTCTGATGTATTCATCGGCGGATTATGAGACCCAAAACTATCCAGTTAGTCGTGATAAGAAGTCTCCCGACCATAGCCTTGTTCCTCCCTGCCAAGCTGCCTGTCCTTTATACATGGATATTAGGGAGTATGTTGATTTGGTTGCCCAAGGGAGAATTATGGAAGCCCTACAGGTTATCAGAACTGGTAACCCCTTTCCCTCTATCTGTGCCTATGTTTGCACTCATCCTTGCGAGGATGCTTGCCGGCGTCGTGAGGTCGATAAGCCTATCGCTATTCGGGCATTAAAGAGATTTGCTGTGGAATTTGGCGGTGACCGGATGATTAAAGCTGAAGCCGAGACTACGCAACACGAAAAGGTTGCTATTGTAGGGTCTGGTCCGGCTGGTCTGGCTTGCGCTTATTACCTGAGGAAGCTTGGCTATCAAGTAACAGTATTCGAGGCCCACTCAGAGCTGGGAGGCATGCTCAGGGTAGGCATTCCCCAGTACCGACTCCCACGTGAAGTGTTGGATACTGAGGTGCAGAGACTGACTCAGATGGGGGTCGAAATCAGGACGAATACGCGGGTGGTATCTCTGGACCTGATATTTGAGCTTGGCTATAAGGCTATCTTTTTGACTATTGGTGCCCATCAGAGCCTTAGAATAGGAATAGAAGGAGAAGACAGTCCGGGGGTAATAGATGGGGCAACCTTTCTCCGCGAGGTAAACCTTGGGCTTAAGCCATCCCTAGGCAAAAGGGTTGCCGTGGTGGGAGGGGGGGATGTGGCGATTGACGCTGCTCGTACTGCGGCACGGATGGGGACAAAAAATGTAAGTATTCTATATCGCCGTAGCCGGGCAGAGATGCCCGCAAGTCCTGAAGAAGTGGAACAGGCTCTCGAGGAGGGAATAAAAATCGAGTATCTGGTAACACCAACCAGAGTAAAAAGGGAAAAAGGAAGGTTAGAAGTAACCTGCGTAAGGATGGAGCTTGGCGATCCAGACGATAGCGGCAGACGACAGCCCATACCAATCAAAGATAGCGAGTTCAGTGAGGTATTTGATGCTTTAATTGCTGCAGTGGGACAGGCCCCACAGGCCACAAGTGATTTTGGAGTTCGCCTGGGGAGGGGCAGCACTATTCAGGTTGACCCGGTGACACTTAACACCAATAGGGCGGGGGTCTTTGCCGGGGGGGACGCCGTCACTGGACCAGCGACAGTGACCGAGGCCTTAGCGGCTGGCAGGCTGGCCGCCTCCCGTATCGATGATTATCTCCAGCACAAGTATCCAATACCCGACAAGGATAAGAGAGAAAGGCTGATAGGAGACCTGCTGCCCGAAACGATAAAGATGATAAGAGAAATCGAGCGAGTTGAGCCACCAATTCTACCTCTTGAAGCCAGAGCGAAAGACTTCGCGCCAGTAGAGCTTGTCTACGGTTGGGAAGAAGCTGTCAATGAAGCGAGAAGGTGTCTGCGGTGCGGAGTGGGTGTGGAAATCCTGTTTCAAGACAAGTGTGCCACTTGTCTTACCTGCCTGAGGGTATGCCCTTATCATGTGCCGTATCTGGATGCTGGTGGCACCATTCAGATACATGCTGATCAGTGTCAGGCCTGTGGTATCTGTGTTGCCGAGTGCCCGGCGAAGGCGATAGTTCTCAGAAAGCCATTTGACCGACAACAAGTAACCGAGGAGCTAGGTCATATCATTAAGTCTGGTGCAGAATCAAAAGGCAAGCCACTCATTATTGGCTTCTGTTGCCAGTATGGACTATTTGGCACCGGTACTCTGGCAAGCCTGTGGAGGGGAGCCGGGGCCGGCGTCTGGATTGTACCGGTTCTTTGTGTGACCAAAGTAGAGGCCGATCACATATTGCGTGCTTTCGAGCTAGGTGCAGGGGGAGTTTTCGTTGCCGGCTGTGGGAAACAATGCGCTAGAGAGAATACCACCTATTGGGTTAACCAGCGTGTTGAAAAGGTCAAAAAAGTACTAGCACCGATTGGTCTTGAGCCTGAGCGTGTTCAGGTTTTTGCCTTGGGCACTACTGATGAAGATCCTGCCGAGGCATTAGACAGGTTTGTTGAACAAATTGGTGGTCTCTATTTAGCCTCGGTCATAAAGCAGGAGGTGAAGAGTTGATAGTTGCCGAACAAAAGCCTTTCGAAGAAATAAGGCAGATGATTGCTACCTACGGTAGGGTATTAATCCTTGGATGTGGGACTTGTATGACAGTTTGCGACGCTGGCGGCGAACGTGAGGTCTCCTTTCTCCACAGCGCATTGCGACTGGCACAGGTGAAGAGTGGGGACGGGACTCACACCTTTTCGGAATACACGTTGAAAAGGCAGTGCGATCCCGAATTCCTGGATCAGCTTGTTGATAAAATCGCCGACGTGGATGCAGTTCTTTCACTTGGTTGTGGAATTGGGGTGCAGGCTATTGCCGAACGGTTTCCGGCGCTACCTGTACTACCCGGCGTAAATACNTCTTTCATGGGCATGACCAAAGAGTCAGGCGTTTGGGATGAGCGTTGTTCCGCTTGTGGTGATTGCATACTGGAAGACACCGCCGGCATCTGCCCTATTACCAGGTGTACCAAGGGGATACTTAATGGTCCTTGTGCCGGTACCAAAAATGGTAAATGCGAAGCCAATAAAGATATGGACTGCGCTTGGATCTTGATTTACCAGCGCTTGGAAAGACTGCAACAACTAGAGAAAATGCGCCGGTATTACCCTCCCCGGAATTTCCGGACAATCCCCCGGCCAAAAAGGATAATGAGTAAAGCTAGCGTTGATGCAGGAGGCAGTAATGACTAATTCGCTATTTGAGGAGAAACTCAACTCAGGTGAATTTGTAGTGACAACAGAGATCGGACCTCCTAAAGGTGCGGATACTTCAGAAATGGTTCATCATATAGACCTGTTGAAGGACAGAGTTGATGCCATCAACATCACCGACCATCAAAGTTCAGTGATGCGTTTTCCCTCGTTAGGTGGTTGTCTACTGGTGAAGGAACGCGGTGGTGAGCCTATCCTTCAGATGACATGTCGTGACCGTAACCGCCTGGCACTTCAAGCTGACCTTCTTCTGGCCTATTCTCGGGGCATCACGAACGTGCTATGTCTCACCGGAGATTCCGTTGACGTCGGAGATCACAAGGATGCAAAGCCTGTCTTTGACCTGGATTCTATTCAATTGCTGAAGATGATCAGAACGCTGGAAGCGGGGACGGATGTAGAAGGAAATGCTCTAAAAGGCGTGCCGAAATTCTGTATTGGAGCCTCGGTACACCCTGAAGCAGACTTCATTGAGCCACAACTCATTAAATTTGAGAAGAAGGTTTCCGCTGGGGCACAATTTTTCCAGAGCCAGGGTATATTTGACTTGGCAAGCATTCGCCGGTTTATGCAGTATGCTTCCCAGTTTGGTGTCAAAATCTTGGCAGGTATCATAGTCCTCACCTCAGCTAGGATGGCTAAGTATATGAACGATAATGTTCCCGGAATAATCGTTTCTCAGTCTATTATCGAGGAATTGTCTGGTGTGGAGAAGGGCAAAGGGCTTCAGAAAGGAATTGAGATTGCTGCCAGATTTATAAAAACAATAAGGGATGAAAAACTGTGTCATGGGGTCCATATTATGGCGGTAGGCAATGAAGGTACAGTACCGGATATCTTAGAGGCAGCTGAACTGGTTAGCGTATCCTCCTAGACCGCTCTAGTAAGGCATGGCCAACGGGCTGGCTAAATCCAATGTGAGGAGGGAAAGCAAAATGGAAAATGGTAGGTCAAGAAGGTCAGCTAAATCCAATGTAAGGAGGGAGAGCAAAAAGAGAAAGATTGAAAAAATCCTGATTATTGATGATGAGCCCGATTTTGTTGAGGCTTTCCGGCGGACTCTGGAAGCTAAGGCCTACCAAGTGATAACTGCGTCCAGTACGGCTCTGGCTCAGGAAATGATGTCACTAGAACCTTCTCTTGTTGTTCTTGGTACGTTAGCTCCTGCTGGGCAAGCATTCTCTATGTATCAGTGGCTAGGGCAGCACCCCAGATACAGGGATATACCGCTGCTCGTTATCGATGCCCGGTATGAGGAACGGCCTATCAAGGGATGGAGAAGGTTTGAGGGCGTACAGGTTGACGGTGACGAATATCTGTCCAAGCCAATTGAGCCGGCCTCGCTGGTGCCCCGCATCCAGAGCTTGCTCGAAGCAGTTACGAAGAAGATAAGAGTACTGGTTGTCGATGACCATACCATGGTTAGAACAGGTATATGTTCGGTTGTCGCCTTGCAGAAGGACATGGAGGTGATAGGCGAAGCTGCTGACGGGAAGGATGCGTTTGACAAGGTGCTGCGGCTTTTACCCCATGTTGCATTAGTAGACATAGTCATGCCTGTGATGAGTGGGATAGAAGCGACAAAACTGATAAGTAGCGAATGCCCAGAGACAAAGGTTCTGATTTTAACACAGTATGACGAAGAAGAGAATATGATAGTTGCCAAGCAATCGGGAGCGTATGGCTTTATTCCCAAGAAGGCTGCTAGCTCTGACCTCATAAGGGGTATAAGGTATGTAAGCCAGGGGAAATATTACCCACCGTCTTTTGCTGAGCTGGTTATCAAGTAGAGGTGGGAGTCAGTATAGCACGCTGGAGAAGAGACCGTTTCCAGATGAACAAGAGTTTCTCTATGTCTCAATAGACTGTCAGCACGGTGAATGTTGTTCAGCAAAAAACTACGGAAT